>Ga0310695_10008401_pt1 | contig 15985 bp, 16 predicted proteins | sample RumenRJG_04DNA_FD_203882 | JGI IMG/M metagenome (GOLD analysis project Ga0310695, IMG submission 203882) | Bovine rumen microbial communities from Lethbridge, Alberta, Canada - RJG_04 (v2) (version 2) | ecosystem: Host-associated > Mammals > Digestive system > Stomach > Rumen | place: Canada...
AATTTGCCGGAATGAATCAGGCCAGAGCCGGACGGCGGGATTTCATAAACGCGTCTTTGGCCAGAATAACAGCCCAGACAAACAGAGCCAGCAGGATCACCGACAGAGACAGCAGAATGTCGTCAAGAGCCTCCTCTCCGGTCATGGCCAGCGCTGCGGTTCCTTCCTCAAGAAGTCCCGCCGTAAGATCCACAGTCCACATGAGACAGCTTCCGTAAAACATGCAGCACAGTGCGGAAAAGGAATATTTCCCGGTTTTGTCCAAAACATAACCGACGGTGGCCAGAAGCCCCGATACCAGCATAAACATTACAAGAATCATGAGATTGTCCCGTTTTAGGTTTCAGAAACTACAAAGCTGCACTTTCTGGTGCGCCTGAGCATCCGGAAACCCGGAAGCGCACCAGGGAAAAAAACAGATAGGCAACAGTCACCAGTACAGCCATGGCCACCCCCGAGGTGGACATTTCGGCAATCATGACTTCAGTATCCTCAGGGGACTTCATTGCAGTGATGAACGGAGGCGCGAACATGATTTCTCCATGCCAGACATGCTCAAGAGCCAGAAGCAGGGAACCGCCCCAGAGCAGTCGGGAAAGGCCGCTGATATGCTTTCTGAAAAACACTGCCCGTTCTCCATTGCAGTTACGCAGTGCCAGAGAAGCCAGGCTCAGCACAGCGGCTTCGGCACCGGGAACCAAAAAACAACACATAAGATATCGTCCTCAATATGAAATTTGTATTTGTAACGAAGGTCTGAACCAGTTCCGAATGATACGAAACAGCAGAGCTTTCCTTTGTTATAACCTATTAACCCTGTAGGTTAAGTAGTTGTTTGAATTATATCTGACATTGAGATTTTTGCAACATAAATCACACAACTACATGAATTAAGAGGGGCGGTCATTCCGTACCTTAATAAGCGGTCACACCAGCATGTCAGGGAGCATGGCTGCAGGGAAATCAGGATATTAATTTGCAGTAAGCAAGCAGTTCATTAGCTCAATATAGAAAAACACTCGATTGTGTTTAATAACCTGTGTTTTACAAAAAAGTTAAGATATAAGACACAGTTCATGTTTGACAGTTCACAATTTAACCTGCAAAAGTAAAATTTTAAAAATTGTTTTGCAAATGAGATTTTTTAGAGTACTATATTGCAACCGATAATCATAATTTCATATCTTATCAATTGCAATACAGATGCATAACTAGAGGCGAGTATCATTTTTGAAGGAGGTTCAATGATTCAGAAAACAAGCGATCTGGCCGAAATCATGGAGGCGATTAACGGATATACCGACAAAAACGGAAAGTGTATCAGGCCTTCATATGATCAGGCTGCCAAAAAACTGCTGAGCAACCGGCTGGTTATTGCAAATATTGTCAGCGAGATTCTCGAAGAATATCGGGACATTCCGCCGGATGTCATTGCCGATAAATACATCGGAAGCAGTCGTATTTCCAACAGGGCAGTTGATCAGGATAAGCCTGATATGAAGAATTCCGAGAATGAAGAGCATAATATCCGGGTAACAGGGATCAATACCGAATCAGTCTCGTTCAAAGAAGGTCCGGTGACCTTTGATATTCTGACCGAACTTCGTGATCCGAAAAATGAAGGGGAGATACTGATGCTTCTGGACATCGAAATTCAGTCGAACATCGGGAAAAACAACACCGTTAAAAGAAAAGCCAAAAAAGGAGAAGTCCAGTACTATCATCTCATCAATCGGGTGCAGTACTATGTTTCCAGGCTTGTGTCCGGACAGAAAAACATGTACTTCATGAATGATGATTACGACTCTGTTAAAAAGGTGTGTTCAGTCTGGTTCTGCCTGTCAGATTACGGCGTCAATTCTGCCCGGAGATACAGTTTTTCACCATGCTGCATTCACGACTCTCCGAATCCTGAAAATTCGGAGAATAACCCGAACAAAATGTGCAGTGTAATAATCAGACTGTCTCGCAGCAATGCGAAGAACCGTACCAGATTAATGAAATTGATAGCCACATTGCTTATCAACGACAAAAGACTTGATGAGCGTAAAAATATATTGCAGAATGATTATGGTATTCCAATGAATACAAATGAGGAGCTGATCGGTATGAGCAATTTTGAAGAATATTTCATAGACAAATACAACGAGGGAATTGAGAAGGGAATTGAGAAGGGAATTGAGAAGGGAATTGAGAAAGGGCGTAAGGAGGGGATTCTGGAAGGACGTCAGGAAGGCATTCTGGAAATGATACGGAATTTCATGAAAAGTACCGGGAACTCCGTTCAGGATACTTTCGAAATGTTTAAAATTCCTGAGACTGACCGCAGTAATTATCTGAAGCTCCTTCAGGAATCCTGAGCCCAATCACGTGCCGTAATCTCAGGAAGCAGGAAACATGTCAGTCTTTCCTGCTTCCCGGTCTTCTCCGCCCACTTTATTGCCGGTAAAGCTTACATTTCGCAATGACAAACGCCGTATGAGACGATGGGATCTGTTGATGAGCAATTTTGAAGAATATTTCATAGACAAATACAACGAGGGAATTGAGAAGGGATTTGAGAAAGGGCGTAAGGAGGGGATTCTGGAAGGACGTCAAGAAGGACGTCAGGAAGGCATTCTGGAAATGATACGGAATTTCATGAAAAGTACCGGGAACTCCGTTCAGGATACTTTCGAAATGTTTAAAATTCCAGAGGCCGATCGCGGCTTCTATCTCGAGAAATTAAAGTCGTCCTGAGACCGAAAGGCCAGGCCTTATCCGGTATTTCAGTCATTATCGTAGCATGCCGTAACATTTCCAGTGGCTTATCCGATTCGCCCCCTGACTTTTCTCCTCTGCCGGAATGCCGAACTCACCGGGCATCAGTCAGCCTGGCTTTCAGTCAGAGATTTTCCGGAATCTGTTCCCCGTCTTCGGCGAGTTCCTTCCCGGCAGTTCTGTCAACCATGGCGGCAACGCAGGAATCCGAAAACACGTTAAGACTGGTTTCCAGCATATCCAGTACCGCATACACCGGCAGGATAATTCCCAGAATGACAATTGGCACATCCATCGACGCCAGCAGACTTGCGGAAAGCAGGTAACAACCCATGGGAACACCGGCATTGCCTATGGCAGCCACCGTGGCAATCAGCACCCAGACCACCAGCACGCCCGGGGTGATGACAGTCCCGTTATTCTGCATGAGGTATACTACAGTGGTCAGAATGAAGGCGGCACAGCCGTTCATGTTGATCGTTGTGCAGATCGGCAGAGCAAATCTGGTAACACGCGGATTCAGATGCAGCTTGTTTTCAGCGCAGGAAATGGTTACAGGCAGGGTGCCGGCAGACGATTTGGAGAAGAATGCCACAGCCAGAGCCTGGAACATCCCAACAAAATGCCTGAGCGGATTGATTCTGTGCAAGAGCAGAAACAACGGCAGAATCACCAATCCCTGAATAAGATTGGAACCGACCACTACCGAGAAATAGGTGCCGATACCTTCGGTGCTGACACCCTTACAGAACTCGTAAACACAGAGCGATACGAATCCGAAAATCCCCAGCGGCAGAACCGCAATGATCCACCTGACGATGGTAAAGATCACCGACTGTGCTCCGCCCAGGAACCTTTTCAGGATATCCTTCTGTGCCGGATCGGAAATGCGACGGATGGCCATGCCCACGGCAATGGCAATAATCAGAATGCTCAGCACTCTGCCGTCCGTCAGAGGCGTCAGGGGATTATCCGGCACCACCGAAACAAAATATTCCAGGTAGCTCTTTTTGTCAGCAACTCCGGGATCCGCGATCCCCGATGCCAGGGAAATGTTTTCCGGAGTAAGAACATAGTAAAGCACCGCCGCAACAGATGCCGCCGCCAGGGTAGTGGTCAGAGTGTAGAACAGAGTACGCTGCCACAGTATCTTCCCTGATTGCGACGTCCCCAGATCCGCAATGGTAAGACAGATGGTAACTCCGATCAGGGGAACACTGACAAACTTAAAGAGCCGGATAAACACCTCGGATAAAAATCGGGCAGCCTCAAGTCCCGGTCTCGTGGACATCCAGCCGTTCAGAATACCAGCCAGCACTGCAATTGTAAAGGCCAAAGCATATTTTCGGCTGTTAGCTGCAGAATAGCTGCTATTCGCGAGAGCCGTCGCGTTTTTGTCTGTCATATCAGAAAATCTCCTTTAATCATGCTGTTAAAGATCCGCCGAATCCCTGCCAATGCTTACCTGCTGTAAGATTCCATTTTATCAGGCGACACAGAGCCGTGATGTCAGCTGTTGAAATCCGGCTTAAAAACCTACTTAATTTATAGGTAATAGGTAATTTACGCATTATACCCGCCGGAGGAAATCATTCAACAGAATAACCGTAATGTTTGAAAAGGGCGGCATCCGTATTCAGCCCGGAGGATGAAAATACATGGATTTCATAATCTTCACCCCGAATCCCAAAACAGGCAAAACATATGAGACAGGAGCGCAGCCCGGGATCTTTCCGGACATTCTCCGGATCCCGCATTGTCAGCTGACCGTTCCGGGGAGCCGTATCCTGCAAATATGACCTTCACCGGCTCCCCGGAATCATCAGGTTGACAAAAACATTGCTGACAATATAAAGTTTATTATTCGGATATATCGGGAAATGTCAGGTGCGGAATTCCCGAAAACAGTATGCCGGAAAATCCGCCCGCTTTAACAGAATCTCTCAAATGAGCAACAGCAACAGCACGAATTCCGCAGGAAACGAAGTTCCCCGGGATCCTCATGAATACCGCCACAACCGTCGCAGCTACCGTAACCCGAGTCGTGACTCCGCCCCTTCTCCCGCCTCGGAATTATTTTCACGTCTTCTGAGACTGCTGCGGCTTCGGGAGATATTTTCCGGAGAAAATCTCCTTATTGCGGCCGTGGCACTGTCCCCGCTCCTTCTTACGGTTCACCGGGGGGACGAGCGTTTTCCCGCGACAGGATCGGATGACCATGACAACGAGGAAATCTGCTGGAATCCGCATGACTGTGCAAAACAGTCCCGTATTTACGGAAGAAACGGGGATTCCGGACTAGCCTGGAAAACAGCCGTGAAGGCATGCGATCTCGGCAGCGGCGAAGGCTGCTATCTTCAGGGCTCCATCATGATCCGGGAAGCCCGGGAGGTGATGAATTCCGGAAACTCAAAGCGATCCGTGAGGGATCGGCTCCGCCGCGGTGTCGAAAAGGTACAGGAAGGATGCAACACCGGGTTTGCGCCGGCCTGCCAGATGATGGCAGAACTCACGGAAGAGGGCACCGGCACTGCGAAGAATCCCGCCAGGGCCGGAAATTTCCGTACCCGGGCATGCAATATGGGCCTCGTTGAAACATGTCTTCAGGCTGCCCTTTATCAGTGGGGCAGGAACGATCACAAGAAGACCTGGGAACTTGCCAGAAAAGCCTGCGAGTCCGGTAACGACCAGGGTTGCGCCGTTTATGCCATCGCCGCCGACAACACCAATAATCCCGACCCGCCCCGGATTCAGAGAGAGACCTATCACCGCAGAGGCTGCGACTCGTACAAAATTCCCGGTTCCTGTTACCTTTTCGGCTTCGGTTCCGCCGATGACCGGGTACGGCTGGAGTATTTCGAGAAGGCCTGCTCCTATGCCGGAAAGAAACAGTTCTGCGATACTCTTGAAAAGGAAAAAAAGCGTCAGGGAGTCCCTGATACCAAAGAAAACCAAAACGGCATGGAGCAGCAGTAACGGCAGCAGCCATTAACAGGACGGCAATCATATGAGCGAAAACCATACGAGAAACAGCGACAGTGCACCTTCGTCCTCAGGAAACCTGAGGGTATTCCTCCACAATCTGGCCGGCATGGGAATCATTGCCATTTCGATAGCATCCGGAATCCTTGCTCTTACCTCTTTTATCAGTTTTTCGGGAGGGAAAACGCCCGTCATCACAAGACAGCCCCCGGCCGATACCGGCAGGGCTCCCGTGCAGGAAGGGCAATCATTACGGGAAACGGAACCGGGAGATCCGTTTTCCCCGGAAAAAACGGAGGAGTCCGGTCTCACGGCGGCGGAACTGGATAATTCCTGCAGTCAGGGAGCAGCGGGAAGCTGCTTTAAACTGGGATTCTGGCATTATTCCAGGAATATCGCCAATGCCTCCTACAAAGAGGCTGACAGGTATTTCGCAAAGGCCTGCAGTTTAAGTAACGCCAGGGCCTGTTACCTTCAGGGACTTAACATGGAAAATAATCTCCCTCCGGATTATGCCCCGGCCGAAAACAGGATCAGTGCCCTGAAAAAATCCTGCGACCTCGGGTTCCTCCAGGGGTGTGATGCCGCTGTCAGAAACCTGTATCATAACGGCGACTACGCCACTGCCGAAGTCTATGCCTCCCGGCAATGCCCCGTAACCGAGCGCAGCTCCGAAAGCTGTCTTTATCTGGCACTTCTGGCTCCGGAACTCGGGGAGCGGGTTCCCGAGCGCCTGAAGCCCCTTCTTGAGACAGGATGCCGGAAGTCCCGGATTCCCGCCGCCTGCTATGCCTATGCCCAGGATCTTCCCCCGGAAAAGATTCGGGAAAAATCCGCCATCCTGAAGGATCTCTGCCTGAAGACCAATGACAACAAATACTGCCAGGCCTCAAAGCTTTCCATCACGAACCGGGAGAAGCAGGAATCCAAAGAAGCTCCTGACATGGATGAAGCCTGCAGGAGGGGCGACAATGCCGCCTGTCTCCGCCTCGCCAGTTTTCTGGAGAACCATTCCGGCCACACCGCCTCCGACAGGAATAAAGCCGCCGATATCTACAGGGATCTCTGCCAGAAACGCGATCCCGATGGCTGCCGGGAACACCGCCGCATTCAGGGCAATTTCGGAAAATAATGCCGGAGACGGCCGGGCCTGCTTCCGTTATACCCGGAAAAAGTCCTGATAAACAAGAAACGAAAAAAGTCGCAGCCCCTGACCGGACCCTGACACGTCCTCTGTGACTCAATGTATGCGTTAAGGCCCGGGCCCCGCCTGGCATGCCAGAATAACCGGGCCTCTCGAAACCGGGAAGATCCCGGGAAAAATGACCTCCCGACACTTTTTTTCACGGACTCCCGTCAGTTTTCCGGATTCCCCGCCTTCCTGAAAACCATATCATCCTCACAACGGAGTTCGCATGGTATATAATTGCCCGGATTTAATTTTTCAGGAAAGCATTATGGGAAATACCAACGACTGGGGCTCCAACCTCCCCAAAATTGACAACCCACTGAAAAAGCTGGGCTATATCAAGATACTGACCGGACTCCTGTCACTGGCGCTGTCAATTTACGTGCTGGTGAGCATTACCTGGGTCACCAAAACCGACATGATCTCCGGCTGGATCTGTCTGTTTGTAGGTTTCATGGTGTTGACGTATTCCGTCAGGGAATGCTGGCGCGGCTTTTACATGACATTCAAGATGCCACTGGGAAGAACCGATCCCTCATCCCTGGCCACCAACAGCAGCGTGGTGTCGGATCAGTCCCGCTGCGACTACTCCGCCCCGATTCTTTCGGAAATGCTGAACAGCAGAACCAACCATACCTTTATGGAACCCTCAAACTGGCTGGAAAACATGTTCTTCACCACCCTGAAGCCGCTGTTCTTTCTCCCGCTGCCGTTCCGCAATCTGGCTCTGAAGATCTCCTCGGCCATTATCCGCACCGTAATCAACATCATGTGCTACATTCTGGCGCTCTTCCTCTGCAAAACCGGCCTTATCAGCGGGGATCTGGATTTTGTGCTGACCGTCTACACCTGGTATCTCTTCCTGGCCATGACGGGCATTTGGACCACCATGTGCCGCTATGACTACAGCTCCTTCTACAACAGTCCCGACACTTCCAGCTACCTGACCCCGAAGAAGCTCATTGCCAGCATTGCCATTGCCGTGCTTTTCCCGGTACTGACAGTAACGCTGTTCTCCTCCGTTAATTTCTATGAAACCGCGGCCTACCAGCATATCTCCGGCTTCATAAACAGCTTTTCCATCACCCCCTGGTTCCTGGCCATGTCCCTGGGAAACATTGTGCTGTGCCTGCCGCTTCTGTGGCTGCTCTGGCAGCGTTCCCGCCGCTACGAAGTGGTAACCGAGGTCTCCGAGCTCCGGGACAACTGGCAGCAGTCCATTCATCCCGACGAGCTCTTCATCGCCATTGAAAACCGCATCATGGCCAACAGAAGATACATGGAAGTTCCGAACCGGGTCTATCTGGACCTTAACCCGAATCTTTCCGTGGACAGCAGCAATGCCAAGGGCAGGTTCGAGGGTATTACCATTCAGGAAACCCAGCCGGCCTATATCAGACCGAACAATACCATTGTCTTCAATGTGGTAAGATTCTTTTCATCCGTCATGGGGCATATTCTGAAGCTGGTGATCGCCGGCATCGTTGTATACTTCGCCTACCGCGGAGCCGCCGATGTCCGTGCCATCGGCACTGACATTTCCGGTCAGATCCGGTATTTTCTGCCCTATATCATGGGCATTCTCTGCCTCTGGATCTACTCCGGAATTCTTGACCGCGGCACCTTTATTATCTGGGCCGAGATGAAGTTCGAATCACTCCTTTTGTACTTCCGGGTTACCGGCACCTTTACCAGCTCAAAAATCTCCACCGGAATGAGTGTCTATGACTCCACCCGTTCCGAAAACGAACTGGTCAGATCCAGTATTTCGCCCTGGATCATTATTTCCAGAATTGTCAGCACCACCTTCCTGGGCTTTGGTGTGAACCGCTTCAACAACAAGCGCTACATTATGGAAATGCATAAGGATGAGGCCGAGATGGACAAGATTGTAAGAGAATTCCGGGAATACATGAACTCCCGCGAAAATATCGCCGGCGTGGCCCGGGAGGGGGACCTCAAAAACGCCAGCGACATCCTGAAAATGAACAGCCAGTCCGTAGCCTACAATCAGGAACGCATCTCCGGCGGAAAGCCCGATGATGCGGCACTGTTCGGCGGGATTATCACCGACGGGAGCCGGAGCTCGTAATTGCCGTTATCTCAGACACGCCCCGGAAGACACTATGTTTTCCGGGCCTTAACGTTTCCGGATGACCAAGATTAAACGAGCAGTTTTACTGTGGCAGAATTGTCCTGACCGGCACGCTCAGAAATGTGAAAATCATCAAATAATATACAGGATACGGGGGCTGGATAAGCATCCGGTCTGAAATTGCGGGAAATTCACACTATAATCTCATTCAAGGTTCGACCATAAAAAGGGCATCGCGGGACGCCGTACCGCAACCTCATGATAAGAAGGAGAATCCATATGATAAAAATGTTAGTTCTGGCAGGAGCTGCGCTCGGTATTCTGGCTCAGAATGCGTCTGCCAATGATTTCCAAAGACTTGAAAATGCATGCAATGCCGGAAACGGTTCAGCCTGCGGCGAACTTGGTGCCCGGTACTGCTCCCCGTGGAGCAGAATTGACTGTGCCAGGGGGAAGGAACTTCTGGAGAAATCCTGCAGTCTGAATGTGGCCAACGCCTGCGGCGCTCTGGGGAGTATGTATGAGGATGGCATGATTCCGGGCGCAGGAAAGGATAACACCAAAGCTCTCGGCTATTATGAAATGTCCTGCAATCTCGGAAGCAGGGAATACTGTCTCATCATCGGATTAAGATACAAAAACGGCAAGCACCCTGACGGGGTGAATAACGAAAAGGCACGGATTTACCTGAAAAAATCATGCGACCTCGGCCAGGAAGATGCCTGCTATATTCTGGAAAACCTGAATTAGTATCCGGACAGCGTTTTTCTTCCTGTTCCTTTTTTCCGTGCTGTGTCCCCTGCTTCGCATTCCTTGCCCGAGGAGCTTGCGGTGCAGGAAGGGAGGTTAAACACCGGTACTTCTGCAGTCACGCTAACAGGAAGTTTCGTGATTTCTCTCCAAACATCCCTGTTCAGCACTGCCTGCACATTCCTGCGATTCCGTTGATGCGACGACCGGGACAATTCCTGTCATATGAGGTGCAATGATGACTTATTTTTCAGTATTCAAGAGGATTCTCTCAGGAGCTTCCGTTTTTCTCCTGCTGTCGGGAACATTCCCGGCTGCCAGCGCTGACACCGGGTCAGTTCCGGAAGAAGAGGTCCGCTACGCGTCATCGCCTGCCTGGATTGCGGAGCTGGGCCAAAAACACCGGGCCACGCAGCTTTTTGTGGTGGCCGGAGTGGGAGAGACTACTGCCTACATATCCATGCACGAGAAAACCCCGGACGGCACCTGGCGCCAGATCGTAAGCACTCCGGGGTTTATCGGGAAGCACGGCCTCGGCAAAACCCGCGAGGGCGACGGTAAAACCCCGGTGGGAACTTTCCGGTTCAATTATGCCTTCGGCATTGCGGAAAATCCCGGATGCCGGGCCTTTCCCTACAAAAAGGTTGACAGCAATGACTACTGGTCAGGGGATGCCAGGAAGGGCCATCATTACAACAGTATGGTCAGCATCCGGGATTATCCGGATTTGGACAGGAAGGCCAGCGAGCACCTCGCGGACTACACTTACCCGTATCAGTACGCCCTTAACATCAGCTACAACGAGGAGGGCACTCCGGGCCTGGGTTCGGCGATTTTTCTGCACTGTCTCGGGGATCAGCGTCCGTACACCGGGGGATGTGTGGCCATTCCCCGGAGCGAAATGATTACCGTGCTCAGACATGTGCGGCAGGACTGTGTGGTGGTAATTGACTCCCTTAAGAATATCAGCAGGGAAACCTGGCAGAAGTGGGGGCTTAAATAGGTTCCGTTTCGGCAGGACGGCAGAGTCAGGCATTCCTGCTGATTACCCGGATGATATCACTGAATTCCGGAGACACCGGCAACTCCTCCGGCTATAATCACCGGTGATTTCCCGAACATAATCCCGAAACTCCGGAGTATACAATGAATCAGGTTCTGATTTGCCTGTTTGTGCCATTTCTGGGAACTGTTATCGGTTCGGCTCTGGTATTTCTTATCAAAAAGGAAATGCCGCCGCTTCTTGAAAAGAGTCTTCTGGCCTTCGCAGCCGGCGTAATGACCGCCGCCCCGGTCTGGAGTCTCCTCATTCCCGCCTTCGAATCAGCCCGGAATCAGGATTACGGCAGTCTCTCTTTTCTGCCCCCGGCAGTTGGATTCTGGGCAGGAATGCTGTTCCTGTTGCTTCTTGACAGTCTGATCCCGCATCTCCACATGCACAGCAACGTTCCCGAGGGCCCGAGATCCGGACTGGACAAAAACACCATGATGGTACTGGCCATCACCCTCCACAACATTCCCGAGGGAATGGCTGTGGGAGCGGTGTTGGCCGGACTCCTTTCCGAAAGCGAGGGCATGACCGCCGCCGGAGCCCTGTCGCTGTCCCTGGGCATGGCCATTCAGAATATCCCGGAAGGAGCCGTGGTGTCCCTGCCGCTCCGGAACTCCGGCCACAGCCGCCGCCGGGCTTTTCTGTCGGGTATCGTTTCCGGGGCCGCGGAACCTGCAGGGGCAGTGGCTGCAATCCTTCTTGCCGGACTTGCCGTGCCTTTTCTTCCGTACATGCTGAGCTTTGCCGCCGGTGCCATGATCTATGTGGTGGTGGAGGAACTTATCCCCGAAATGTCCGAAGGAAGCCACACCAATGTAACCACCATTGTTTTCGGGATCGGCTTTACGCTGATGATGTGCCTGGATGCGCTGCCGCAGCCGTAACTGAAACAGCACCATCCGAACAATGAAAACATGAAGTATCTCAGGAAATCAGGCAATAAAAAAGGCATGGTGTTCAGGCCATGCCTTCTTAAATATTTGTCAGGAATTCAGAATTCCGGGGTCGGTACTTTACCTCTGGTTAATTTTAAGTTTGGCAGAAGCAAAACCCCTGAGCTCGTCATCAGAGAAGGCTCCCTTCTTCACGGTGAGCACCTTGAGCCCGGCAAGACCCTTAAGTGCACCGAGAGAGGTAATGCCCTCGGCCTTGGAGATGTCCAGGGTCTCAAGCTTTGAGCAGGCCGAGATGGCGTCAAAATTGCTGACCTTTGTGCCGTTTATTTCCATATTGACAAGCTCGGTCATCCCGGAAAGGAAGGACAGATCCACGGTCTTACCGGCATTGATATCCTTAAGAAGCACCTTTTTGACGGCGGAAAGGTTATGCAGGTTTTCGGTATTAACCAGGTTGTTAATACCGTCAAAGGCGAGCTCGGTCAGCTTTTTAAGCCCCTTGCCGAAGGAAGCGTCGACCTCATAGTTGCAGTGCTTCCAAAGCTTGACCTCCAGGGAATTGAGCTCAGTCATGGTTCCGATATCACCGGTATTGAACAGGGCATTCTTCTGATCGCAGCCGTGAACAATAAGCTGCTTAAGATTGGTGGCATCCTTCATCTGGGCAAAATCCACCGGAGCTCTCATGCTCCAGATCTTCAGTGCTTCCACCGAGGAGCCCTTAATCGGAGAATAGTCCTTCACGTCCTCCGCAAAAACACCGAGGTATTTAAGCCTGGAGGCGGTTTTTACCCATTCCAGGCTGGTCATGGCAGTCATGCCGGTGTCGATTTTTTCAACCTGCGCCAGGGTTCCCAGAGTATCGTAATTCGCTCCCTTGGATGCGTACACGGTAAGACGTTTCAGGGCAGGAACCTTGCTTAAGGGGGTAAAATCAGCCACGGTTACACCGTAGAGACTGAGCTCGTTCAGTTTGGTATTCTGAGTCAGGGGAGTCAGATCCTTAACCTGGGATCCGGTAAGATCCAGCTTGGTCAGAGGCAGGGCGGATACCGGAGAAAGATCGGCAATATCCATCACCTTGAGGGACAGATTATTCAGCTTCGGAGCCGCAGGAATTCCTTCAATGGACTTGATCTTGTCGGAACCGGTGATAACGGCCGTGTTCAGGTTGGTCATCGGAGCCATCCACTTAAGGTTTTCCATAGCCTTGGAGGTGATGTATACCTGCTTGATGCCGGTAAACTTAAGGAGCGGAGACATATCCTTAACGTGCTCGGCGTATACCTTGATGCCGGTGGAGACATTCAGATCCTTAAGGGGAGAGATATCGGTAAGCAGCTTGCTTTCCACATAGAAATTTTTCACAGACGGAAAAGCCTTCACAATCTTAACCAGATCCTCATCACTGATTTCCTTGAGATCAAGGATCAAATCACCGGCCGCCACCTTTGCAGCAGGACCGGCGACTGACTTGGCCACATCATCCGGAAAACCGTTCTTGATTAGGACGGTGGCACCGTTAACCTTGCCGACCGGACTGGTCGGAGCTGCAAGGACATTTGACGACAAAAACAAAATACCGGCGGCAAGCAATGCTCCGGAAAGTCTGGTAAGCTTCATGCTATTCCTCGTGTCACTTATGTATCGTTATGGACATTGCCAGACAGTTTAGCCGGACTTCCGGGCATATCCTCAGAGGTATTCTCCCGGCAATTCCGGCCCTGATGCCCCGGCAGGCAAAACAGTGCGGGGCAAAACGGCAATATCGGTTTCAGAATTCCCTTTTACACTCTATTTATTTAAAAATCAACACAGGAAGAGCAAATTGACTCAGACTTTGGAATTTTTCAGGGAAACGGGGAACGCCGCAGAGGAACAGACTGCAATATGAATTCCGGACGTAAAAAGCCCCGCGGCCCCGGGATCCCTTTCAGAGTGCCCGGGGCATGTAGCATGTACCGGAAAGTCGTACTGCAGACGATATGCAGGAGAAGACCACGGCTGCCTTTTCAGAGTATTGGATAGCGGTTGATTAGGAATTTGGGGATGTCAGACGGCCTCCTCTTTTCCGACAATCATTCAAATCTATATGCAGAAACACCAATGCCTGATGCAGTGAGCAGCAGTGGTATTTCTGCCTGACCCCGTCAATGCTGAGGAGCCTAGAATACTCAGCAGAAAGACACCAATACCACACTTGCGAACAGAAGAAAATCATGAAGGAGCAGAAAGCTGAAATCAAAAAGGTCGCCAAAGCCGTAGACACTCAGACCGCTGTTCTGCAGAAGAATGCCGGTGGCTGAAAAATGCTGATGAGAGGTTTTTGCCATCAAGTTTGCCTCTGAAGTTGTTGATGGTTTTAAGAGCATTATTTCCACTGGTCCTGAAGCCTCTCGTGCATACGAACGAGGACATGTCAGCCAGGCTTACTCACTTGTTGGTGATCTGGAAAACGCCCAGAAAACCTTCTGTAGTCTGAACGGTCTTGAGGATGAGACGGCTACAGCTACGGATAAACTCGCCAAAGCCTTTGTGGACTTAGGCAAGAATGAATCCAAAGACGCTCCAATACCTTATGGGACATTCTGAAATCGCAGTAACCATGGACGTCTGCACTCATCTAGGCCTTGATGATGCCAAGGATGAAATAGTCAGACTGGAAGAGCTGGAGAATGCGAGAAAGGAGGTTTATAAGATAGAGCACACAATACGATGTTAAGTCTGCATCGATTCAAGGCACTTTAACGTTTCCATCATTTATAGGTTATGAGGCTCATGTCCAATTGAGGCATGGGCTTTTTAAATTTGTCATTAAATAAAGCTATTATTGTGTCTAACTTGCAACAATGTTTGGTATTTTGCTAATATGCAGACCCCGGTTATATGATATATGGAACAATAGATGATGAGATATGAACGACTGCCGGAAATTCCTGTGCAAGGCGTGCTGGATATTCTGGAACATGGAGATACTGATGAACTGCTTATGCTTCCATTACAGATTGGCGAGTATACGTCAGACTGGAGAGAGGCACAGAGTCTGTGTCTGAGGTTGTGCCTGAATGATAATCCGGAGGTGAGGGCAAATGCCGTTTTAGGACTTGCCTATACCGCGAGGAACTGTGGAAAACTGGAGAGAGAGCAGGTTGAACCGGTACTTGTCAGAGAATTGGCTGACAATGAAACATTTCGCTGGAGAATAATTGATGCAATAGGAGATATTAATATTTATCTCGGCTGGAATGTGGCGGAGGAAAAAATGTCACGATATGATCCGGTTGAAGCCGCTGATGCCTGTGAATAAATTATTTTTTTATTTTTTAGGTCATTTTTTTGAAATACAGTGTTTTTCCTCTCAAGTAAAATTATTGGTTAGTGGTTCAAAGCATAGGCTTAAATTATATCAAACATGCGTATAATTTATATGATCTTGTGCATACCCCCTTTGTGCAAAAAGAGTAATTAATTAGAGCAATATAGATATCATCTGCTACCAGACAGAAGTAAAAGTACGGTATGGGGATTAATGGAGAAGAAGGCGTTATGAGCAATGATAAGTTGGGACTACTAAGAACCTCATATGGAGAAGTTTCTTATGAAATATTTCGCAAAGAGGGATATGCATTTGCAGATAAAAGTGCTGTAATTGAGGAACTCGAAGGTAAAGACATAACCAACTATCCGGTTCTCCTTCGTCCCAGACGCTTTGGTAAAAGCACCTTTGTCCAAATGCTCAAATGCTTCTACGACATATCATATAGAGACAGATATGAGGAAATTTTTTCCAAGACGAATATTTATAAGAAAAAACTGACAAGTCATAATACTTATCATGTGATTGACTTTGATTTTTCAGGGGTGTCAGGTGATGATAAAAATACATTAATCGACAGTTTTATCATTGCTGTCAAACGAGGTATCACTAATTTTTTAAGCCGTTATAATGATTTTGTTTTCGAGCCATCTGATATTGAAAAGCAAACACCTTCGGGCTTTATCAGATCTTTCTTCGATGCATATGATCTGTACCCTGCCAAAAAGTCACTCTACCTGATGGTTGACGAATATGATAATTTTGCCAACAGTATTCTTTCACAGGATTTGGAACTGTTCAAGGCAATTACAGGCTCAGGTGGATTCCTTAAGGATTTTTATGCAGCCATAAAAGACGGTGCTAAAAGCGTTGTCGCCAAAACCTTTATTACCGGAGTATCATCCGTATCCCTAGATTCCCTTACTTCCGGATTTAATATTTCACT
>Ga0310695_10008402_pt1 | contig 15984 bp, 11 predicted proteins | sample RumenRJG_04DNA_FD_203882 | JGI IMG/M metagenome (GOLD analysis project Ga0310695, IMG submission 203882) | Bovine rumen microbial communities from Lethbridge, Alberta, Canada - RJG_04 (v2) (version 2) | ecosystem: Host-associated > Mammals > Digestive system > Stomach > Rumen | place: Canada...
AGCCCGAAGTCGATGCGGAGCTCGAAGTCAAGCTCGCCGCGCTCAAGGAGCAGAAGGGCAAGCTTCCCCCGGAGCAGGCGCTCGTCGGCATCAAGAAGGGCATGGCGGCGAAGTTCGCCACCCAGATTTGCCTCTTGAAGCAGCCTTACGTGGCGGATGACAAGCAGAGCGTGGAACAGATCGTCGCCGCCGCGGCGAAGACGCTCGGCGACACCGTCTCCGTCGCGCGCTTCACCCGCTTCCAGCTCGGCGCCTGACGCCTGGCGCGCCAGCAAGCGGAAAAGGAACCGCGGCCCGGACGGGTCGCGGTTCCTTTTTCCGCATCCGCAAATCGCACGGCTCGCGCAAAACAGGCGATCCGTCCGCCGCGCCGCAGCTTCAAGTGCGGCGGCGCACCACCATGCGCGTTGAAGGATCGGCGTCTATGCCGTGCACATGCGCGATGGCCGTGCCGTAATTCGTGATCTTCACACCCTGCTCCGCCGCGCGGCGGAGCCTGTTCTGCACTTCGCGGCGCGGCAGCATGCATCCGCCGCAATGCACGACAAGCGCGTACGGCGAAAGATCCTGCGGGAAGGCGCTTCCGGCGCACCAGTCGAAAGAAAGTTTCGCCCCGGAGCGTTTTTCGATCCAGCGCGGAAGTTTGACGGTTCCGATGTCGCCGCACTGTTTTCTGTGCGTGCATCCTTCGCAAATCAAAACTTTATCGCCGTCTTTCAGAGAATCGACCGCCGCCGCGCCGCCGCAGTAAAGCGCGAGGTCTCCCTTCGCGCGCGCGAAGACTATCGAAAACGACGTCAGCGGCACGTCGGGCGGAACGACGGCATCGACGGCGGCGAACGCCTGCGAGTCCGTTATGACGAAGCGGGGTTTCGCCGGGGCGAGGCGATCCAGCACGCCCGCGAGTTCCGTTTCGCGGCAAACAAGCGCGGCCGCGCCCGCATCGAGGAGTTCCCTCACGACCTGCTGCTGCGGCAGTATCAGCCTGCCCTTGGGCGCGGCGGAATCGATCGGGCATACGCATACAGCGATATCGCCCGGCGACACGAGATCCGCCACAAGCGGCGGCTGGACGTCCGGCGGCGCCATTGCGGAAAGCGTGGCGAGCAGGGTGTCGATCCCCTCGCGCGTAGCGGAGGAAACGCGCACCGCCGCGTCGAACGTCCCGTCCGGGGGGAGGGAGGCGGGCGGAGGCTCGCACCGGTCGATCTGGGTGACGGCGAGGACCGTGCGCACTCCGCGCGATTTCGCCTGTTCGAGGACGCTCTTCTCAGTCGCGGAAAGGGGAAACGAATCCGCAGCCACGCACAAAACTGCAATATCGGCCACGGCAAGCGCGGCGAAGGTTTTTTCCATGCGCTTTTCGCCAAGCGCGCCTTCGTCGTCCAACCCCGCCGTATCGGTAAGGAGCACCGGACCGAGCGGCAGCATCTCCATCGCCTTGGAGACGGGATCGGCCGTCGTGCCCGGGACGGACGAGACGATTGCCACAGGCTGCCCCGCCAGCGCGTTCAGGAGAGACGATTTCCCGGCGTTCCTGCGCCCGAAGAACGTGATGCGGGTTCTCGACGCAGAAGGTGTTTCTGACAGTTCCGCCATCCCGGCGCCCCGCGTCCTCAGCGTCCTGCGGTTTTGAGCTGCGGGAAAAGGACCACGTCGCGGATGGAGTCCGTACCCGTAAGGAACATCACGAGACGGTCCACTCCGAAGCCAAGTCCTCCGGTGGGCGGCATGCCGCATTCGAGCGCGGAGATGAAGTCCTCGTCTATCTTCTCCGTGTCTTCGCCCGCCTGGTTTTCAAGCGCCCTGCGCTGCTCGAGCGGATCGTTCTGTTCGGTGTAGCCGGGGCACAGTTCCCTGCCGGCCACGACGAACTCGAACACGTCCACAAGCGAGGGGTCGTCCGCGCAGCGTTTCGCCAGCGGCACGAACTCGCACGGTATGCGGGTGACGAACGTAGGCTGGCGCAGGGACTTTTCGATGATCTTGTCGTAGATCTCGTGCGTGAGCATGAGCTCGGTCGAAACTCCGTCGAGTTCGAGATTCGTCTCCGTTTCGCGGGCCTTCGCCTTGGCCTTCTCCATCTGCGTGGCGAAATCGAGTTCGAACCAGTCGCCGCCCATCAGATCCTTTACGAGATCGCGGTATGCGACGCGGCGGTACGGTGGCGTGAAGTCGATAATCTCTTTCTTCTCCCCGTATTCGATCTTGCGCGAGCCGATCACCGTGTCGCAGAGGTGGGGGAGGAGGCCTTCCATTATCGCCTCCATGGAAGTGCGGTCGCCGTAGGCTTCGTATATTTCGCATACGGTGAATTCCGGGTTGTGGGTGCGGTCGATGCCTTCGTTGCGGAAATCCTTGCCAAGCTCGAACACCTTGTTCATTCCGCCCACGAGAAGCCGTTTCAGGTAGAGCTCCGGGGCGATGCGCATCACGCAGTCTTTGTCGAGCGCGTTGTAGTGCGAGAAGAAAGGCTTGGCCGCCGCACCGCCGGCCTGATCCTGCAGAATCGGGGTCTCCACCTCCTCGAACCCCTTGGACCACAGATATTTGCGGGTTTCCATTATAAGCCGCGAGCGGACGTGGAAACGCTCGCGCGTTTCGTCGCTCGTCATCAGGTCCACATAGCGGCGGCGGTAGCGTTCTTCCTGGTCGGCGAGTCCGTGGAACTTCTCCGGCGGCTGTTCAAGCGCCTTGGCGAGCATCGTCCACTCTTTGACGACAAGGGACTTCTCGCCCTTCTGCGTGGTGAAAAACGTTCCTTCCGCGCCGATTATGTCGCCGAGGTTGAGAAGCTTGAACGCGGCGAACGCCTTTTCGGGAAGTTCGTCCCGCTTGAATATCAGCTGGAAGCGCCCGGTTCCGTCGTTCATGGTGCAGAAATTCATCTTTCCCATGCGGCGTATCGTCATAAGACGCCCGGCCACGACCGCCGGAGCGCCCTCCACGAAGCCCGCTCTGGCCTCTGCGAGGTCCGTGTGGGGGAATTTGCGCCCGTAGGGCGGATAGCCCGCCTCTTCAAGGGCTTTCATGTTTGCAAGACGCTGGTCGCGGTATTCGTTCGATTCGACTGGCATTTTCTGGCCTTTCTCCAAAGCGCGAAGTATAGCATAACGGCGGCGGACGGGCGGACGCGTCATTTCCTGAAACACGCGCGCAGAACCGCGCGGGCGGTTTCGATGTTCACGCCTGCGGCGGCGGCCACGGCATCCTCGCCGGCCGCCGCTATCCCGCGCACGGATTTGAACGTGCGCAGCAGCGCGGTCTTCTTCGCCGGGCCGATGCCGGGGACGGCGTCGAGCGCAGATTCCCTGATCGTGCGTTCGCGCAACGCCCGGTGGTATGTTATGGCGAATCTGTGCGCCTCGTCGCGCAGCCGGGTGATGATTGCCAGGGCCGGCGAATCGCGCGGCAGCAGAACCGGTTCGCGGCCGTCGTCGAGGACGATCTCCTCCATCCGTTTGGCAAGTCCGCATGTCGGGATGTCGCTTCTGCCCACGGACGCGAACGCGCGCCGCGCCGCGCGCAGCTGCGTTATTCCGCCGTCGCAGATGAAAAGCGATGCGTCGGGGTTCTTCCCGGCGAGTTCCCCTTCAGGATTGTATCTGCGCGAAACGACCTCGGCCATGGACCGCGGATCGTCCGCGCCCTCCACGGTCTTTATCTTGAAGCGCCTGTAGCGCCGCCTGTCGGGGATTCCGTCAACGGCGACAACCATCGACGCCACGGAATGCGTCCCGAAAAGGTTCGATATGTCAACGCATTCTATGATGTGCGGCGGGCTGTCGAGCCCGACGGCGGCGGCGAGCTGGCGCAGTCCGGCGGCCGCCTCTTCGCGCTTCATTTCCGGCGTCTTCCTTGCTCTGGCGCGGCTGCGGATCAGTTCATCCAGCGCAGCGTGGATGTCGCGCAGGCGCGCGGCCTCCTCGTAGTCGCCTTTCCCGGCGGCCTCGCGCATCCTGTCTTTCAGCGCGGCGAGGGTCTCGGGGCGCTCGCCGCGCAGGAACGCGCAGGCCTCGTCGAAACGCGCCTTGTAGTCGCGGGATGAAATCCGCCCCATGCAGGGCGCGGAGCAGCGCCGCACCACGTCTTCGTGGCAGTGCCTGTGCGTTTCGGCGTCCGGCACGAGGACCTTGCACGAGCGCAGCCCGTAATGCTCCTCCGCGAAATCCCTCGCCGCGCGCACTACGGGGGAGGACGGAAACGGGCCGAAATAAAGCGCTCCGTCGTCGCGCACGATGCGGCATTCGGAAAAAACCGGAAAATCCTCGCCCGGGTCGGCGCGGAGCGCGAGATACCGCTTGTCGTCGCGCATCAGGATGTTGAAACGCGGTTTGTAGCGCTTTATGAGCGACGCCTCGGTCAGCAGGGCTTCGGCATCGTTGCGCACCACGAGGAACTCGATATCCTCCACGCAATTGACCATCGACCGGACTTTGGGCGGATGGCGCGCCCCCGCGCGGAAATAGGAAAGCACGCGCCGCCGCAGATTGACGGCCTTTCCCACGTAGATGATTTCGCCCCGCCTGTCCCGCATGATATAGCATCCGGGACGGACGGGGACGTTCGACAGTTTGCGGCGGAGTATGTCGTTCATGTCCGCCTGCGGCGGAGCGGTCCGTCAGGACGCTTCAGTCTCCGCACCCTTCGCCGTCGCGTTCTTCGCGACGGACTTGGCGTCTTTCTCGTTTATCGCTTCGTCAAGCTCCTTCTCGGCTTCGACGCGGCCTTTCTTGAATTCGCCGAGCGACTTGCCGAGCGAACGCGCAAGCTGCGGAAGCTTGTTGGCTCCGCCGAAAAGAATGAGAATGATTACAAGCAGCAGCAGTATCTGTGTCCAGCCTGGCATGGTTTCCTCGCTTTCAAGTTGCATTCCGCGCCCGCGGAATTTCACCGCAAGTATGCCACATTTCCCCGCGCGTGGCAACTGGGCGCTTTTTTGTGTCGGGGTGAAATCAAAACAGGACTTGTTGTAGTTTTCAAAACAGGACTCTTTCTTAGATGTCATTGATGTATGTAGGTACTGCCGGCATAGCCGGAGGTGAAGGGGCGGGCGCGTCCCCGAAGGGGCGGCCCGCAGGGCCGAGCGCCCGCCCCTTCACCTCCGGCTGAAAAGCTTGTACCATGCACACTATCATGAGCAAGCAACTACACCAGAGAATTGCACTGCCGCTGTTGAGGCATGTGCTTGAAACATTCAATGCCGGGGCGATTACATCAGAGCAGGCGTGCAGCGAACTCGGTCTTTCGCGGAGCCGCATGTTCGCCATCCGCAAGGAGTGGCTCTCCGCCATCCGCCGCGGCGAGGACTGGAGGCCTTTGGGCTCCGGCGGAGCACACAAGGCGCCTTGGACGGAGGAGCTGAAGGCGTTCCTCCGCCAGGCCCTTTCCACGAGACCGCCCGCCTCTTTCGCCTTTGCTGCATCCGAAGCCGTCAGGCTTGGACTCGCCGCGAGGCTGGACCGTGCGCAGGTCAGGCTGTGGGCCATCTCGCAGGGTCTCTCGCGTCCGAAGCCGAAGGACCGGCCGTCGTGCCATACGAGGCGCTGGCAGAGACTCAACGTCGGCGAGCTGTGGCAGCTCGACGCGACACCGTACAGGAGGTTCGGAGAAGGATCCGAATCCCTTCCAATGCTGAACATGCTTGACGATGCGAGCCGCAGGCAGGTCGGAGGCAAGGTCTACGCCCACGAGAACCTTGCGGCATACATCGACTTCCTCAAGGAGTCGTTCGAGCGCTTCGGACTGCCGCTGCAGATCTACGTCGACCAGGCTCCGTTCTTCAAGAGTCAGGACGGCAAGCACCTGACGCGCCTCGCGTCGAGGCTTAAGTTCTACGGGGTCACGCTGATCTTCGCAAATTCCCCTGAGTCAAAGGGAAAGATCGAGCGGCGACACCAGATATGGCAAGAAAGGCTTCCCGCGCATTTCGCAAGGATAGGCGTCCCCTCAGACCTCGACAACGCCAACTCCGAGGTATGGCCTCTCGTCGCGTGGAACTCGGAGCACGACCTCAACCGCGAAACCGGAATGACAGGCGTGGAGGCGTGGGACAAGGCGGTCAGGGACGGTCGGAACAAGCTCAGGCCCAAACCGGCGGAACCCTGGTGGGAATACGTCTGGTCAGTCATCGAGCCGACTGTCGTCGGAAAAGGTCGAAGAGTCAGGATTGGCCTCGACGAGGTTACGGTCAACGCCCCCGTCGGATCCAGAGCCTATCTGTGTTCGCACATCGACGGCTCGCACTCAATCGTCAAGGACTACCCTAAACACGGCACATACCCCGTCGTCCTGTTCACAGACAGAAAGCAGCCAAAAGACAACACCAACGAGGCCACGATAGTCCGGTTTTGATAACTACACGGCTGAATCCGAGCAAAAGAGGACTCCCGACATACTTGCTGCGCAACAAAACTCAATAAAATCAAGGGGTTCGCGACAATCAGGAGAGTCCTGTTTTGAAAACTACGACAGTCCTGTTTTGAAAACTACACGACACACCGACGAGGCCACGATAGTCCGGTTTTGATAACTACACGGCTGAATCCGAGCAAAAGAGGACTCCCGACATCTTGCTGCGCAACAAAACTCAATAAAATCAAGGGGTTCGCAACAATCAGGAGAGTCCTGTTTTGAAAACTACACGACAGCAAAATTATTTCCGATGACGCCCGTTCTCACGCCAGTTGCTTTGTCCGACTTTCAGGCCTTCAGGTCATCCACCCACTTCATCGCGCCAGCCTCCAAAGGATGTGCAGCGGCAGATCGACAACCGCCCCGCACTTGGGGCAGACGTACTTGTAGCCGCCCGGTTCGCGCTCTGTCGGGAACGGAGGCGTCCGCTTCACTGGTTTCATCGACCGGCACCCGCACTTCAGGCAGCGTGGCCGGATCAGCAATGCTCTGATGTAGTCAAACATACACCAGCACATTAGCAACATCCATGCCAAGCAGGAAATTGACACGGATCAGGGAAGTTTGCAACCATTCATGGCTACAAATCAACCACCAATGGGCAAAATCTCATCAGCACAGCAAACGCGGGCGGCTACATCCCATCTTTTGCGGATGACAGATCATTGACGATCATTTGCAATGCAAACAACATGAGACAATTAAAAAAAAGAGGCAAGCACCACCGTAATGCTGCTTGCCTCCGCCTAAGATGACACACTAATATGTCAAACTTCTAATCAGTCATTCTTACTCATTGCACGGCGGAATACCTCTTCGCTCTCAATGCCATTTTCAAACTCGGCATCAATATGTTTTGCCATTGCTTTTACAGCCTTATCTGAAAGTCGCAATGCAGGCATACTCCTATATGGGCATGTAAGCCAGTTCCATCCAGGCTGATGTATCATTGGCTCAAGTTTGAATCCATAGCCGCTATCACCATTCAAGGTTCTATACAGTCCAAGCAACTCATCAAATCCATCAGGATTATGAGCCGTATCAAGTAGCTCAAGCCATTCCTTGTAATCATGGATAACTTCCATATAACATACTTCTCCTCCCTACATGCAACCCTACATGTGCAATCGCATGATTTAACGTTATTATATCATACCTATGTATAATACACAACCCCACGTCAGCGTTTATTAAAAGGTTTACGCATTTGAAAGAAATGTCGCACTCCATCCGGTACGTCGGACTTGGAGGATTCGGACGCCCTCAGTGTACCGGTATGTAAATAGTCATCGGTCGACAGTCCCGCACCAACACCAGCCCTAAAGGCGTATGCAGAACTACGCTGTCATGTAGTCATACGCAGCATTCCTAGTCTCGACTCCATCGACTGGCTCGTCAACATCATCGCCTCCTTGACAGTACACTTGCGCCGCGCCGCCGCTCGCGGAAACCGTGCGAACGTTCCTTCTGCGACATGGGTTTCCCACGCATCGACCTTGCCGTCCGCCTTTGCCATCTACGCGAACATCCCCGTGAACCGCCGAGCAATACTTTCTTCTTCCAATCAATCCAGCTACGGAACTGCAAATAGCGTTGTCTAAGATTTTTTCAACTGTTTCATGCTAAGTTTAATACGGCCTTTGGCAGCGTCTATGTCAATTATCTTAACCTCAACGCGCTGGCCAATTTTCAGGAATGTATTTATGTCCTTGACAAAGGCGTTACTGATTTCACTTATATGCAGCAACCCGCTTGTTCCAGAGAAATCAATGAAAGCACCATATTCTTTTATATTGCTAACAACACCTTTGACTCTGTCCCCAACACGAAGTTGCGGTATGTTTGCCGCCTTGTCAAACGCCATCCATTTTTCATAATAGCGGTGTGTTTTCAATTCGGGGAACAGGTCGCCGTAACAATACAGAACCGCGTTTCGTGATCTTGCCAACACATTCAATTCTTCTTGAACACTTGCGACAGCATCGCGAAGCATCTTCTCGACTTCAGAACAATGCGCTAAAGAAGTTTCGGAAACAACACCGTCAACTCGCTTTAACTCTACTGTCTGACACACTATCTGTTTACCGACCATATCATGCAGTACTTTATCGCACAACATTTTTGCGGCATCTTTGAACCTCAAAAACTGTCGAACCGCTCCTTCTGCCGGAGGTTTCTGTCTTCTGCCCCCCTGATAGGCTGCCAATAGACGGTAACTTTCACGGAAGTCACGCAACTTTCCGAGAATGCGTGAATCAGAAACAGGCATATCAACCCAGCCTGGCACTATCTTGTGTAATGCCTGACGAAGATCATCATTTGTGCGCACATTAAAGCCATCCCCCTCAAAATAAATCTCTAAATCAGGAATGTAAAGACGAATGCAAATATCATCGCTAAATCGAACGTACGGAGAGTCTCCTAAAAGCACTATCGATCCAGATATGGGATGCTTTTTGGCGATACTATCTAAGACAAACTGATTTTTGGTTATGCTTTCTTTGTCCGAGTCAGAAAGCAATGTCCAGAAAGCGGATATCGCACACTTAATCTCATTGCACTTTCCTACAATGTAATCATCGAGCCACTTACTTGTAACAATACCATTCTTGAAATCGAGCTCTTCCGACTCTTCTTCTGAGTTCGATGAACCGCACAACGCTTCCAATGCTCTTCTCGCTAATAATAAACTGTCATCAAATGAGTCCTTTTTGAAATCTACCTTGTCACAAAGAACATATTGTCCATCCAAATCTCGAAGAGCGTTCCTGCAAATACATTCATAGTCGTACTTCTCTCGCGACAAAATACCCATCTGCCTTACGTCAAACCGCGACTCGTTCAAAGACCTTAACTGCCTTTCGATCCGCTGACTTAAATTGACGGCACTCACATTACTTATAGATTCCGCCTGAAGCCACGGCGTCTCTGCGCAAGCCATAGGTTCTACTGGAGCAACGGGGGCTTCACGATACTCAAACCGCCATTCAGGGATAAGCGACTTTACTTTCTCTAACAACTTTGGACAGGCCATCAACATTGCATCAGGTGGCAAAATCGATTCAGTACACGGCGGAATCTTATATGTCCCACTAATATCGTCCGAAAACGAGATACGGACATCTGAGAAATCATTGAAATGCAAGACTCCCTTCCCGGAGCCGCCTTTAATTACATTGGATGCCTCTTGCTTTGCATTTATGGTCATTTCCATCATTTCAGAAAAACTGTCAATCTTACCCAACCATAGGTCATTGACAAGTTTATTATATAACTCATCATTGATGAGTTGCCGCTCTTTAAGGCAGTTGTACAGTTCAGCAACTATTGACCGCGCACTATCTCTCGCGCACTCTGCTTTCTTTTTGAACTCTTTAAGCATTTGAATCTGCGCCTGCAATTCTTCGTTCTGCTCTTTGAGTCCTTTAAATTTCTCTTCTGCGAGACCAAAACCTTCAGCGAGACCATCTGCATGGCCCTCTGCATGGCCCTCTTTGTACGTTACAAACGATACAATCGCCCCAATGATTGCAACTATACCACCTCCAACAAGAGCACCTTTAGTCATGTCTTCCATTTCAGTTCTCCTTTAACGGCCAGAGCCGTCTTTCATAATCGCCGACTACTATTTCCTTGAACCTGTTTGACACAAAATCCTCGCGAACTTTGTACATGAAGTCCACATCTTTAATGATTCGCCAAAGCAATACGAGCAATCCTCCAAAATCAAGATGCTTCCATGCACTTACATCGCCAAGCAAGCTGCGAATTGCAACCGAAATCACATTCGATGTCTCAGCAATGATATTGGAATAAAGGATTATCTTACGCGTTTTGACTTCGAATGCCTCTCTGGATGGATATTTGTTCGCATCAAAGAAATACCCATGCAATTGTGCTATTATGGTATTGATCAAAATAGCAGTCTGGGCCTGCATCGCAACAATCCCAATGTCCTTTGCAAAGCAAAGGGCATCGTAGTTTTCTTTGTATAGCGACGATGACAGATCTGGAAGAACCGCCGTAATGACAGGAATGGGCAACCCCGCCTTGGAAAAGAAATCCGATTTTAAATGGATGGCTTCCTTTGCAATGGCCGCCGACAACCTTTTCCTGTCGGCTCTGCAACTTGCATATGCCGATTTCAACGCTTTCGTAAAGATGGTTTCCGATGAGAAATGAAGCTTGGGACGACGCGACATTATAAATGTTCGCCCGTTCTTGATGGTTGTCGTATCTGTCAAGATGTTAATTACGCCAAAAAACCATCCAAGGATAGGATCGTGCCCCAATGTCATTTCACGATGATTCTTGCCACTCATGCCAAGATCAAACTGCGCCGATCCATCGATTACATCGAATGGAACAGGCTCCGACAATATCTCTCGCCATGTCCTGCCACGGATAACATCGCTCCTGTAACGCATGTCCTGCGGATCATTGAGCATGTCAGTCGCAGAATCTATCGATTCGCGTTCGGCATCCTTAATCGCCTTATCGTCATGATCAATTCTTTCATCACGATCAGCACCGTCCCCAAAATTTGTCATGCAATCAATGATTATCCAGCGAGCGGTTTGAAAGGCCGTCGCAACAGCAAGAAAAATGAAATCGGTTTTGTCGAGACCTGTCATGCGGCAGAACTCGTCATCGATTTCTTGTATCACGCGCTGTGGATTTGAACTCAACTCGCACATTCTAATTGTTTCGGCTTTCAACACTTCCGCATTGTGTGAAACCAAAGGAAGCCTATTCGATAGCTTCCTTATCGCACGATCTTGCTCGCGAAAGGCGGCTCCCAACCTTTGGGATATGGAAAGTATTTCAGACTCGAAATCTGTCATTTCATTCGTCCCTGATCTTTGAAACAAGCAGGACACAACAGTACGACTACCGCAACAGAATAAGTCCGTTTCCGTTCGCTCTTGGGAATCAAAGGCTTATGCCCCCTGTTTCACAGCCAATATAATACCATTTCTCAGCGTTTGCTGCAATAGTCCGCACGCTACCAAACTGGGAAAAGTGCAATATGTAGTGGAACACCCCGGAAAGGCGTTTTTGCGGGGTGTACCAATACATATTGCACTTTTCCGACGGGACGGATGCGGCCCGCGGCCTCGACTCCTGATTTTTAAGTTCCGTCTTCCTCGCCGCCTCCTTAACATCGCTCAATTGATCAGAAGGACAAACCATTGAATCCGTTTCTTGGTAATGCGGCTTCCCGTCAGGACCGTATTCCCGAAAGGCGTTTGCGGTTTTCTGTCCTGTTTTGTAGTATTTCAACTGGGCACCCTGCACCTGTTGTCCGTCCTTTACGATGGCAATGTCATTGACAGGATCGTTTGTTCCAAGTGGTGAATTCGAATACCTGTCCGTAAATGCACGAACATCTTTGTCTTTCAGGATTGCATCAAGGTTGAAGGTCTCCGCGTGGAGTTCTTCGGCGACAAAACCCGCCCTCGTCGCCAACGGCGCACCACCAGATATGCGCGCGTCCGTCGCCATAATCGCATCGGTCACTCTGCACTGATCGACAATCTTACCCATCTGATTAGCTGCTGACTGCGGCCAAATCATACAAACCTCAGCCGTTTTCTCGGCACCCGAATACTTGTTTTCTTCATTCATTTGTGCGTTCCTTTCTGCGCCAGCATTTGTCGGCCTTTTTCGGTTAGGCGGTATTTCTGCAAGCGGCTACGTGGTTTTTCGGGAATGGTGTATTCAATGATGCCGTCGGAGAGAAGGTTTTTGATGACACGCGCCAATCCGCCATACACGCGACTCCACCCAAGTTCTCTCGCTATCTCAGCATTGGACATTTCGCGTTTTGATATAAAATCGAACACTTTTTCATGGATAGTTGGTGTCTCATTCTCGACTCCACCCACGACTCCACCCGCGACTCCACCCATGCCTGCTCTTTCTGACTGTCCCCTTTGGCTAATAGCCAACTGGGGCACGACTGAGCCATTTGACTGTGCCGCTTGATGTGCCACATCATAAGCCACTTGATGTGCCACTCCCGCCCCTGCCGCCGCCCGCCAGATGATCGTGTGGAAAATGGCGGCATCTGGCTTATACTGCGGTGTCGCAAGTCCCTGGGCTTCGCATTTTTCGATAATGAACTCGGTGCCGTGACCTGAACGCTCGACATAACCGGCCCAGTCAAGAGCCTTGGCAATCACCTTGTTGCGGGCAATGGACTCATGTGTTGTCAACAAAGTTTCCGCCGTCCACCCTCGCGGGAGCGTTCCCGGATTCATTATCTCAAGGCGATCACGGAAGAGCATCACTTGAACCGCCCCATTCGATTCGTAATCGCGATGGCAGACAGCGTTGACAATCGCCTCGCGTACGGCCATTCGAGGCAACTCATCATGCGCCGCAGCAAGCCCGCGCTCATCGGGGATGCCGATGGTTCGGTCTATGCGTCCCATGACAAAGGCCAATGCCGACTCTATCATGCCGATGATACCATCCTCGTATGTCTGATAGGACGGAATCGGTCGCTCGACATGCGTTCCCCAATACTGAAGACATTTGACGACCGAGATGTCGATTGCCTGCTGAGGGTGCCTCGCAAAGAACAGAACCCCTGCATTGGTGAGCCTCCCGCCCGAAACGAGCATGCCGAGCTTCGCCAACAGCCATGTCGCATCTGCATCTTTCGGAATCGAAATCTTCTTGGCCTCCCTCGCCCGAGCAAGATAGTCATTCACCTTCACATCATCTACATCGGCAAGCGTGAGATCCGTATCGACGGCCAAGTCAAACGGCGCGACACGAATATATCCCTTGTTCTCCAGCAAGCGAACAAGTGCCGCGTACACGGCCAGCTGCAGTTCTTCTGGCGTCTCGAACGACTTGCGAACGACGTCTGACTGCACCTTTTGCACGAACCGTTCTTCTCGCGGATCGCGTTCGCATTTCTTGACGAATACAAGCCGCTCTTTTCCCTTGGCCGTGGCCAAGTCGTACTCGCGCTCCGTCGGCGAAACGCCATCTGCGTCTGCATTGCCGAATTGCGCACCCAGAATACCGAGGTAAACATCCGATCTCTCAACCTCCGGCAGATAAAGGTCACGAGCCTCGACATCGCAAGCGGGTTCTTCCTCAAAAAGGAAAACATCGAAGAACTTTCCCAAGAGCGCGTCTTTGCGGACATACTCCGCGAGTATCTGCCGCTCTGCGGCAAATTCACGTTGTACGCTGGATATGAAGACCTTGAATCTCATGTCCGACTTTTTGTGCTTTGTTTCATGCTGTATATTATACCATTTTTCGGGTTCTGCCAGTTAGTCTAAACGGTAACAACTTTCATTTCCCGATCTCCTTCTGCGCCGCTTCGAGGACGTTCATGATGTTGTTCAGGTAGTCACCCAGTTTCTCGAATGCGGCGATGGCATGGTCGCCCCAGTCCTCGTTCTCCAACCGGTCGTCGCCGTCAATGATGATATCGGCGAGCGTACTTTTGTATTCTATCTTAGTCGGTTCAGACGCGCCGATCTCACCATCGCGCGGTGCTGTGCCGACGAGCATCTTGTTGACTTGCTCGATCAACTCCATGACAGTTGTCTCGTAGGCAGAGATGCGCGTCTTGTAGTCCTTGAACTTGCCGATATAGGACTTGCGCTGAATGTAGATTACCGCCCGCTGGACAAAGTTCTCGTTGCCGAGCACGCATGTACACAACGATGACGGCAGATCGGCAGAATCCTTCATCAAAGACTCCATCATGATCCTCATGCCGTTCTTCCACTCCGCCCACAGGCGCGAGTTCAGTTCTTTTGCGTCAATGCTCATACCCATGTCTGTTGCCTTTCATGTGGTTGTCCACCATATAGCAACATCCATGCCAAAGCAGAAAACCCCGCCGAAGCGGGGTTCCTTAGCCACAATGTGACTATTTTCTAATCAGCAGTGGCTATTTTCTTACAGCCACTTGCGGAGAGTCGTGCGGGTGATGTTGAGAGCGGTGGCCGCTTTCGAGACATTACGGGCGTACTTCTCGAATACGCGGTGGACGTGCCGCCGAATCGCGCCATCGAGGTCGTCGGGAATGTCGGCGGAAGACGGTGCGCTCGGTGATCGCGCCCTACCATTACAAAGATCGCCGTTCAACTCCTGATGCTCGGCGATGAGCTTTGCGAAGTCATCTTCCCTGAACACGATGGCGCGTTCAAGGATGTTCAGGAGTTCGCGCACATTGCCGGGATAGGCGTATGCCTCAAGAGCGGATTTCTGCTCGTCAGAGAGATGCTTACGGAAATGATTGAACCACCAGTTGTCGGCGATTGCGCCGATGTCCTCCGGACGTTCGCGGAGCGGCGTGATGCGGAGCGGCACGACGTTGAGCCGCATGAAGAGGTCTTCGCGGAACTTCCCCTCGCGGACAAGCGCAGGCAGATTCCTGTTAGTTGCCGTGATGAGCCGCACATCCGTCTCGATCTCTTCCGTGCCGCCAACACGCATGAAACGCCCCTCTTCCAGGACGCGAAGGAGGACACCCTGCGCCTCAAGCGGAAGTTCGCCGATCTCGTCGAGAAAGAGCGTACCGCCGTTCGCCAGCTCGAAAAGCCCGATCTTCTGCTTGTCCGCGCCCGTGAACGCGCCTTTCTCGTGTCCGAAGAAGAGGCTCTCCAGGAGTTGCGGTGCGACGCTCGCGCAGTTGAAGGCGTAGAACGGATCTGTCCGGCGGGAAGAACGGTTGTGAATCTGCAAGGCGACCGTCTCCTTGCCCGTTCCGCTCTCTCCAAGGATGAGGACGCGGGCATCAGGATTCGCCGCCACGAAGTTGATGCGCTCGCGCAGATTCTTCATCTGCTGGCTGTTACCAATCAGCTCGCGGTTGCCGTACCGCCGGTAGTGTGCGACGAGCTTTCGCGCCTTGTTGCTCCACGCTTCCTCTCGGACGCCGTTCGCAAGATACCGAATCGCCTGCGCATACGGCTCCTCGTCGCGGTAGTTCCGATAGGCGTACATGGCGGCGCAGATCAGCTCATGGTACTGCGGCACCGACTTCGGAACCTTGCCGCCCTCAACAGCATACGGCAGGACATCGGTGACATCAACATCGAACACATGACCAACCGCCTTCACAAGCGAGCCGTTGAACAGTTCGCCGTCCACCTTGCGGACATCGAGGAGCGGCGCGATCAGACGTTCCTGTTCGTCGCTCATCGGTAGTGCGCTCACCCATGTCACCTTGGTTCCACGCAGGGACTTCAACGCCGCCGCAAGCCGCTCCTCGTCCCCGCCGAGCGACAGGCCGATGAGGTAGATGTGTTTCCAGCCGCGTCCTTCGAGTTCAAGGAACTCCGGGAGCCGCCGCTTGCTCATGCCCATCACGTCCGCCTGCCCGTTCAACGCCCGCAGCGTCACGGCGGCGGAGACGGCATACTCCTTCCAGCCCCAGCCGGTCAGGATGAGATTGTCCATGTGCTTGTCTTCTTTTTTCATACGCTTAATAGTATATCATAAATTAGCCACCCGTGGGCAAATAATAGCCATCCGTAAAGGAAAAGTGCAATATGTAGTGGGACACCCCGGAAAGGCGTTTTTGCGGGGTGT
>Ga0310695_10008403_pt1 | contig 15984 bp, 8 predicted proteins | sample RumenRJG_04DNA_FD_203882 | JGI IMG/M metagenome (GOLD analysis project Ga0310695, IMG submission 203882) | Bovine rumen microbial communities from Lethbridge, Alberta, Canada - RJG_04 (v2) (version 2) | ecosystem: Host-associated > Mammals > Digestive system > Stomach > Rumen | place: Canada...
GGACAGGAGCGTATATATGTCCGCCGTGCTCTTAAGCTGGGCAAAATACAGATTCCCCTTGCCCTTGCGGTCACGCATGATGCCAGAATCAAAGAGCTCGTACTGGTATCCCTGCTCGTCCCCGTGCATCAGGAGCGCCATCGCCAGCGTCACCAGGCCATGTGTCCCCGGCTGTCCCACGAGAAGGATGCGCTTCTTCTCCCGAACCGCCTTCAACAGTTCACCAAAAGACTCCTCATTGATCAAATCTTCATGTTCCGACATATTCCCAACCTCCTGCCAATAAGTTTTTACATATATATATTTTACCACAAAGGAAACGTCCAAACAATCAGAATTTATTTTCCCCTGCCTTGTTATATATTTTGTGTCATAAAGTTTGACATATCTATACCGTATTGTTATAATTAGTATGATTCAAAAGGACTACACCCCACGAGCAGGAGGGCATTTACATGGCAGAAAAAACCTTTCCGATTTCCAAAGAACGGCTTCAGGAAATCATCCGGCAGTATCCCACCCCTTTCCACATCTACGACGAAAAGGCCATCCGCGAAAACATCCGGGCACTCAAGCATGCCTTCCGCTGGGCACCGGAGTTCCGCGAGCACTTTGCCGTCAAGGCAACGCCCAATCCCCGCATCATCGAGATCCTGAAGGAGGAAGGCGCAGGAACGGACTGCAGTTCCCTGGCGGAGCTGTTCCTTTCCGAGGCAGCCGGCGTCACGGGAGAGAAGATCATGCTGACCTCCAACGACACTCCTGCCGATGAATTCCAGAAGGCTCTCGAACTCGGCGCCATCATCAACCTCGACGACATCAGCCACATCGACTATCTGGAAAAGAACGCGGGAATGCCGGGATGCCTCTCCTTCCGCTACAATCCCGGCAACCTCATCGAGGGCAATGACATCATCGGCAAGCCCACGGAGGCAAAATACGGCCTCACCCGGGACCAGCTTTTCGATGCCTACAAGAAGGCGCAGGAAAAAGGTGTGAAGCGCTTCGGGCTCCACACCATGGTCATCTCCAACGAATTGCGCTCCGATGCCTTCATCTACACCGCCAAGCTCATGTTCAACCTCGCGGTGGAAATCAAGGAAAAGCTCGGCATCCATCTGGAATTCGTGAACCTCGGCGGCGGCGTGGGCATCCCCTACCTCCCGGAGGAGGAGCCTGTGGACCTGGAGTTCGTCGGCAATGGCATCCATGAGGCATACGATACCATTCTCGGCCCCCACGGCCTCACGGACATGGCCATCGCCATGGAAAGCGGCCGCGCCATGACCGGCCCCGCCGGCTGGCTTGTCGCTTCCGTGCTCCACGAGAAGAAGACCTACAAGGACTACATCGGCCTCGATGCCTGCATGGCAAACCTCATGCGTCCCGCCATGTACGGGGCATACCATCACATCACCGTCCTCGGCAAGGAAAAGGACCTCTGCGACCACATCTACGATGTGACCGGCTCCCTCTGCGAGAACAACGACAAATTTGCCATTGACCGCAAGCTGCCGAAGATCGACATTGGGGATATCCTCGTCATTCACGACACCGGCGCCCACGGCCACGCCATGGGCTTCAACTACAACGGCAAGCTCCGCAGCGCGGAACTGCTGCTCAGGGAGGACGGCAGCGTCGAACTCATCCGCCGCGCCGAAACCCTGGAGGACTACTTTGCCACACTGAAATATCCCGGCGGCCTCATGAAATAAATTTAAGGAAATCGCTCCTCTTTACGATAAACAGGGTAGGACATCGTGAGAGGAGTGATCACTTTATGAATATAAATCTCGAAAACATCCTGCAGAACGACGCCTCCGGCGCAACAACCGTCACGCGGCTGAAAACCGCCTCCGACAGCACGGAGAGCTTCAAGGAGATGTTCTCCTCCCTCCTGCAGGAAAAGCGCGACTCCCTGCAGGAAACCCTAGAGGAACTGGAAGAGAAGCGACAGGAAATCAAGGAGCTTGAGGACACCCAAAAGGCCATGGAGGTAGAGGTCATCCGCCGCATCATGCCCGATGGCAGCATTCTCGTCACGGAATACCACGACGGGAAAATCGCCAGCCGCTTCCGCAAGCACCCTCACATGGTGGAAATGCCCGATCCCAATGTCGCCCCGCCGCGCAACACAGACGGCAACATCATCACGGGACAGCAGAAGATGAAGCAGGTCCCGAAATTCAGCATCCTGGAAGACCTCTTGTAGGGCGTGTTGAAAAAGACGCATCCCCGCAGCCCAAGCTGTGAGGATGCGTTTTTTCATTCAGGGATTATTTGCAGGGGAACTATGGTATCCTAAATTTTACTCTACGTCATGCAATCCATCATATATCTTGAAATTCTTCCGTGATTCTTTTTGCTTCCCAATACGATTTTTAATATCTTCGATGGAAGGCAGCTGCTGGCGAAATTTCTCCGGGATTTCATCTGTTATCCTATATTCACTGACACCAATGGGCTTGTTGATATCCCGCAAGGCATATTCGGCAATCAAGTCATTCTTGCTCTTGCACAGAAGCAAGCCGATAGTGGGAGCGTCCTGCTCTGTCTTCAGGATATTGTCTACCGCTGTCAGGTAGAAGTTCAGCTTGCCAGCGTACTCCGGCTTGAAGTCTCCTGTCTTTAGCTCGATGACCACATAGCAACGCAGCTTCAAGTTGTAGAAGAGCAAATCCAGGTAGAAATCCTCGCCACCTACATTCAGGTGGTACTGATTGCCCAGGAATGCAAAACCAGCCCCCAGCTCCAGCAACAGCTTAGTCACTTCAGCTACCATGGCATTCTCTATATCCCTTTCCAGCATATCCTCTTTGAAGGGTATAAAGTCGAAAATATAGGGGTCTTTCATCATCTGGGTGGCCAGTTCACTCTGCGGTGCCGGAAGCCTGTTTTCAAAATTACTGATTTTACCGGCAGTGGCCTGTCTGGCATACAAATTACTCTCTATCTGATGAACCAGCACATTGCGTGACCAGCCGTTTTCAATACCCTGCTTTGCATACCAAAGCAGAATAGACCGTTCTTTCACCTTATCCATAAGGGTAACAACATGATACCATGATAATTGTGCAAGCACCTCTTGCACAATTTCCCCTTCTGGAAAAAGTTCCGCAAATTTGGCCATGTATTTAAGGTTTCTCACAGAATACCCCTTGGCATCAGGATATTCCAACCTGAGGTCGTGGGACAAGTTCTCTATGAACTTATTCCCCCAGACCTTATGCTTATTGATGGCTTGACCTATGTGGTAATACAGCAGCAACAATTCATTATTGACCTTTACTGTAGCCCTATATTGTGCCTTCTGGATTTCAGCCTTGATTTCCTGTATCGTAGCTAGATAATCTGTCTGATTCATCAACATTTATTCTTGTGTCTCCATTATCTTTTTCAGCAAAGCATACAGATTCTCAACTTCTTCGTTGGAAAGAGTAGTTCCTTTGCCCATCTTTTCATGTTCCGGCGACCATTCACGGATATCATATTTAGGATCACGACCATTCCATGAAATAAGGTTCAGCTCTTTGCGCCAGCCTTTAGAGCCTTCTGAAAGTACACCCATATGATGTTTTATCTCAAACTTTACATCCGACATATTATCACCCCTCTATTCTAACACTATTTTCGTATAAACGTTTTACTTTTTCATTAATTTCTTCTAGTATCCTTGTGTTTTTGTCGTTTAATGCAATATTTACTAATTCTACAATCTCACTTTGCTCTTCATTTGTTGCTGGTGGAATAGGCACTTTCCTTAAATGTTCTGGATAAATATGATAATCACCTGCACGTTGGTCTCGTAATAATTCTGCCGCATACTCGGAATTCATTACTCCTAGCAAATATCTCAAATCTATTGTTTTTGATAAAGTCTCCATATCTTCTCTTGTCATAGTTGAGAATTTTTTTACACTACTACTTATACTTTTATTTTTTACCCCATGCAAATCTTTCCATAACACGCATGCAATCACCGAATCATTATGCAAAAAATGATGATTTTCATCATATACACCCTTTAATTCCCCCAAACGATTAAACATAATCCGAGTGGGTTCATAAAATTCTTTAAATGTTGGTCTTCGAAGTTTCTGGGGTGACCTATCCGTACCATATTCTATATATTTAAATTTAACTATATCATATTTTTCAATATCTTTTGCTTCAATATATTCACGCCTAGGTATATCATCTTTTATATCAGAAATTAAATCCGCTTTTGTAAATTCTCCTTTTGCTTTCTTTTCGTCAGCATTTGGAACCATTCCAACACTGATATAACAATAATCTCCTAATACATGCATAAATGAAAGTTTTTCAGTAACAGATTCACGTTTGATTAAATTCCAGACTTTAGTTTTCTTATCCTGAATCATTTTATCATGATTCAAACAATATTTCATAACAAAATTACCATCAATCATACCGACTATCTCTGTACTCCTTTGCGTTTCATGTTTCCTCACAAAGGGTATACAATTTTGTACCACTGCATCAAATATTTTCACATCACTCAAATCGACTATTTTATACATATCACATTTTTCTGTAAAATATTCGCGTAATTTTTTTCCATAAATTTGATTAGTTAATGGATAGGGAACTATCATAGAAAAAACACCATTGTCATGCAATAGCTGAATTCCCAATTCCATAAATGGAATATACAAGTCCCACTTTGAATGTAATGTAACATATTTTTTGCTATCGACAATTTGTCTTCTATTCTCAGATAACGACACATCAGCCAATTGACTAGGTGCACTAATATATGGTGGATTTCCAATTGCAATATCGAATCCATGCTTTTCTTGGAATACCTTGGGGAAATACAGTTGCCACAAAATAAACGGCTGGCTACCATAATTTTTGATTTTCTCATACTTTCTAGCGGCTTCAGTACTTCCTTCTAATTGATGAAGTATAATTTTGTCATAGATGTTATGGATTTGTTTTTTGATTTGTTTCTTACTCTCGTGTTCTTTGGTGAAATACAGCTCATCTTGCAGTTTAATCAACTCGCTAAGCATATTATCAAAGCCAGCTTGATAGAAGCTGTCCATACCTACTTTCTCCTGATTATCAAGCAAGCTACTTTTGGTAATAAGCGGAATTCCCTCAAATGTGTCCATGAGGCTATTTCCACAGATAACATTACAATCAAGATTTGGTAGCTGACGAGGTTCCGTATGGACATCAAACATACCATCAGAATTATCCTGTTTCACAGTTTCATCATCTATAACAATAGAAAGCCACAAGCGTAATTTAGTAATATCAGTGGCGCTTGGCTCCAAATCACAAGCAAAAAGGCAGTTTTTGATAGTATTTACCTTCAAATCATAGGTCTTACGACCATAGGCGTAGAAATTGAGCCGCTGAAATGGGTTCATTTCTATAGCCATATAGGCGGTAAGTGTCTGCCTTGCCCTAACAATCTCGTTCAAAAGCCCCAACAAGAATGCCCCAGAGCCTACTGCTGGGTCTGCAATTTTTACATTAGCCAGCAAATCATCTATTTCTTTTAGGCGGCCCGAAGGACACCTGTCGCCCCCCCGCGGACATTAGGCTTGTAAATGCTGGCAGGTATTTCCAGTTGTCGCTTCGGGTCAAACTCAAAATGTTTTTTTCCATTTTCATCCCTGACTTCCTTAGTCTTCATCGTATCACTATCACGGAAATATTCACCATAGAGAATGAATTTTCTAATGTCTTCTTCCTCAATCCCCGTATTGGTAGCCAGGTAATTTATCAAGCTTTCCTGACACATGTAATGAACTATCTCACGAGGCGTGTAAAAGGCCCCCTTTGATTTTCTATCCTTCACATCCAGCAGGTTCTCAAAGACCTTACCAAGCATTTCCGGGTCAATGGCAACTTCACGTTCCATCGGCTCGTCCTCGGCCATGGTGAAATTGTAGCGATCAAAGATATCAAGAATTCCGTCTGCCTCATCTTTTCCCTTTGTATCTGCATTTGAGAACATTTCATTAGGAATATGAAAGTTAGAATTTACCCAATCATAGTTATCAAGCTGTTCAAACAGACCACCATTCAAAAATGGTACACGGCAGTGAAAGCGAGCATAGAAGCCATTTTCTCCACGATTTACATTCAAAGCCTCATAGAAAAGCGGCTCTAAGTAATCATCAAAATAATTCTTGCCCCGCTTCACACAGTATTCGTAAAGACGACGCATGAAATTCTTCGGCCCTTCACCCCATGCTTTACCTTTTACCAGTGTAGACACAAATTTGGCATCCTCGTCAGAAAGGGCAAATAAAGCCTCTTGGTCGATGCGAGAAATACCATCGCCATCCGGCTGTGAGTAGACCCTCTCTATAAGACTATGAGCTTTGGCATTTCTGAACAGGGCACTCTTATACTCTTTTTCTGTCAAGCGAACCGGGAATGCCTGTACTCCAAGCCAACCTTTCTTCTGTATGAAGTATAGAAAGACAATCTGTCCCATGAGTTTCTTGGTGAACTGCTCACTGGTAAAGCCACAACGATCGGCCTCTGCCATGAAATCAGGGGTAGCTTCCAAATACTCTTTTACAGCTAGATATTTCTCCTTGTAATCATTGAAGAATTGTTTTGTGACGGTTTCAACGCTGAAAGCATCTTCCAAATCGCTTAAACTGGGGTTAACCTCATCCTGCACAAACATAGAATAAAGCCGTTCCTGTGCCGTATGACAAGGTTCGTCCTTACCTACCAGATAGGAATAACGCTTAGCAGGGGTGAGTTTCGTGCTCAATTTGCCCTCAGCAAAGCCATATTCCATGCGAATGAGGGAAAGACGCCACTTATCACTTGGCCGTTCTTGTCCGTTGCTATCCTTTTCCATTGTGTAAAAGGCAGCCAGAGCACTATCACAACCAGAATTATCCAGTAGAGCCTTAATGAATGCCCTTTGCGTACTACGGGCGTTCTCTACATTTCCTTTATTTTGCAATTGTACGGCAAACAAAGCCATTTTCTTTCCATCTGGACCTTTGTAGTTACCAATATGATAATGTCCTTCAACAACAGCAGACAAACTGCTGTATTCCTTGTTAAATTTTCCCGGTGCCACCATCTGTACATCATTCAGCAGTTCTTGCAGAAAATGTACATACTCCTTATGGTTATACGCTGATGTCAGCGTATTTTTGAACATTATCTTTTTCTGTTCATTTGCTATCATTGATTTACTCCTGTTTCTTCATATAGCACGAAAGAATAACTTCCTTTTTCCCCTCGTTGGGCAGGACAACATCTTTTCGCTCGTATAAATAGGTATCATCTATGTTGTCACGGACGATTGCAAAGGCTGCAACAATGTTTGTGGCAGTCTTTATCTGCTTGACTATTTCCTTGGTTGCACTCTTGGGTATATCACCATTTTCAATGGCCTGAATTATGCGTTTAGCAGTATCTTCCTGGTCATCAGTAAGCTGGCCGGAACCAAGTGCCGCTTTGAGTGTCTTTACAACATTAGCATCATTACCACGAATAGCAGCCTTTTTCTTGGTTATAATCTCTTCTGCTGTCAAGGCCTCATCAAACGAGCGGCTATTGGCTTGATAATGGTCATAGTAAGCACTGCCTACGGCAATTTTCTTTTCATCCGGCTCACATTCAAGATAATGCATGGCCTCCATAAAGGAGAGACCAACAGAACTAAGACCATCTGAGATAAAGAAGCTCTTCAAAGCACCTTTACGGATAAAGGTGAGTGTTGAATCTTCCTGTACCTCCGCACTATTCCTGCCAGTTTTTGATTTTCTTGGAAGCTTCTTGATTTTATCAAACATATCAGGATTTTTATCCCTGACTTCTCTGATTACCGCTAAATACTGCAACTCCGGGCTGGCTTCATACTCTTCGTCCATGTTTTGAGACAAGTCATGAAATAGCTTCTGGGGGCTGGGATTTTCTTCTTCAGACAAGAATTTGTTATCCTCACCGAGAGTATCATGGAAAGCCTGAAGCTTTTCCAAGATACGGTCAGTCAATGGGAGCTGCTTACTGGCTTGAGAAGTAGGGAAAAAGTTAAATACGTAGATACGCTCAAAAGCTGTACCAACACGATTGATACGCCCCACACGCTGCATAATCCTTGTGGGGTTCCATGGCAAGTCATAGTTAATGATTACGTTGGAGCGATGAAGATTGATACCTTCAGCCAGCACATCAGTAGTAATCAAAATATCATACTTGTCTTTGTCAAGTTCAATAAACTTTGGATTAAAACTGTATTCAATCTCCCTTTTCATGGAGGCATTGCTATCACCTGAATAAGAAATAATCCTTTCTCCATAAATCTTTTCGAGATTTTCAGTCAAGTATTGAGCGGTTTCCCTGGATTCTGTAAAGACAATCTTTTTTGCCCTTGCCAGAACAGGCTCATTTTTCAATTCATCTTCAAACTGAATAAGTTTAGGGTCAGTTTTAACTGTTTTCCAAAGTTTTTGCAAATAACAAAGCTTTTGTAAATCACGCTCCAAATCAATAATGAAATTTGAACCAAACTCACTGGAGCTAAAATGCATTACATCTTCTGTCTCGATAAGCCTCATCAAGCGTTCATCATCATCGCTATCCAGCAAATCATATACATCAACCTTTTTACTGATGTATACTTCACCATCATTATACATGTCGATGAATTTCTCATACGATGATACGAACCTTCCCAATGTTAGACGGAAGGCATAAAAACTGCTCTCCAAACGCTTCACCAAGATACTTTTCATGAATCCACCCATATTTTGCTGGGCTACCATCATCTGTGTGTATGGTTCGGCAGCTTTTCCCTTTAGATATGTAAGTGGCTTATAACGAGCATAAGTGAAATCCTTGATAGCGTTGATTGTTTCTGTAAAAACCTTATCGGTTAACTCGTCAAATTCATATATGATTTTTTCAGGTGCATCTAGTTTAGGGAACTTCAATCCCTGCAATTCCATATCCTTGGCATAGTATTTGGCTACCTCACTACGGGTTCTACGAATCATAATATGCCTGAGCAGTTTATCCCTGATAATCTCCGAGTTTTCACTGATTTGGGCCAGATATGCTGCTCCACCTTGCTTTTTGGCTTCGTTCTGTGTTTTTCTAAGCTGTAAGAAGAATTCTTCCAAATTCTTCACACCTACAATATTAGAATTATGCTTCGGCTGGAAAAGGTAAATCTGATTCTCTATATCGCTGGTGTAGTTGTTGATAGGTGTTGCAGAAATCAACACTACCCTCTTGCCGTAGCAAATAGCATGCAATCTGCCAAAAGCCTCTGTGCTTGCGTTACGGAACCTGTGTGCCTCATCCACAAATACGTATTTATATTTGTCGGCCCTCTCCAGCACTGGCTCCAGCTTCCCCAGGGAGACCACATCAGCTGCCACATCAAATTCTAACAGCACTTCTTTCCAGTAATCCACCAATACCGGTGGGCAAATGACGAGTTTTCGGCCTTTTTTCAAGATTTTGGCCAGCATGGCACAGATATAGGTTTTGCCAAGACCTACAACATCTGAAATAAATACACCGTTATAGGCTTCCAGTGTTTTTTTAGCTTGCAGGACAGCATCAATCTGATATTGCAAACGCATATAACCATCTGGCAGTAGATTTTCTGCCAGTTCTTCCTTGTCAGCGTTGATTTCTTCTTTGAAGTATTCGTAAATCGTCTTGAGATATATCTCATAAGGGGTAATATCTCCCCGCATCCATGTACCGCTGTCTACAGTGACTATATATGCCTCCGTTATATCTACGCCACGTACCCAAAGTTCTTCAAACTTATCCAGGGCAAACTTCACATCGTGGCTATCCTTCAATTCCACATTGAATTCAAGGTTATTTTGCAAACCTGCCATAGAGAAGTTGCTGGAGCCAGTAATAACGCTGCCAAACTGGTCTGGAACGTGTTCCGGGTCCTTACGCAACACATAAACCTTGGCATGAATGGGAGCCTCAGGATACATACGCATTTCGATTTTGCCAGACTTTAGCCAGTCTATAAAGGTACGAACCCCCTTTTCTACAGGAAGAGAGGGCTCCGCATCCGCAAATTCGTCTACCACGGTATTCTTGAACTGCTCCGTAGCCTCTTTGATGGTCATGCCACCAAACAAATCCTCTTGTTTGGACTGTTCAATAATTTCTACTGTCTTGGCATCCACATTTAGGCCTACCAGTATACGAATCTTCTCCACGTCCTGCATGGCCGGATAAAGCTTAAAGAAGCCACTGGTACGGAAATATCCCACCAAAATGTCAAAAAACTGGGTATGTCCCTTCAGAATATTACAAAACCTGCTATACAAGTCACGCTCCGGCTCGTTTGTAAAAAATTTCAGGTCATTGTCAACGCTCATCTTTTCACCCCGCAATTTGCTACACCTCAAGCCTTAACGCCTGAGCTTTTTAGCCACTTGTACACCGTTGGACGAGAATATCCGCATATTCTAACTTTTTCCTTTCCCTCATATCATCCGTTCATATCCACAATAATTGCCCGATATGCAGCCATCTACGTTGTCATCGTCAGTTGGCGCAGACTAGACTATCATTTATATTCTAGCAAATTATCAAAAATTTACAACATGAAGCCTATATTTTCCTTCAAAGAATTCTACAAATTTGAAGCATAATCTATTTTTACATGCATAGTAAGAAAAATAAAGTCTGTTTATGCACTAACGTAAATACATAAACAGACTTTATTCTATGATTTACCCAATCAGCAATAGAGTTCTTTCATGCTATTTCTATCGCAAATAATCAAGTCCCCAACAACCTGCCCATCCCGGTCACTATCACTGCTGCAAAGATAAGACCACTCTCCTTGCAGGAAATTCGGAAAAAATATGGAATGCTATATATAAGTGTTGAAATACCAAGAGGTGGCTGTCCCTATGACAAACGAAATGCTTCCAAACTACATAAAGACCGGGACCCTGGTCAACAAGAAGTTTCACGAATTCCTTGTCCCCACTCTGCTCATGTCCATGTCGGCACAGCTGGGTGTCGTTCTGGACGGGATTCTGGTGGGCCGCATGATCGGGCCGGACGCCATGGCCAGCGTGGGAGCGTGCATGCCGGTCACTCAGGCGGCATCCGCCCTGGCCGTCCTGATTTCCGTGGGGGCGGTGAGGCAGATCACGGTGGCATCCGGTTTGGGCAACCGCGATGAGGCAAACCGCATCTTCAGCACGTCATTGATGCTCTCGCTGGCGGCCGGAGGTGCGCTCTCCCTGCTTTTTTTCCTGTTTTCCCAGGAACTGGCACGATTCATTTCCCCCACACCGGATCTGACCGCCTCCTGCACAGCCTATCTCGGCATCCTGATCTGGCGGTTCCCCATCAGCATCTCCCTGGTGCTGATGTGCGACATTGTCCGCTCCGATGGAATGGCAAAGCTCTCCAGCAAGGCGGTCATGGTGCAGCAGTCCGTGAACCTGCTGATGGACCTGCTCCTCATGGGTGCCTTGGGTCTCGGGCTCCACGGGGCCGCAATGGCCACCGTCCTGGGAGATATTGCCGGCATTGGCCTCATCTGGGGCATCTATTATCCCGCCAAGGAGCGCACCTTGCGCTTCTTCCGCAGGATCGGCAGCAGTGAATTCGGGACCAAGAGCCTTGCGCTTATCCATGCCGGACTGCCTGCGGCGCTCGGCATGGGGCTGGTTGCCGTCAAGGTGTGGTTTCTGTACCGCATTGTCGCCTGGGCGGGAGGAACCGCCGGGGTGACGATCTATGCCGCCTGCATGTATTATCTCATATTCCTTTCCATGTTCTCCAACGGCATCAACCAGTCCCTGCTTCCCGTTCTGAGCGTGCTCTATGGGGAAAAGGATTACCGAAGCGTCCGCATGCTGATGAGGTATGTCTGCAGATTCACCATGTATATCGTGGGCATCTCCGTCATCATTGCCTTCCTGTTCCCACAGGAACTCCTGCGCATCTGCAAGCTGCCCGCAGACTTGGCGGCCCAGGGCGCCAACGACGTCCGCCTGTTCTCCCTGAGCTTCTTCGGCGAGGCATGGTCCTTCCTGATGATCTACTATTATTCGGCGGTGGGACAGAACACCGTCGGAAAGCTCCTGAGCATGACCACGGGTTTTTTTGCCGTCCTTCCCGCTGCCTGGATCTTTTCCACGCTCTGGGGACGGACGGGAGTTTGGCTTGGACTGATCTTTGCCGGTATCGCCGGCGCAGCCGTCGTGATGATCTACTCGCGGTATATCTGCGCCCGCTCCGAAGGAAAACTGTCGGATTTCTACCTGATCGAGACAAACGGCAGCGAGCTTTTGTATGACGTATCCCTCAAAGCAAAGAAAGAGGACGCTGTCAGCCTTTCCAAAGACACGATTGCCGCCCTTGAGAGGCAGGACCTGACCAGGGGCATTGCCATGAAGGCGGGCATCGCACTGGAGGAAATCACGGCCCATCTGGCATCCCTGAACGAGAAGGCCGTGGATTTCGACGTCAGGATCCTCAACCAGGAAGAGAATATCCTCCTGGCACTCAGGGACAATGGAAAGGCCTTCAATCCCATGGAATATCAGCCACCGGAGAATGATCCCTATTGGAAGGCCGACGGCATTGTGGTGCTGAAGGCCCTTGCCGAAGATATCCATTACGACCGCGTGCTGGCCCTGAACCAGACGGTCGTCACGATTCGAGGAACAGCAATCAAAGATCCAGGAGGTATGAGATGATGGAGAAAAAAACGGCACCCCTTTCCCAGACGCAGCTGGGAATCTATTTCGAGTGTTTGAGAATGGACGACAAACTGGCCTACAACCGCCATTTCCTCTTCACCCTGGACGATTCCATCGATATGGACCGGCTGGCCGGGGCAATAGAGAAGGCCGTCGCTGCCCATCCCTACATGAATGCCACCATCGGGGAAGTGGACGGCGAACCCAGGCAAATCCTGGAACCCTTGCAGGGCTACCATCAGGAAGTCCTGCGGATGTCCGAGGAGGAATGGCAGGAAACACTGCCGAAGCTTCTGGACAAACCTCTGGAATTCCTTGGCGGCAGGCTGTTCCGCTTCGATCTGGTGGAAACCGAAAAGGGGAAATACTTCCTTCGCACGGCCCATCACATCGCCTTTGACGGAACCGCCTACAAAGCGCTGTTCCATGACATTGCGGAGGCCTATGAGGGCAGGGAGGTCTCTGCCGAAGGCTATGACTCCATGGACTTTGCCAATGACGAAGCGGCTGCCAGGAAGCAGGGAGGGTTCGACGAGGCAAAGACCTGGTACGAGAATACCTTCAGCGGCCTTGATGTGGAGAGCCTGCCGATTCCCGATCTGGAAGGGAATGACCTGTCCTTTGAGAATTACTCCTATGTCTGCGACCTGCATTACGCAGAGATGCGCGACTTCTGCAAAAAGCACCAGATCAGTGCCTCAGCCCTGACCTGCGGCGTGTTCGGCTATCTGCTGGGCATCTACACGGCCCAGCAGGAAATGCTGTTCTCCACGATCTACCATGGCCGCAAGGACGAGCGGGTGAAGAACATCGTGGGGATGTATGTGAAGACCCTGCCGGTCTACTGCCATTGGACCTCCGACACCAGGGTGGCGGATTACCTGAAGGAATTGACCGGGCAGATTGCCGATGCACGGAAAAACGACCTCTATTCCTTCATTGACCTGAACAAGATCTGCAATATGCAGGAAAAACCCCTGTTCGCCTATCACGGACTGATTAAGACCACTTCGGAGTTCTGCGGCATGCCCTGTCTCGAGGAAGAGCTGGACAAGAACACCACCGGCGGGGATCTGGAAGTGGAACTGATGTCCGTACCCAACGGCCTGAAGATCTATATCGAATACAACAGCAGCAAATATTCCCCGGAGTTCATCCAGACCTTCGCCCATTGCTACGAAAACGTCCTGCGGCAGTTCATGGCCAGGGAGTCCATCAGCGAAGTGGAAGCCATCCAGGAAGAGCAGGAAAAAAGACTGGACAGCTTCAATGACACCGACGTTCCCTACGACGAGACCCAGACGGTCGTTTCCCTCTTCCATGAGGCCGTCCAAAAATATCCCCAGAATACCGCCCTCATCTTCGAGGACAAGAAGTTCACCTATGCCGAACTCGACAGCAGGGCCAACGATATTGCCGCCCGGATCGTCCGCCTTGGCTGTGGGCACGGGGATGTGGCAGCCCTCATGCTTCCCAGGGACGAGCATATGCCCATGGCGTCCCTCGGCATCCTGAAGGCAGGCTGCGCCTATCAGCCCCTGGATCCCACGTACCCGCCGGAACGCCTGAACTTCATGGTCAAGGATGCCGATGCCAGAGTTCTGGTCACGACGAAGGAACTACGACACCTGGTGGGTGATTATGCAGGCGAGATCCTGTATATCGATGAGATTCCCCATACGGAGGACTTTTCGCCGGAATGCGCAACCTCTCCCGATGACCTCTTCGTCATCCTGTACACTTCCGGCTCCACGGGAGTCCCGAAGGGCGTCAGGCTCACCCATGGCAACCTGGTCTGCAACATCCATTGGTACTGGCGTTATTTCGGCCTGCAGCCGGAGCACCGGACGGCCCTGTATGCCGGATTCGGCTTCGACATGCACATGTTCGACCTCTATTCTTCCCTGACCCGCGGCGCTGCTGCCTGCATGGTGCCCGAGGATATGAGGCTTGATTTCCCTGCCCTGAATGCCTATCTGGAGGCGAACGGCGTCACCCATATGTTCATCACCACCCAGGTGGGACGGCAGTTTGCCGCCGACGTGGACAATCATTCCCTGCACCATCTGTGCGTGGCAGGAGAGAAACTCGTCACCGTCCAGCCGCCGAAGAACTTTGCTCTCCACAACGGCTACGGCCCCTCCGAAACGACCATGCTCGTCACCATCTTCCGGGTGGATGCCCTGTACAAGAACATCCCCATCGGCAAGCCCCTGGACAATGTGAAACTCTATATCGTGGACGTGAACGGCCACAGGCTGCCCATCGGTGCCTGCGGCGAGCTTTGGGCGGCAGGCCCCCAGGTCGGCGCAGGCTATCTGAACCGCCCCGAGAAAACCGCAGAAGCCTTTATAAAGAATCCTTTTGAAAGTGGCAAATACGAGAATGTCTACAAGACAGGAGACATTGTCCGCTATCGCAGGGACGGCAATCTCGAGTTTGTCGGACGGCGGGACGGACAAGTCAAGATCCGGGGCTTCCGCATCGAGCTTTCGGAAGTGGAAGCGGTAATCCGCGAATTCCCCGGCATAAAGGACGCGACGGTTGCCGCCTTCGACAATCCCGCCGGCGGGAAATCCGTTGCCGCCTACATCGTCAGCGATACCAAAATCGACATTGAGGAGATGAACCGTTTCATCTCCGAGCGCAAGCCCCCCTACATGGTTCCTGCCGTGACCATGCAGATCGAAAAGATCCCCCTCAATCCCAACGGCAAGGTCAACCGGCGGGTTCTCCCGAAGCCGGAGATAAAGAGGAAGTCCCGGCAGGAATCTGCGGCTCCCCTCAATCTCCTGGAACGGGAACTGAAGGGAATCGCCGCCGAAATCATCGGCACGGACAACTTTGGCATCACGGATATCTTTGGGGAAATCGGCCTGACCTCCATCTCCTCCATACGCCTGGCCACCAAGATCTACAAGAAATACAATGTGCAGGTGCAGGTGCGCGGCCTCGTCAAGGCGGGCAGCATCCAGAGCATCGAGAACGAAATCCTGCAGAAATGGATGGCCGCCGATGACGCGCCGGAAGCAAAGGCAGAAGAGCACCAGAAACCTTCAAAGAAGTCCTGTCCTCTGACCTTCGCCCAGCAGGGGGTATATGCGGAATGCAGGGCAAATGCGGAATCCACCCTGTACAATGTGCCCCTGGCCGTCAAGTTCCCCGAAGGCATCCAGGCAGACGAACTGGAACATGCCGTCCGCAACGTGGCAAAAGCCCATTCCTATCTGCTCTGCCATTTTGCCGTGAACGAGCAGAATGAGAT
>Ga0310695_10008406_pt1 | contig 15979 bp, 7 predicted proteins | sample RumenRJG_04DNA_FD_203882 | JGI IMG/M metagenome (GOLD analysis project Ga0310695, IMG submission 203882) | Bovine rumen microbial communities from Lethbridge, Alberta, Canada - RJG_04 (v2) (version 2) | ecosystem: Host-associated > Mammals > Digestive system > Stomach > Rumen | place: Canada...
TATTAATATCATTTTTAGTATTATTTTCATTATTAATAAATTCAATACAAAATTCCCCATTTTTATCTATTAAATACATTGTATTTCTTTTATTTTGATTTGGATTTTTTAAATTTTTCATACTATTAGATTTTTTAAATTTTTTTTTTCTTAAATGATTTGTGTTTTCATTTAAATTATTTACTAATTCATTTAATGTTGAAGAACTTGATTTATACCATTCTTTTTCTTTTGGTTTTTTTTCAGATTTTTGTGAAACTTTAATATTTTTAAATTCTTTTTCATTTAAATTTTTTATTATATTAATATAATTATTTTTTTCTAATAAAATATCTTCATAATTATTTTTAATTCTTCTTCTTCTTAAAGATCCATCTGATTGTATTATAAAGGAAGACTTTTTAACATATCCATTCCCTATTTGATTTTTATTTAATTTTTTATAAGAAACTTTTTTATTATCGTTTGATAATTTTTTATTCATCTTTTTTTTAAAAAATAAAAAATTAAATTTGATAATTAAATTTAAAAAATATGAAACAAGATTATGATTTCGAAAAACAAGAAGATGAGGATTTAAGATGTCCAATTTGTAATTATTATTTTAGTATGATCACAAAACCTTATTTATTACCATGTAATCATAATTTATGTATAACATGTATTGATGGTTTAATAAAAAAAAAAATGTTATATTGTCCATTATGTAGAAATCCATTTTCAATAAATGAAAGAAATAATTTTAAAGTTAATTTTGCTTTTCTTCATTTAGTAGTAAAAATTTTAAAAACTAAATTAATTTATTGTGTAAAATGTAGTAAAATTTATCAATGGACTGAACATCAAGCAATTTGTGATCAAAGTCAATTTAAAGAAACAAATGAAATTTTTGGTGAATTAAAACAATTAGCAGAAGATTGTGTTACTATATTAAAAAATATTGATAATACTGAAAATTTAAAACAAGAAAATAGAAGAAAAATATTTGATAAAATTGAAGAAAATGATAAAAATAATAAAACACAATTTTTTATAAAAACCGAAAAAATAATAGAAAATTTTTTTAAAAATATTCCCCCATTAAAAGTTGAAAATTATTATGAAGATATTATAAATTTTTTAAAAATATGTGAACCAATATATAATTTATTAAATTTAAGTTTTACTCCAAAAGATATAAATGATCTAATAAATGGAAATAAAAATAGATTTGGTTCAACAATTGTAATGAATGAAAATAAAATAAGAAAAAATATAATATCAACATCAGAAGGAAATCAATTAATAAGAAATTGTTTTCCTGAAAATAAATTATCAAATGAATTAGATAATGATTTAAATTCTTTGAATAATATATTTTCAAAACAAAGTAGTAATGGAAGTGGAAATTTAAATGTAATTGAAGATTTAAATGATGATAGAACATCAGTAATAAGTAATAATACAACAGTTTTAAGTAATAATTTTGATAAAATAAATTATATTATTTCAATTTTAGCAAAATTAAATGATAAAGTACAACAAGTTTTAAATTATACTAGACAAGTCGAATTCACAAGTGAAACAATTAAAAGCCAAATTGCTCAAAATTATACTAGATATGAAAAAAAAATTTCTACTGATTTAAATAGTATTTATGATAATATTTCACTTCAACAAAATAAAGAAGTTGAAAAACATTATTTAATTAATTTTATTAATGATAGTAAAAAAATATGGATTTATGATATATATAATAATAGATGTGATATTAAACAATTTGAATTTTTTAAATATAATTTTAATCCTACATTATGTGTAAATTATGATGAAGAAACTTCATTAGTTTATTTAAGTGGAGGAAAATTTTTAGAAAAATCACTATTTTCAAATAAAGATATTTATTCAAGTGATTTATTTATTTTCCCATTTTCAAATGGATTAGTTGAAATTAATTCGAATGATTTTATAAATATAATTAAAATGATTCATGCAAGATATAATCATTCTACAATTTATATACAAAATAAATTATTTTTAATAGGGGGATTAAATGCAAATAATGAAAAAATGAAAGTTTGTGAATTTTATGATACAAATGATAAAAAATGGCAACAAATGAGTCCATTAAATTATGATAGAGTAAAACCAACATTATGTATATTTAAAAATCAATTTTTATATGTTTTCAGAGGTGATGATGAAGATAGTAATTCACATGTTGAATTTATTGATATTAATAATATTGAAAAACAATGGACTTGTGTTAAAATTGAAGATCCTGGTGATAGTTTTACACCTTGCATTAATTCTGGTGCTGCAGTTTTTAATGATGAATTTATTATGATTATTGGAGGTTATAGAAGTGAAAAATATATTCAAATTGATCAAAATAAAAATAATAATAATGATTCTGAAAATAATAAATATAGATATATGGTTGGTTATACTTATTTTTATAATACAATAACAAAAACTATTTTTAGAGGAAAAGATTTAGCAAAACCTGCTATTTTTTCTCATAGTGGTTTAATGAATAAAATTAAAAAGAGAATTGTTATTATTGATGAACAGAATATGACTAAAAAACCTTTTGGAGTACATAGTTATCATATAGATAAAAATAGTTGGACTTTTAATTAATAATAATTATTTATATATTAAATTTTTATTAAAAAATTATTAATTATAATTTTAATGATTTATGCTTAAATTTAATATTATTTATTCTTCAAAAATTTGACCTCTTTTTTCTTTATATATTGAATTAAGTAAATCAAGTAAATTACTTTTTAAATATTTTTTATCATTTTGTATAGCAAATGTTTTAATTAGTTTATATATATATCCTTTACAATCATTATTTTCTGATTTTAACTCACTAATTGATGTAAGTAATGTTTTCATATTTTCATGAGGTTCATCATTCACATCATCACCATATATAATTTTCATTATAGAAAGGAATAAATCAAATGTAGATTCCAATAATTCTCCAAGAATTTTTCCGAAAGAAAAAATCTTATTTAAAATATCTAAAGCAGTATTACTGAATTTTTTTTCACATAAAGCAACAAAAAGATATTTTTTTAAATCATTATATAAATTAATCCAACTTTCACTTTCATTCTCATTAAAATCTTGATTAATAATAATAGAATGTAAAATAAGTAAATGTGGATATTCAAATCTTTCTAAATTTTCAATAACATAATCTCTAAAAATCCCAGCAATAACTAATTGATTCCAAAAACAAGGAGTACCACTTTCTTTATATTTTTCAGAATAAGAATTAATAGTATAATAATCATATTTTTGTTCAACTTGTAAGACATCATTTCTAATTTTATTATCTTTATATTCAATTAATAATTTCATATATTTTTTAGCTAAATCAGGATAAAATTCTAATATTTCTGCTAGGTATATAAATCCTATTTTCATTGTCATATGTGGTGATGGTAAATCAAATATTATATCTAATTTATCTAAAAAGTCTTTTTCTTTATTTTGAAATTCTGCTATTATTAATTCATATTCTTCTGCCATTTTTTTTGATTCTTCTTCTGAATTTTGAAGTTTTTTTTCTTCAGAATTATTTAAATTTTCTCCTTGTTTTTCTTCTCCTTCTTCACCTTCTCCTCTTTCTCCTCCTTCTTCTCCTTCATTTTCTTTTTTTTCTTCTTCTTCATTTTCCTTTTTTTCTTCTTCATCATTTTCTTTTTTTTCTTCTTCTGGATTTTCATTTTTTTCTGACAAATTTTCTGTTTTATCCATTGATTTTTTTTCCTCTGTAGATTTTTTAATTGAATTTTTACTTAATTCACTTGTGTTTACTTTTTCATCTTCATTTTTTTCATTTTTTTCATTTTCTTCATTTTGATTTTGAATATTATTTGTATTTTCCTCTTGATTTTCATTTTGTATTACATTTTCTCTTTTCATTTTAGTTTCATTTAATCTTCCTAACATTTTAGAACAATAAATTAATATTAAAGATAAAATTTCCCAATTTAATGTTGAAATATGTCTAAATATTTTTTCATCATATTTTACACAATATAAATAATTAAATTCCATCATTAAATTAACTAAATAAATTGATTTAATTACTATAATTGAATTTGAAGATGAAATTCCTTTTATAATTGCATCATTATAAAAGAAATAAATTTCTTGATTAAATATACCTGCATCTTTTATATTATACATACATTGAACTAAAATATGATAAAATAATATTTCATTTTTATTTGAAAATCTTTTTGAAATTTTTTTCAATATTGCATAATGTGAATCACTATTATTTGAGGTAAGAGAAAAAATAATTTGACACATTTCATTTCTATATATAGGATTTTTCTCTATCATATCTAAAATTGAATATAAACAAAAATTAATAAACAAATTATCACATTTTTCTTTTGTAATATCATGAACACTTTTACAAATTTTTAAAGTAGGTGATTTAAATTTTGACCATGAAATTCCATTTTTATAAAAAGCTTCAAAAAATCTACAAATTAATTTAACAAAAGGAATTAATTCTGTTAATGTTCTAGAAATTATTCCTATTAAATCTTTTTCTTTATCTTCATATGCTAAAAAAATTCTATTTAAATTATTTTCAGTACATAAATCAATTTTTTCAAAGAAATAATCAATTAAATCTTTATCATTAGCATAATTTTTTAAATCCATTTCAATATTTCTATCACTTTCAACAAAATGCTTTTTTAATAAAACTCTAAATTCATTTTCAACACTTTCTTGTTCTTTTGAATCATTTGCCAAATCATTTAAAATTCCCATTAAATTAACTTTTTCCTCTTTATTATTTTCACTAGACATTATTTGTGAATTACTTTCATTATTTGCTTCATAAATTTCATTATTATTATTTTGATTATTTCCATTATCAACTTTTTGATTAGTATTAGTTTGTTTAATAACATTAGGATTTTCAATTTTTTTTAATTTCATTTTTTGACTTTTATTATATTCTTCATTTTTCATAAAATTTTCTCTATCAACAGCCAAAGCTTGATTATGATTATCAATTAAATCTTCGATTTTATAACCTCTAATTAAATCATCAGGAATTCTTTGAATTTCCTTATCTCTAATTAATAAATTAGCAGTAGGTTTCATATAACCAGGCATATTTTGAATTTCAATAGGATTTTTAAATTTTTCAGTCTCATCAACTTTATTTAATATTTTAACAGGTTTCTTAGTTAAAAAAGTATATAACATACATAAAAATTCAAAAGCAGCATTCGGTGCAAAATTAATAATTTTTGAAGGTAAATCACTTGGAAATTGCATTTGATATTTTCTTGTTAATATATCCATTAAATGTGCCCAATTACTTTCTCTTTCTTTATATGAATTTCCATTATTAAATTCTTTCATATTAACACGATAAACTGGAGTTACTGTAAATGGTTGTCCTTGATTTGAAAGATATGGAACTGGGTATCTTGATAATATTTCTGCAATACAAAAACCATTTGCAAGATCTTTTGATATTATTTTTATTTTATAACTTAAATCTAGTGATTGAATCCATTTTTTTATTTCTCTTGGAAATATTTGACGATTTGATTCACGAGCTATTTGAACTTTTTCTTCGTTTGTTATTTTTCTTGCTAATACTTGATATGATTGATTTGTTGGTGTCGTTTGTGATGACATTTTTATTTTTTTATAATTTTTAGTAGTTATGGAATTATTAATTAAATTAAAATAATTTATTTATTAATTTTTTTTTTATTTTTTTGTTTTTTTTTTTATTTACTTTTTATTTTTGAAATAAAAAAATAATGAGAACTTCATCAAGAAAAATAAATCAACAAGCAATGTATAAACAATTAATTGCTTCAAATATTTTTAATGATAAATCTAATTCAAATAAAGAAAATAAAAGTCTAAGAAAATATTCAAATTTAAAAAATGAAGATCATTTTAAGTCGTTAAATGAAATTCCAAAAACAATAAAAGTTAAAACTGGTAAAACTTTTAAAAGAAAACCTTCTACTGATGTTTTAAATGTTAAAAAAAAAGAAAATCAAACACAAAATAGTTTTTATACAGCAAAAAGAAATTTATCAACAATTTATTTTGGAGGAGATAAAGATTATATTGTTAAGAGAACAAATTATAAAAGTAATTATGATTATGAAAAATATATGAATCATGATTCTGCTTTTAATAGAAAAATTAAAAATTTATATGGAGATATTAAAAGCTCAAGTGCACAAAAATTTAAAAGAAATATTTTAGAAAATGAAGAAAAACAATTTCAAGATAAAAATAAAGAAGAAAATAAAAAAACTTTTATTAAAGTAGGATTAAGAAAAAAAAAAGAAGAGAGAAATGATAGTTTACAAAGATATAATGAAAAAAGTAAACCTAAAATAAATAAAATAAGAATGTTAGAATCAAATATTTTTAATTCAGAAAGTACTGAAAGATTATATGATTCTTTTAATAAAAGTATGGAATTAAATTTAAATATGAAATTCAATTCAATAAATAATCAATCAAGAAAACCAAGAAATTTAATAAAATTAAATAAATTTCCTTTACATAGAGCAAATTCAAATAAAAAATATAATTATGAAAATAACTTAAATTTATCAACAAATAAAAATAATATTTCAGCATTAGAAAGAAAAATATTAAATAATTCAAGTAATATTTTTTCTGATACAATAGATAAAAATAATATATCTTTCATGAGTCCATATCAAACATATAAAACATTATATCAAACAAATGAAAATTTATCAGATAGAAGAAGGGCATCTATGTTATTTAAAGAATATTCAAAAAATACATCTCAACAAAGAAAACTTGCAGAAAATTATAGTTTAATACAAGGTTCAAAATTTTTTGAAGAAGGTTTCAAAAAAAAATTAAATCATAAAAGTACTGAACTTGATATTGAAACTATGAATTCAAAAAAATATGAAATTAATAATATTAAACCTCAAGATGAAAATATTGTAAAAAAAACTTTAATTGAATGTGGTCTTGATATTTATGATATAAGTAATAATTCAAATAAAGGAAATCATTTAATTTCAGGTGAGAGAGAATCATTTCAATTTAAGATTAGACAAAATTATAATGATGCAACATTTAAAAATAAATTAAATTATGCAAATTTATCTTTAAAAAAAAAAACTGGAGAAGAAATAAAACAAATAAAAAAGAAAAATGTAGGAAAAAATAATGTTGATCCTAATATAGATTTTAAAGATAGTTATTTAAAAGATAATAACAAAAAAAGTTTTTGTTTACAAAAAAATCAGAGTTCAAAAATTAATCATGAATTTAGTCAAAGTTTTAATGGAATAAATTATAAATATAAAAATTCAATGTTTGATAGGAAAATAATAAAAAAATAAAAAAAATTTTTTTATATTTCGAAATATTTAATTTATAAATATAAAAATAATAGTAAATAAAAATAATTCAATCATATGAATATATAAGTAATAGTAATAATAATAAAATAAAAATAATTATTTTTTTATCAAAACAAACTTGAACTTAAAAAAATATTTTTTTTTCATTCATCAAAAAAAATAAAAATCACAATTCCAAATATTATTTCTTTCCTTTTTTTTTCATCACAAAATCTTTTCCACTTTCTTTATTATTTTCTTTACCAACCCCAGCAACTTTATTTTTAGGAACCATTTTTTTATTTTTTTTCATTCCCGAAGCTTTTTTTTCTTCATTATATTTATTTAAATCAAAAGGGAAAATATTAATAATTTTTCCTTTTCCTCTAGTTCTTCCTTCCCTAAATAAAACAATATCTCCCATATGTAAATATTCTGGTTTTTTTAAAAATTTAAATTTAATAATTCCAGTATCTCCAGCTCTCATAAATTCTTTATTCATTCCAGTAATAGTTGCAGTTTGCCTAACAACATGACTATGAATAACACTTTGATAACCAATTTTAATTGTTGATGAATGATGAACAATAACAGCTTCAATTTCAAATTCTAATGTAGGAGGTAAATGATTTTCAGAAACTAAAACCATACCCTTTTTAAAATTTTGAGTATTTAATTCAAATCCTTTATCTAATGATCTTAATTTAACTGAACATGAATTTCCACAACATATTTCATTTACATCACAACGTAAAAATTGAATACATTTAATTTGAACTGGTTTAAATATTCCATCCATTGTTGGACCCATTAATAATTTTTGACCAACGAATAATTTCCCTGATGATAAAACTCCAGCATAAATTACACCTACTTTAGTATTGAATGCACTATCTAATAACATTTCAGTTGGATCTTGTGGTGTTTTAATAATATGATTATCACTATTTAATGAATGTCTTGGTGTTAAATTAGCTAAGAAATTTTTTAAATAGTCTAATCCTTCACCAGTAACTGTACTAATTTGAAATATTGGTACTACAACTCCACCAATAATAGCTTGTGAACATGCTTTAGCATCATCCATACTTTTAACATTATAAATTGTTTTCTGTAAACCAGTTTTAAGTAAATTTGAAAAAGTTGTTATTGTCTTTTCTTTAATATCTTTAGGTGCAATATCAATTTTAGTAAAAACAATAAAAAAAGGAACATTTAATGAAATTGCAATACCTAAATGTTCCTTTGTCATTCTTTGAACACCCATATTAGTACCAATTAATATAATAGCATAATCAGGTAATAAGGCAGTTAAACCATACATAGTAGTTTTTAAATATTTCTCATGACCACATAAATCCAATAATGTAATAACAGAATCACTTTTTTCTGCAATTTCCTTCCAAGAAATATTTTTTTTATCAGATATTCTACCAATATCAATAGGAACATGGTTTTTGAAACCAATTATTTCCTCTGCAATTGAAGAGGTTCTTCCTGTTTCACTTTCATGTTGGTAATTAAATACAAATTTTCTTGCAAATCCTCTACCATCATCTTTTATATTTTTTGTTAAACATCCTACTAATGTTGATTTACCTGAATCAACATTTCCTATTACTGCCACTCTTATTTCTTTTATATATGTTGGTTCTAAATTTGGTTTTTCTGAATTTGACATTAATGTGTTTATTACATTCTCTGATGATGATGAGGTTGAAATTTCATCTTCAATTTTTTTTTCCATTTTTAAAATTTTTATTTTTATCTTTTTTTAATTTAGGCAATTAAATTTGTTATGGAAATATTTAACTTTTTAATTAGTTTTTTATTTTTTTTTAGTTTTATTTTATTTTTAATTCTTTATCATGTTTAATTAGATATACTTTTATTATTTTTTTTTATTTTTTTTAATAAAATTATTTTAATAAATTATTTGTATTAATAATATTTTTTAAATGGATCAAAATTCTATTGATGTTAAAAAAAGATTATATTCAGAAAGTTTTCAGGATAAATTCATAAATAAATTAAATAAATCAATTCATCAAGGTATTAATTTAAATAATTCAATAATTAATAAAACAAAAAATAATAAAAATAAATTTGAAGGTTCTAAAATCCTTGATAATAGGATAATAAATTCAAAAATTAAAAAGAAGCCACAAATGAATAAACATAATAGATCATATGAAGAAGAATTAGGTTATAATGAATTATTAACTGATGATAGTATATCTAATAATAGATCAATAATAATTCAAAATATGAATTTAAAAAAAAAGAAAAATAACTATAAAACAAGAAATACATATTATTTCATTAATCAAAAATTAGAGAATAAATTAAATATATTTGATTTTACAAATAATGAAGTAAAAAAAAAAAATTCAATTAAGAAAAAAAAACTTTCAAATAAAATTAAATTAAATAATACAACAATATCTAATTCAAATTATCAAACACAAATAAATGAGAAAAATAAAGGAAAAATAAAATTAGGAAATATAATAAAAAATTTCGAAACAATTTCATTTAAAGGAATCTCTGAATCTTATAAGAAAGAAAAAAAATTAATTATTAATTTTATAACTTCTTCTTTACCAAATTCTACATTACAATCCAAAAAAAATTCAAAAGCAAGAACAAATACAGTAGATTTGAAAAATGTCTTAATAAATAATTCTCAGCAAATGAGTAATAATAGTACAAATTATACAAAAAAAAATGAAGAAAATTCATTTATTTCATCTAAAAATGGAGAAATAAAAAATGAAGATATTTTAGAAAAAGAAAAATCATTTTCAACAATTTTTTTTGAATCTTTTTTAAAAAATGTTGAATCAAATGATTTTGATTATTTATATAATACAGAAGATCATTATACAGAATTGAAAAATGATTTTTTCTTATTTTATACAGATGATTATTTAAAAAATATTCAAGAAGATTTAATGAAGTTAGAAATAGAATTAATTATTGAAAAAATTTTTGAATTAATAATGGCTTATCATTCTCAAATAAGATTAATGAATTTTTTTCAAAAAAATATTAAATATATATATAAAGAATGTGAAAGTAATTTTTTTTCTTTAGAAAAAAAATTAAAGAAATTACAACAAATAAAGTCCTATAAACAATTAAGTAATCAAAATTTAAATATAATAAAAAAATATTATTTAAAAGAACAAAGTATAACATTAAATTTAAATATAAATGAATTCCAAATTGTGAAAGACATTTTCCCACAAAAAAAATTATTTAAAAAAGAAAAATTAAAGGAAATTTTCTATAAAATCCTAAATAATAAAAGTAATTTATCTCTAATATCAAATGATAAAATAAAGAATTGGTTAAAATTTGATAAAAATCAAAATAAAATTGATATTAATAAAACAAATAATAGTTTCACAAATACAAATTTAATCAAATTTACAAGAGAACAAAATATTATTAAAAAAAATATTATAAATCCAATTAATAAAACTCATAAAATAATTAAAAATACATATAAAAAAATGCAAAATAAATAAATTTATAAACTTATTATAAATAAATTTTTAATAAATTTCAATGTCAAATTTAATAAGTGAATTTAAAATTGGAAAAAATTCAGAAGGAAAAACAATAATTAATGGACAAACATTTGGAGATATAATAAAAAATTCTGCAAATGAATTAACTTATTTTGAAAAATTTTGTAAGCCAAGAATAATTAAAAATGAAGATAAAGTTGAAATTTCAGATGAAAAAGTTGAAAAAATAATAAAAGAAATATTAAGATGTAGAATTTGTTTAGATATTTATGATGAACCTGTAAATAATAAAGATTGTTTACATCAATTTTGTAAAAAATGTATTGAAGAATATATAAGAAAATTTAAAAGAGAATGTGCAATTTGTAGAAAAGAAATTGAAACAAGAAGAGTTTTAAGAGAAGATAATAAAATTAAAATGATTATTAAATGTATTATTCCTGAAATAAATTCCTTTCAAGAAATTGAAAAAAAAATATTTACTGATACTTTAAAAAAATTATCTGAAAAAGAAAATCCTTTAAACTTACAAATTGATGAAAATGAATCTTATTATAAAAAGTTAAATGATATTCAATGTGACAATTGTATTAATGAAACTTTCATTGGGAAAAAAAGGAATAATGTTAATAATTTTTTAAATGATGATTTTTTAAATAATCAAAATGAAATTACAGTTAAAATATCTACTGAAAATGAGACATTAAAACAGTATTTTCAAAATGCATTTTATAAAATAGCTCCTTCATTTAATTTATATTTTTTTGCAAAATTTATTTGTTTTAAATTAAATTGGAATCAAGATTATATCAGTTATATTCAATTTTATTTTATAGAAAAATTTTCTAATAAACTTTATATTTTAGATAATTTAAAAGAGACTATTGGTTCAATTTGGTTAAAAAATCAACAAATTGTTCATCAGAATAAAAAAATTGTTGAAATCTATTTTTCTTTGAATGATATGAGTTAAAATTATAGAATAAATTATTTATTTTTTAATATTAATTAAAATTAATTAATTTATAATTCAATTTTATTTTATTAATAATTTTTTTCAATTAAAATAAATATATAAAAATTTTTATTTTAGTTTATTATAAATTAATAATAAATTAACAAAATTATTCAATTCTAAATCAAGAAATAATAATTATAATATTAAAGAAAAAATTTGAATTTAAAAAAATCTGAATCCTTTAAATTGAAAAGAAAATATACTTTCAGCCTTTTTAATAAAAAAATATTATAAATTTTTCAAAATAAAAATTATTTTTTCAATATTTTTTTAAAAACTAAACTTAGATGAATATTTTAAAGGCGTTATTAAACCAAATAAATTAATGTCATAAAATAAATATGAAGTTAGTTACAATTTTTCTTTTAATAAAATTGGAAAATATTAAATTTAATATCAATAAAAAATTCATTCCAAGATAATTCTATAAAAACTTAAATAGATGATATTTAAATATTTATCAATCTGATATATTATTATAAATAATATTTTCAAAAATAAAAAATTAATCCAAAATTAATATAAGTTTTTCCATTTAATAAGATAAAAAGGAATATTATTAAAAAATAGAGTTGATAAAAGAATTTGTAAAAAAACTATTGAAAAATATAAAAAAAAATGATAAAACAATTATATAAATATTCTTAAAAAGAAATTGAATCTTCAAATAAATTATAATGATTTTAAAAATAAAGAATAATTCAAATATTAAGGGAAAAGAAATTTTATAAATTATATTTAATTTTCTATGATTTTACAAAAATATTGTGAATTAATTATAAAGAATTTAATATGAATTTAATGAGTTATAAATGTTGGATTACAATTTAAAATAATTTATCATAATATATAACCTTTTTAACAAAATATTTTTATATGCAAATAATTTTTAAACTATTTATAATATGTTTTTTAATTTATTTTTATTATATATATTAAATTATAAGATTATTATTTTATATTACTAATATTATATAATCTTAATTGATGTTTAAATGGCTATGTATTTTAATAAAATCCATTATAAGCAAATATATTATTTATTAATAATTAATTGATTTAATTTTATTAAATATATAAAAACACATAAAAGGTAGAATATTATTTATTTTTTATCTTAATTATAATAAAAATATATATTAAAAATGTTTTGATAAATTTAGAATTTTAAGAAATAAAAATTTACAAAAATTGATATTTTAAATAAAAAATTTATATCATTTAAAAAAACAACTTTATTCACAAGAAAAAAATTTACTTAATAATATTAGAATGAATTTTTTTATCAAAATTCTTTAATAGGATAAATAATTTACACTTATTTAAATATAAAAATATGTGAGAAAAACAATTTCCATCAAATTTAGTTTAATAAATTTATTATTTATTTTTTCAAAAATAAAAAAATAATGATTTACTTTTAATTAAATTAATTTTTATAAAAAAATACTAGCAATAATTGTTATAATTGAAACATTTTTTTAAAATCATATAAAACCCAAATGTAAATAAATATATAAATTAATATATTTAATTGAAAATATAGAAATATATATATTCAGAGAATATTCATAGAAAAAGAATTATCAAAATGATAGGAAAAAATTTGAAATTTTGAAAGAAAAAGAAAAATAAAATAATAAAATTTATTTCAAGAATAATGTATTATAAATTAAAAATTTTTTTGAATTTTAAAATAATAATTAAAAAAATATAAATACTATGCTTTAAATATTGCTTTTTTTTTATTTGTCATTTTTTCCATAATTATATATTCATTTATTTTATTTTCTAAATCATCTTTATGTAAAAATGGAACTAACATAGTTAAATCTAATTTATTTATTTTTTTCTCTTTTTTTAATTTATAAATTTGTTTAATAGGGCATGATTGATTTTTTTGTCCTTTTAGAATAATAAATTGACTTGATTTAATTTTAGGTAAAAATTTGTTTTTTTTGATATCATCAGTAAAATTATTTTTGACATAATTTTTATTAATTATATTTTCTCTTTGAAAGTTTATTATTTTTGATGCTTTAATTTGTGTAGGAAAAAAATTTTTATTAATATTTTTTGTACTAAAATATTTTTTGGTATTCATAAATTTTTCATTATTTATTGAATTTTGGGATTTACTAAAAACATAATTTACATCATTTAAAATTCTTTTTTGAACTTTAATTTTGTGAATTTTTCTAATATCAGGACTTAAATAATCTCTTTTATTTTTAATATTATCATTTTCTATTTTTTCAAAATGATATATTCTGCTATTTTCAGGTTTAAGTTTTAATATAATATTAGATATTGAATCATTTTTAATATTTAAATATTTTGCAATATTTATCTTTTTTGAAGAAAAATTTTTCATTTATAATAAGTAATTTTATTAAAAAAATTAAAAAAAATGCATTAAATTTTATTTATAACTTAATAAGCTAAGTTTTGAGTCGATTTCATATTTATTTTTTTTGTAATTAAAAAATTCATGACTGAAAGGAGTATTTAAACCATCTCCTAAAATAGATGGATTATAATGTGTATAAAAACTATTAAATCTTCCACTAATTCGAACACTTTCAATCGGTTGAAAATTTTTATTTTCTTTTATTGAATAATTTGAGAACTGATGATTTTTTTCAATATCATTTTCTTTTTTTTTATTATCAATCTTTTTATGATTATAATTAAATGATTTAGATGTTAAATTCATTTTATCCTCACTTATTATAGGATTAATATTTGTAATATTATTAATATTTGTATAATTTTGTCCAATATTATTTTGATTTTGAAGATATCCTCCACTTATTGGTGGTTTATTAATTTTAGTTTCATCAATTAGGAAATTTTTTCTATAATCTGCTATATTATTAACTAATAATTGTAATTTCTCTTTAAAAAATATTTTATTTTTTTGATTAGAAATATTTTTTTGAATAAAATTAAATGTATCTTCAGTATATAATTTAATCTTATCAAGTATTATTAAATTAAATTTAATATTTGTGAAATTATTTGTTGTACCATATTTATTAATATTATCTATTTTAATATATTCATTTTTTAAAAATAAAGTAATATCTGTATATAAACCAATTTCTTCTGTATCTAATTTTCTTAAATAAAAATCTGATAAAAGTGGTATTATTATATTATTATTTGTATCAATAACATATACATCTAATTCATTTAAATTATTATTTTCATTGATACTTTCTATTGGTTCTTTATTATCAGTTTTAATGTTTTTTACTTTTTCATTTTGAGTTTCATTTGGTTCAGAATATCTTTCTGAAGGAACAAAATGTGTTAATCTAGATTTTTCTTGATTTATTGGTAATTGAATAATATTTTGTTCAAAACTTTTTTGTACATCAGAAACATTAAAGTCATTTTTATTTAATTTATTTGAATCTAAAATTTTTAAACTTTTTAGGAATGGATATAATTTATTATCTTTTTCTTTACTGAATTTGAATTTATAAGTTGTTAATTTATCCTTCGAATATTTTAATATATTTTGAATTATTTCTTCATGATTTATATCTTTATTTGCTGTATCTACAACAGTTTTAATTATATAATTTGTAATTTCCAATAAATAATTCATAGATAGCATTTTATATTTCAATTCATTTTCTAGTAAATCATATAAGTTTTTATATTTTTGATATTTTAGATTAATTTCTCCTTTTAATTCATATAAAAATTCTTCAATCAACATTTCAATTCTATCTATATTATTTTCTCTATTTATATTTTCTTTTAGTTTTTCAATAAATTTTTGTATAATTTCTTCATCTTCATTGATTAATTTTTTTTTAATTATATCATAATTTTCTAAAGTTCCATTAAATTTATCTTTTAAAATTTCATTAGTTTGGTTAGTTAATCTATTTGAATTTTCTCTTATTTTCGATAAAGATTCAAAATAATCTTTTTCTAATTGTGCAATATCTTTTTGATAACTCTTTATTTTTTCATTTTTTTCAATTTTCATTGAATTTTCGAAATTATCTAATTCT
>Ga0310695_10008409_pt1 | contig 15978 bp, 25 predicted proteins | sample RumenRJG_04DNA_FD_203882 | JGI IMG/M metagenome (GOLD analysis project Ga0310695, IMG submission 203882) | Bovine rumen microbial communities from Lethbridge, Alberta, Canada - RJG_04 (v2) (version 2) | ecosystem: Host-associated > Mammals > Digestive system > Stomach > Rumen | place: Canada...
GCTTGAAAAAACTACCATAGGAAGCTTAGCTTTAACGGGAGCTCTTCATTTAGAATTTGACAAGTTTACTATTGAAGGAGTTGACTTCCAAGTATCTCAGGTAATGAAAAACATGGAAAAGCTTCCTGTTGACGATACTAACTCTAAAGTACTAATAGGACATAATTATATGGAACCTGTAGGTACTGAGAAGGAGTGGTTTACTAAAGACGAGATAAGAAAATTAAACTATAAATTAGTATTTTTAGGACACGACCACCAACCTCATGAAGAAGAGTACATAGGAAATTCAACTTTAATCCGTATGGGGAGCCTAACAAGGATTGATACTCAACCTTACAATAAAGAAAGGGGAATTTTCTACTATCAGCTTGATACTTCTGATTTAAGCTATACACAAAAAGAAGTACCCCATGAAGAGGCACAAAAGATATTTACTGTTGAAGCCTTTCAGAGGATTGGTAGAAAGAAAGAAGATATTACTTTTATACAAATTGGAAATGTCTTATCCAAGTTTAAGAAAAAAGATAATGCTAACAATTCCCTTCATGCTAAGCTAAAGAAGATAGCTTCTGAAAAGGAAATTGAGTACATTAAAGCATTACACGAATTAAATAATGTCAGATATTTTTAAAGGAGAGAGAAATGCCATTAAATGATAGCACAAATGACCCGTGGGGTAAAGTATTCGCACAAAGTATGAACTCTGCATTCGGTATAGTAAAAGCTACAATAGGAGTTAAACTTTGCCGTGACGGAGCACAATTACCTGTAGTTTCAAAAGGTAATGCGGGAATTGACTTAAGAGTTCTTACTCAAAATGGGGAGGAAGAAGTAGAAATTCTCCCTAATGAAACTTATACTTTTAATACAGGAATTAAAATGGATATCCCTGACGGGTATTACATAGAAATTGTACCTCGTAGTTCTACAGGAATTAAAAAGCACTTAAGATTAATGAATACTTGTGGTATTTTAGATAGCTCATGGAAGGGTGAAACTCTTGTAGCTATCCATAACTTTGGTAAAGACCCTGTTAAAGTATCTAATAATGAGAGACTTTGCCAAATGATAGTTCACAAAGTTCATGACATAGCCATTAAAGAAGTAGAAGACGTAGGTACCTCAGAACGAGGCGAAAAAGGTTTTGGTAGTACAGGGAGGTTTTAGTAAATGAAATTAACAGTGTTAACGTGGTTAAGAGATTCGTCAATAGCCTTAGTTGGTAGGACAATTGAGCTCTTATTTCGAATAATACTATTTTTTCTCCCGTTAGGGGTGTACCTTTTGATAGTACAATCAAGGGAGAAGGCCTCCAAAATAAGTAGTATTAATGTTTATACAAAAGACGAGAGTAGATGGCAGTATGTTTTCCCTGGTTTCATATTAGTCTCTATTGAGCCTGATAGCTTTAAGAGTGCTTGGATTCGTAGAAAAGCAAACTTCCAAAGTTGGGTTGCGTCAAATAAGTACCTTCTTGAAGTTTTGTTTATGATTTTAATAATAGTACTAATGGTAGTAAGCGGGGTAGTAAAATGATTAAAAATTGCTTTAATTATGTAGGTAGTAAAGACCGTATATTCCCTCTTATAGACGAAAATCTTGACAAAACTAAGAAGAATTTTATAGATTTATTTTGTGGGAGCGGAGTAGTTGGAGTAAATGAACTCCCAAATTACAAAAATATAGTATTAAATGACGCTTGCTGGCAAATGACAGAAACTCTTAAATTTCTAAGAGATAATAGCTATGAAAAAGTTATTACTGCTATTGATAAATATATTAAGGAATATAAACTTTCCAAAGAGAATAAAGAGGGGTACTTAAAGTTAAGGGAAGACTACAATTTTGACCCGTACTTAAGACTTGTGTTTGACCCTGCAATGTTTTACTGTTTGGTAACACATTCTTTTAACTATAATATTCATATTAATAGCGAAGGGAAATTTAGTGTTCCGTCAGGATACAATAGGTGCTACTTTAATAAGAACATAAGAGCAAACTTAGAGGCTTTTCAGTGGGAGCTTCACGATAATAAGGATAAGATAGCTATTAAAAATGAGGACTTTAAAACATTAATTAGTAAAGCTGAAAGAATAATTCCAAATTCAATGTTTTATGTAGACCCTCCTTATTATTCTTCTGACAGCTCTTACGGTCGTATACATTACTTGGGTAAATGGGATGAACCTAAAGAATATGCTTTATACAATACTCTTGATTACATTGATTCTAAAGGCGGTAGCTTCTTATTATCTAATGTTGTAGAAAATAATGGAAGAGTTAATCTCATACTTAAAGAATGGTACAGAAGAAAGTGCTATAATGTCATTGAGGTGCCTTCTGACTTTACAAATTGTAACTATCAAAGAAAGAATAAAGGTAAAACAGTAGAAATTTTAGTGAGGAATTATTAATGAAGTATGATTTTCGTACTGAAAGGACAAAAGGAAGAGTTCAAATAAATATAGGGGAATGGCAGTCTCCTGATTCTGATCTTATTCATATATACAGGATGAATGGAAAGGCTCATGTTACTTACATAACTAAGGCGTGTTATGTAGGTGAGGAAGTTAATGGAGTACAAAAAGACGACTCCCTCCTCTTATCAAAGGTAGCATGTGACGTTGCTACTACCCCTTTTGCTTCTTATAGGATAGAAGAAAATAGTTATTTTGATATTCCTGAAGAGCAAATAATGGGGGTATTTTCTAATAATAAAATAAATATTGACTCTTTAAGAATGCGCGGGAAGAATATCCTTTTTAAGAAAATTGAAAAAAGACAAAATTCCACCCTCGTCATAGAAGAAAAGAATACTATGATAGGTGAGGTAGTTAAGGTAGGGAAAGACTCTTCCTTAAAAATAGGAAACCTTATAGCTGTGGGGGATAATGTATCCACTCCTGTAGAAATAGCAGGAGGAAATTACTTTGCGGTAGAAGAGAAGTTTATAGTAGGAGTTCTTCAAAAGGACTTACAAATAGAGAACATGAAAATTATAAATGAGTATGTTTTAATGAAATCTTATATCGCTAAAAATGTATTAAATTCTACAGTATTAGAGACCTCGGGTATAGACTATGATTACTTGGATTATTCAGATATAAATAATCGAAATTTATTCAAAGTTGAATACGCAGACAGGTCTTTAGGAAATATCAAGAAAGGGGATATCATCCTTTTAGATAGGAATTACACAAATTACATGTACTATAACAACGAGAAGTACTTTGTAATAAACGATAAAAAATGGATATTAGGTAAAATTATAGAAAGGGACAAACAATGCAATTAGAAAAAAGTATTATTGAGCAATTACCTCAAATACCTTACGTTATTGACCAAGTTGGGGAAGCCTTGAAGTGGGCTAAAGAAGTTTTGGATGAGGGTGAATACAATCGTATGCTTAAAATAGCTTATGACGTAACGGAATTTACAAAATCTATCAGTGACCCTAACTTCTTCAAGACCCATTATGTTATAGCTACAATTTTGTCGGGGATAGAAAATGCAAAAAGTGACGAAAGATTTGTTAAATTTGATTCTGCTTCTAAAGCGGTAGAAAAGACTTTAGACCTTATTGCTATTGATCCTAAAAATATTGAAGAAAAAGGATGCTTTAAGTCAATTATGATGCACTTAATTCCTTTAGCTAAAGAAAACATGGAGCTCTTTACAGTAGAACTTATAAACATTAAGCATGTGTTAACTGACATCTTAGAAGGCACTAAAAAGGCTAATGTAAAATCTCCTATTACAGCAGCAAATTATATTTCTATTTTAGGGTATGCTCTTGTCATAGCAAATATTAGAATGGCTAATTTGAAAATGACAAACGAAGCTTACAAAATATATAATGAAATTTCAGTTATTTTAAATAATGAACTTAACTATTAAGAAAGGAAAGAAGAATGAGCATTTTTGACGTATTTTCATTTAAAAAGGAAGCTTCCAAAGTTTTTACTGCTGAAAACTTTAAAGCTGTATTAGAAACTGCAAGAGTAGAAATTATTAAACAGGTTAAAGAGAATATCCCAGGTCCTGAAAAGAAAATTTTAGTTGATAACATTGTTATTGTTAAAATAAGAGAATTCCGTAATTCTTGCAAAAATAAATTAGTTCTTTGGGTAATTGACCAAATAATTAAAGTTATACCGTCAGTAACTCAACTTGTATATAATTTCTTAAAAGAAAAAGTTGAAAATTTATAATATTTATATATATAGCACCTCCTCAAAGTAATACCATGAAATTTGACACATTCTAAATTTCATGGTATTATTAAATTATAGAGATACGTCAGTCATGTCACTAAAGCGTGACTACTCTAATAAAGCGGGGTAGAGCAGAGGTAGCTCGTCAGGCTCATAACCTGAAGGTCAGTGGTTCAATTCCACTCTCCGCAACCATTTATAAAATACGGCACATTGACAACCGAATCTATTTCATGATAATGCACAGGCTCTTAAACTTGCTTAATAACAGCCTATAAATAGAATTGTGCAAGTAAGGTATGTTTCGAATGTAAAAGCTATCTTTTAGCCTTTGAAATTATAAAGTAGCTTTATGCAGAAGCCGAGGAAATGAGGATAGTACTATTTAGTAAACCTTTATCGAAGTCCTCATTTTCTCCGTGGACGCTACCTTTAACTTTTAAATGTGTCGACTATGGTCGGTCTGCTCTGCTGTCTATAGTAAGTCTCTTCAGCTTACCAGAATTGGCAGTCTTCGAAAGAAGGAATTAAAAGAACCCCTGAGGGCAGTTGCGTGTGCAGAATATAGCTCTGCAATAAATAGTTGGGAGCATATGACCAACTCACGGATGGGTAGGGCGCGGCGTGCTGAGAGAACATAAGTCCGCTTAATTGGTCCCGTTGAGAAATCTTCAACCCGTTAGTCGACCCATTTAAGAGTTAAAGATATGTCACTGAGAAGTTGCATTCTGAGTGGAAGACGGGCACACTCCTTTAAGTGTGGGCTAGGTGACAGAGGTTACTGTGGTGGTCAAGGGTTGGGCAGACCGAAACTGCACCCCGTTTTTACTCTTTGTTTCGCGTGAAAACCAAAGAGCCTTACTTTGTGTATTTTAAGGTTAGAAAATACTCGGTTATTAATTTATAGGTTGATCTCTATAAATAATAACGACAGGTTAGTACAGTGCAACATGTCTAACCTTTAAGCTCTCGTCGTCTACGTTAGCTAGGATATATCCCTTTCACGGATATGAAAAGGGGGCAGCACCCTTCGAGAGTAATACTATCTGTTCAAATATTATAAAGATTAAATTCTATTGAAAGGAGAATTTAATCATGAGCAGAAGTAAAGAATATTTAGATAGTATTAGAGAACTATCTACTCAGGCATGTAAAAGAGCAGCTAAAGAAAGAGAAGAAGAATATTTAAAAAATCCAAAGAAATGCATGCATTGTGGTAAACCCCTTCCGTATAAAGGTCATAAGGATAAAAAATTTTGTAGTAGGTCTTGCTCAGCATCCTATAATAATACTAAACGTACAAAAGAACCAAAAGGGATAAGATACTGCAAACATTGTGGTAAACCTATCGCTCACCTAAAGGGAGACTCTTGGAAAGACTATAATAAGCGTAAGTATTGCTGCTTTGATTGCTATGCCAACGATTGTTATAATAATTTTATAGAAGAATGGAAGATGGGAAAAATAAGTGGTTCAAGTCCTTCGGGAGGAATTAGTAGCACTATTAGGAAGTATATTTTAAATAAGTACAATAATAAATGTTCTATATGTGGATGGAGTGAAATAAATCCCTATACAGGGAATATCCCTCTTGAGATTCATCACATTGACGGAAACTCCGATAACAACTCAGAAGATAATCTAGTTGTCCTCTGTCCTTGCTGTCATTCTTTAACTGAGAATTATAGAGGTGGAAATACAAAATCCAAAAGAAGTCGATATAGAAAAGAGCACAAAAGTAAAATTAATTAATTAGTTTTACTGGATAGCGGTTCAAATCCGCTTAGGAGTACCATTTACATTTTATAAGAAGAGGAAAAGAGTATGAAAAAATTATTAGTAGCATTAATGTTGATTTCTCTCCCTGTAATGGCAGAAACTACAATTCCAAATCAAGAAATTGACAATACTAAGTCTTACACAGGTATTAACTACAATAGACAAGATTCTGAACAAGTAGGCACTCAGAAAATTGTTAATGACCACTCGTGGTTTAATATTAACATTAATATTATTAAAAAAGGTGCTTTATTCAAAGGTAAAGACGTGATTGTAGGAAAAGAAGAGAAATAAACTCTTCTTAGCCCGCATGGCTCAATGGTAGAGCAACGGTTTTGTAAACCGTAGGTTGGCAGTTCAAATCTGTCTGTGGGCACCACTTGGGGAATTAGTTCATTTGGTAGAACGCTTGATTTGCATTCAAGAGGTGAGGAGTTCGATTCTCCTATTCTCCACAACTTTTGGGATGTTAGCTCAGTTGGTTTAGAGCGCATGCCTGTCACGCATGAGGTCGTGGGTTCAAGCCCCATACGTCCCGCCATTACTATATTATCAGAGCAGTTGTAAACAGGATACGTATAGAAACTCCGATTAAGGAGAACTCAGGTGGTTCAAGTCCACGGCTAGGGCGATAATATAGTATTGATGCCAAGTAACTCAATGGCAGAGCAAGCGGCTGTTAACCGCTAGGTTGGTGGTTCGAGCCCACTCTTGGCAGCCATTTTTACGGGGGTGACAGGTTTTGACAGTATAAAACTTGGCATTCTATAACAGGTAGAGACGCATGACCTCTTTAAATCGTGTACAATGATAAACGCTAATAACGTAATCAAAGCTGACTTCGGCTACAGAACTGCTTTAGCAGCCTAAGAAGTAACCTATAACAGAAGCTGTATGTTATAATGGTTAGGCGCAGCACGTGGTAGTTTACATTGCTTATGTGGAATGTACGTGAACCCGTCTTTAGTTTGACCACAACACAAGACGTTAAAGTTAGGGTTAGTGGTAGACCTCGGAGGATATTTGTTAGCTTTCTCCAACCGATTAAAGGCTAAAAGGCTAAAACTAACTAAACCTGTAATAATTATAGGTGTAGAGATATATTGGACCGTGGGTTCAATTCCCCGCACCTCCACCATTTTAAAACTTACAAACGCAGGTACAACTTGGTAAGCACCGAGCTGAAACAAAAAGGGCTTACGACAATTACAGAGGCGACTACATCTTATTTCAGCATGGCATGGTCGAGAAGTAATCTGATAAAAAAGCGTTGTACACAGACTCCACCTCTCTGTAGTGAAAGTGGAAAACTATAGTTAATGAGGTTGTTCGGGCTGCTTTCCTCCACCAAAAAGCAGCTTGTCCTAAAGTTTATAGGTAGGAGGGTCCACCTTCAAAGCAAATCCACGATGGTACTTCAACGGGAAATCTCTCTTGGAGTTGAGATATTCAGAAGCTGAGATACAGGGCCTAAACCTACCTTTCAATAGTACACACAAAAGGAGACAAAGATGCTAACAAAGATAAACTTGGAAGATGCAAGTATTATAGCTTTTATGTCAGTCAACACAGACATGCCTGCAATAGTTGTAGATTCAAAATTTATGCCTATTTTCAGAACTTCTGAATACTTTTTTAACAGTAACATAGAGGATGAGCAGGAAGGTGCAATGCACGAAGGTTACATTACAGATAAAAGTGGTGAATTTACTAAATTAGTTTTTTCAATGGACTTACAAAATCTTCAAAAAGACGAAGATTGCAGGGAGCTTAGTGAACCTGAAGTATTAGAGTTCTTGGGCATTCCTGAACTCCCGGAAGCACTAAAAGACGCAGGTCAGCTTACAGGTTGGCACATAAATGACTTCATGTTTCTTATAAATGCTGAAAATATTGCTAATTTATTAAGTGTGTAAATTATTGGGATGTAGGGTAAATCAGCTGATAAACTCCCTGCTGAACGACCGCCACCGCAAATGGCGGGATATAAAACGTGACCCTTTTGTTCAGTTTCGCTCACGCAAAATAATTGAAACTGGAGCCAAGTTTACAAGAAGTGAGACGGGAAAGCATAAGACTGTACTTCAGTACTGCTCAAATGTCCCCTGTGAAGAGAGTCGACTTACTCACAGCACTATACCTATATAGGCGGTCATAGGGCTTACAGTGTACCAAAAACTGAAATAGGTGGTTTTACCCTCGTTTTACGTTAAATAATGGGGGTCATGTAGCAGGTATGCAAGTGGTTAAAGCAAGGGGTGCTGAAACGCCCCGCCTAATTTGGCTTCGTTGGTTCAAATCCAACTCTGCTTCACTTTTAAAATCCATGAGCGGTTGCACGCAAAAAGGGTAAGGCACGTTATACTCGTTTAGCCTTGTTATAGGGATAAAATAATAGACTGGTGGATGAATGATTTTATCTTTGACGAATTAAACATTCTCATTAAGTGACTAATGATAGACAACACGATTTTGTAGTTTAAAGGTTTAGAAACTATGCGGTAGTTGCTTACGCATTCCTTTAAGTACTTCTCCACAAAAGAAAGAAGGTAAGATAACGACCAAAGGAAGGTGCAACACTTCCTTTTACAAAGGGAAGTGGCGGAAACGTATACGCTAGGAAACCAGAGGAAAGGAATAATGACGTCAAAAGCCCCCTCGTGTAGGTTCAAGACCTACCTTCCCTACCATTTAAAAATTCTACTTAAGAAATTCATACTCCCGAAAAAGATGATCCCTTCCGAGAATATGGACGCATATTCAGATACTGGTGCTCAATCCAGACGAGCGAAAATAGGAACAACAGGTAGAAGGTACCTGCCTAACGTGGTTGTATGGTGGAGACGGGAACTCCATGAATAGCGAAACCTATTCTACCAAATCTCTTAAAATTTTGGGTTTTCTTTGTAAGTCATCTTCCCAACTGTCAAAAATAATTGGACTGCCCCTCTGCTAAGGGAAAGCAGCAGAGCTTACCAATGATGCATGAAATTGGAGGTTTTAAGCGAGGTTTACCAGACGAACCTGCCGTACAGGGCACAAGCGTAAAGGTCCTACCTTCTGAGGAGAGCAAATGGCAGATTCCCTCTCCTCCGTAAAAGAAGGTTAAGCAAAAATGTCTAATGTGGGTTCATCAGGAAATTGGATTTCGAGTTGTACAGGTACTTTACGCCTTTCTTTTTCTGCTTTTTTGGCTTTATTTCGCATACTTCTTAGAACTTTTTTAGAAAGCTTCTTTGGAGGTTCAAAATCAGAAAATTCTGAAAGCTTGTTTATGTCTTTCTGACTTTTAACACCAAGTTCCCGACAAGTGGAGCGTATTTGATCCTGATATAAAAAGCCGTCAAAGATTTGTCCTATTCGAAAATTAAACTGTGATAAATAAGCTTCAAGCATTTCCCAAGATAAAAAATCAGCCAATGGTTTATTCCCACGGGCTGTATTTCTTTGGCGTTCTGCAAGAGCGAGATTCTTCCACGTTGTTTTACCACCTTTCGAATGAGGTTTTAAATGCTCTAATGAGGCATTTCCGATATTTAAAAGACCTCCGTAGAGGCCTCTTTTTACTGAGGGCATTTTACCCTCTTTATATAAATCCTTTAAAGGATGTTGGTATCCATTAAAACTAATTTGAGAAATACTTATAGGTTCTGACAATTCCTTTCCTCCATTATACTATAGAATTTAAATGATTCTAAAATTTTGACAAAACTCAAAGTTCATGCTACAATTGTTTTATAAGAGAGAGGAAAACTACATGTCAAAATTAATTTGTGGAGACTGCTTAGAAGTTATACCTAAGCTTAAGAATGAAATAGTAGATTTGGTTGTTACTTCACCGCCTTATAATGTGGACTTAGGAAATAATAAGTACAACAAAAACCCATATAGTTTATACAAGGATAATAAAGAGCATAAAGATTATATAGCATGGCTAAAATCAATCTTTGAAGCTATAACTCCTAAACTTAAAAAAGGCGGAAGAGTTTGTATAAATATAGGAGACGGAAAAAACGGTCAAGTACCTACTTCTAACGATATATTCAACTTTATGATAGAAATGGGTTATATTCAGCTTGCGCACATTATTTGGGATAAAAGCCAAATCGGGAATAGAACTGCATGGGGGAGTTGGTTATCTCCTTCGCAACCAAGTTATCCATGCCCTTTTGAGCACATTCTAATTTTTGGTAAAGAAACTAAGAAGTTACAAGAAACGGGAGAAACAGACCTAACCCGTGACGAATTCATTAAATATGCTAATTCTCTATGGACTTTTGCCCCTGAGAATAAAGCTAAGAAAATAGGACATCCTGCTCCGTTTCCTCCTGAGCTACCTTATAGATGTATTAAAATGAATACTTATATAGGAGGAGTGGTTATGGACCCATTTATGGGTAGCGGAACTACAGGTGTAGTCTGTGAACAACTTAACAGAAAGTTTATAGGGATAGAATTAGACCCTGTATATTTTGATATAGCTCAAAAACGAATAAAGGAGATCAAATAATGGGAATAGAATACTATTTAGTAAAACCTTTAAAGAAGGAAATTTTCTATTTAGGAAAGCATTTTTCAGGATTTAGTGAAATCCCTTCTATAGAGTATAAACCTTCCCTTGAAAGTGCAGATTTCCCAAATTACGAAGATTGGGACGATTTCTTTTGGAATACCCTGAGGGAGAATTGGGAGTACTTTTTGAGTTGTGATTTAACTTTAGAGCAAGCTTCAGATATAATCCATGAAATTTATGAATGGTGTGCATCTGATAAAGTTATATTTGAGCATGATTGTAGTCCAACAGCGCATATATGGGCTGAATGGAAAGAAACAGGAAGTATTGTTACTCTTCTCGAAGAGGCTCATTCTCTTCCGTGTACAGACAATAGTGACCTTATACAAAATTATTTAGAAGAATGCCAAAGTATAATATTTGAAAACCCATCTTATAATAAGTCTATAGTTGGAGTTACAACAGACGGCAGAGCTGTTTATGACTATGCCCGTATGATTCAAGAGCTCTCTAAAGAAGATAACATGACCTACGAAAACGCTGAAGAGTTTATTCAATATAATACTTTAGGAGTGCTACCTCAAGCTGATGAGAAATATCCTGTTATAATACATTATGGAGATACTTTATGAGCTACGAAGGAGAAATATGGAAAGGTAGAGAGCAAATAGCGGAATTTCTTTTTGACGGGGATAAAGAACGTGCAAAGCAATTACTTATACTTATTGAAAGCTTTACGTCGGTATCTATTCCACCTGAATTTAAAAATCTCGTTATGAATCTCCCTGAGGATACGTGTAGATGGTGCACGAACGACGGTGAATGCATGTTTTATATGCCTGATTCAATGTTTATTTGTAAAGGGAAATGTAAAGAATACGAAGAAAAAGAACTACGAGGTACTTATAAATGAAACTTGAAGACGAACAGGAAATAATGAATTTAAAAGCTTTAATTGAAGACCGCGAAGAAGAGGCTTTTATTAAGTTTAAATCAACTCTTAAGTATAAAAACTTATATCAAAATAAAGAATTACTTACAGAAAATAAAGGAATAGCTACTCATGGATAAAGAAAAAGCCATAGTAATAGATATAGACGGAGTTCTTTTAGATAGTGATCCTATCCTTAAAGAAATCTATAATCTTAAATTGCGTGGAGACGCCATGTGGGATTATTTTCATGCTCACTGTAATGGACCAAGAGTTTCATTTCTTAAGGGAATTTACCCACTTTTAGACAGCCTTAAAGGTTCTGTCTATATAGCCCTTTCCACCTCAAGAAATGAATGCTGCAGGGCAGATACTAAAGCCCGTCTACATGCTGAAGGATTTCCTTATGATTTACTTTATATGCGAAAAGAGGACGACTACAGACCTTCTCCTGAAGTTAAAAAAGACCACTTAAGCAAAATCTTACAAAAATTTGATGTAATTGCTTTCATAGACGACGACTTAGCAAATTGTCAAATGGCTAAAGAAGAGGGTATTTTTTCTTTAAGAAAAGTATAACCTTGCATATTTCTACTTCCTATGATATAATCTTAAAGTTAATTGGTTACAATAGGAGGGAATTTATGAAGTGCCCAAATTGTCAAAGCGATAATGTGCAGAAAAAAGGGAAAAGGTCGGGGAAGCAAAGATATAGATGTTCTGACTGTGGAGCCAACTTTACAAGAGGTATTGAGTACCAACCGGCCAAGCAGTACCCACCTCTTGAAGAAATAAGGTGCCCTCAGTGCAAAGGGGACCATATAATAAGAGACGGTAAATTAGAAGATGGTTCACAAAGGTATCAGTGTCAATCTTGTGGTCTTAATTTTAGTCCTAAGACTGTTTATACCCGTAGAGAGAAAATTCAATGGGATTGCCCTTATTGCGGAGGAACCCTCATTTATTCAGGATATGGTAAAACAGGTAACAGGGCATATCTTTGTAAGGGCTGCGGAAAGTCATGCACAGGAGATACTGAAGGTAAACCTGTCAAGAAAGAGCTTCCATTTAACTTAACAAATAAGAGTGTGCACTGTCCTCATTGCGGATCTTTAGACTTAAAAAAAGCAGGACACACGTCTCAAGGACTCCAACGCTATGAATGTAATAATTGCAAGCGCGCTTTCAACGAATGCTCTAAGAAAAGAAAACCCTTAGATAAAGTTATTTCATTAATTTTACAGGGGTACAATGTTGGAAAGGTAGCTAAAGACAGCGGGTACTCCCCTGAAAGATTACGTAAAGTAATGTCCCCTTATTATAAAGCCGAAAAAATTACTAATGAGCAAAGAACAAATATAATAAGATATGGGTATTACTTAAGAGTTCCTGTGGATTATATGGCTGAGTATGTTAAGTGCTCAGAGCATAAGTGTAAAGAGGTTCTTAGAAAGTTTAAGAAGAATATTATGTCCACCAACCACGATGCCATTTAACAAAGTTTTTCCAGAACTTTCTGAAATTCTTTTCTTCGAATTCAGAGGCCCCTAATCTTTGTTTCTCATTTCTTTTAGAGGCATAGCACATTCTGACACACCCGTCTTCTGTAGGCTCATAATAAATATCCTCCATAGGATAATAATAGTGCTCCGTCCAATTCAAATACCTGTCAAGTCTTTCTAAGCATAGGTCAATCTGCTTTATACTTCTCTGAACTTCTTTTTGGTTGTGCCAATAATCCTTTGACATATCCTCTTTTAGTTCTTTCATCTTCATTACTAATAAATCATAGATATAAGCATAGTCCCACTCTTCCTGATTCCACAAGACAGGTATCCAACGGCATATTCTTTTTATAAATCTACCTATTCTACGCAGGAAAGCTGCAAATCTATTATATAATAAAAGTTCTATAAGCTCTTCTTTAAAGTTGAGCTCATTACTATCTGCATTTAATCCTTTTACAAAAGAAAATCTTACCATATATTAGTCCTCTCCACAATAAGCTAAAGGAAGTAATTCTGCCTTTGTAATAGTTGGTAGCCCGTACATTTTAGCGTCGGGAAGTGCCTTTTTATATTCTTCCATAAAATCTTGCACAGCCTCTATTAAGTCGGGTTTATCCGTAAGCATATTTAATTTCCCCGTGCCATACTCTACTCTCAAAACAAATTTTTTATTCATGATAATCCCTTTCTCTTTACTCTTCGTCTACAGCTTGAATAATAACTGGAGTCTCAAGTTCTTCCTCTTCTTCATCAAAAAACCACCAAAAGAATGGGGTTTCCTTCTTTTGAGCAGGAGCAGCACTTACAGGAGACTTGTGAGCAGGTTGTGAAGCATACTCATCATATGTCCAATCCAAAGGTCCTTCTATAGGGTTTAGCCATCCTACTATAACTCCTAAAACAAATATAATTGCCCCATATAAATATTTTTCCATTATTTTCTTCTCTCCTCTTGTAACTTCTTGAATTCAGAGTATGTATATCCCTGAATTCTAATTTTATCTTCTTTCCAAAGTTTATCACGGAGAGCTGCTTCATAATCGAGCAGCTCTCTATTGTTATAGTTATTTAAATCTTCCCTAATACCCATACCTGAGCCACCTTCTTTCCTTGTTGTATAGCATCCTCATGAGAATTTGTATAAATATCAATTCTATTTTGCTTTATAGCTCCGCCACAATCTTCTGCAATAAAGTACCCATACCCTTGAATATATACTATGGACCCATAAGGAATAATAGAAGGGTCTACAGCAATAGTTCTTCCTTCTTTTGGCATAGTTCCTGTAGAAGTTCTTAACTTATTTGCAGGTTTTCCTAATTCCTTAGGAGAATACCACGTAAGTTCAAATCTCCCGAGTTTCCTGTTAGGAAACTCCTGGATGTCTGGCTGACTTTCTATCATAAGGTCTGTATATTTTTCAGTCAGACGTTTAAGAGCCCTGTCGTGTTGAATTGTTTGAGCTACAAGAGCTACGCTTAATGAAACAGCTACTATTCCTATGACGAAAGCGTCTTTCTTAATCATTTGTAACATTACTTCTTTCATATTTCTATCTTCTCCTTTCCTATTTATAAGGTAAAAGGGAGAATGTTCCTACTTAATTTCTGAACTCTCCCTTCAATAATAGTTTCTCTTGCATTAAGACAATGCAGTAAGGAGTTATACTTATATTGTATAATTTTTTCTCCTTTTTGTCAAATTTTCCTTCTTAAGCATAAAAAGCTTTTTTATAAGTAACTTCTTCTCCAATAATATATGGAAATCCTGATATTAATTCTTCCATGTAATCCTCAGGTAAAATAGCATACCCATGACTCTCCTTATAGCTACTTATCATGTCTTCAATCTTAGTTTCCATTAAGTTATTAGTAAAATAAACAGCCTTAATTGTCTCACAAGATTCTTTAAAATAATTTTCTACTAAAGAATTTGCTTCTGCTACAGGATCAATAGAGAATAAAGGAATAATTTTCTCACTCTTATCCTGCATAGTTAAAATAGCAACTCCTGTTTGGTCTAAACTTGTCTGTTGTAATTTCATTTTTTGTATAATTTATCCTTTCTAATAGTATTATACTAAATTCTTTCATGAGGTGCAAGGTTATTTATAACTTCTTCTCTTTTTAAAAGAAATCTTCTCTTAACCATTCTATTCTTCTGACTTATAATAATGTATTCTACAGGCCCCGTAAGATTATAATGAAATCTTTCCATATTATTGAATACATGAAATATATCCTCATACTTAAGAGGAATAGTATTATCTATATTTAAAGCCCCTGAATAAATCTCCTGTCCACTTTCAGGGTCTCTCATCCAAGTCCGTACCTTTTGAAATTTATAAGAAAGGGAAATAGAAGAAGAGATACAAGACTGAGTAATTTCTCTAAGGAGAAACATATCCTTCCCTTTATAAAAATAATCCCCTACACGAAACTCTACTTCCATAAAAATTATACTTCTCCTAAATCAATAATTCTAACTTTCTTTATAACTAAAATATTTATATTTAATCTTCTAAGCTCCTCTTGAGCCTGCTTAAGAGAATGATAAAAGAAAGCTTTAGCAATAGAACTGGAAGTAGTAAGCACAGGATTCTCCTTTGTATATTTAAGACTATCACAAATATATCTTTCTGTTTCTTTATCCTGCAAAACATAGTAAAAAATATTAGCTTTACGGGGTATTCCCAATATCTTATGACACTCTCTTTTCATAACTTCCTCTCCTATTTTATCCTATCTATATTATATAAAATATAAATAAAAGTGTCAAATTTTTTGAGAGGGTGTGTATAAAGGGGGGGGGGGTGAGTGAAAGGGGTATGGGGAAGGACGAATAGTATGTAGGTATGGTATGGGTAAGATATGTGTAAGGTGAAGGTAAGATATAAGTAAGATTAAGGTAAGGTATGTGTAGGGTATGTGTAAGAATAAGGGTGATACCTAAATGAAAAGTTCCCGAAAATCTTGAAAAAATGTGTGTGGGTCTTAACAACACACCACCCCCACCCAACCCCAAAGGTTC
>Ga0310695_10008410_pt1 | contig 15978 bp, 20 predicted proteins | sample RumenRJG_04DNA_FD_203882 | JGI IMG/M metagenome (GOLD analysis project Ga0310695, IMG submission 203882) | Bovine rumen microbial communities from Lethbridge, Alberta, Canada - RJG_04 (v2) (version 2) | ecosystem: Host-associated > Mammals > Digestive system > Stomach > Rumen | place: Canada...
TGGCCTCAAAGGCGAGTGCATGGAAAGATGCCGGAGTGGTCGATCGGACCGCACTCGAAATGCGGCGTACCCGTGAGGGTACCTAGGGTTCGAATCCCTATCTTTCCGCTGCCCAGGAGGACAGAATCTCAGATTGAGATGCTGTCCTCCTTTTTCTTTATTAAGTAACTATTCAAAATCAACCATACGTATTTATATTAAACACGAATTATCGCGAATTAACGCAAATTTTTCACTATGTCTGAAATGTCGCTCATCTTTCATAAATAATTTATGTAAAATTTATGGTAATTCGTGTTAAGTAAAAAAACAACATCCTATGCCAAAACGATATTCTCCAGGCGAAGAGATCGCCAACACTTCCACCCATGCCGTCGGCATACTTTTGGGTGTCGTCGTGGGCATAGCCTTCGTCGTCACCAGCCTCAAGGGTGGAGATGCCTGGACGGGATGGTCCATTGGTCTTTATTTGTTCGGCATGTTGTCGTCTTATATTTGTTCGACGGCCTATCATGCCTTGCCGCAGGGAAAGGCCAAACAGACGCTGCGTAAGTTCGACCATGCCGCCATCTATTGGCATATTGCCGGCAGCTACTCGCCCATCACGTTGCTGGCCATCATGCAGAAGTACGATGTCTGGGGCATCGGTCTTTTCTGTTTCATTTGGGGTGCAGCCATCGTCGGCAGCGTCTTCAGTTTCTTCAATCGTGATTCCCACAGTCATCTTGAGACCATCTGTTATGTGCTGATGGGCTTGTCGGTGGTCGTGGCATTCGGCCCCCTTTGGGATTCTGCGGGCGTGGTTGCCACGTCGTGGATCATCGCCGAAGGTGTGATGTACATCACGGGAGCATTCTTCTATGCGCTCTACAAGAAGCCTTATATGCACACCGTTTTCCACGTCTTTGTCTTGCTGGGCTCCGTCTGCCATATCATCGCAGTATGGGATGTCCTCACCCAGTTCCTTTTATCAAAATAGGTAAGTTTTTTAATTAACAATTAACAATTAATAATTAACAATTGTGTGCCTGACCCCACACTCAATAGGCGAAGGTAACGTCCGATAACTCCTATTATCTCCCATTAACTCCCGTTTTCTCCATTATTATATAAAACGAATAATATGAAACGCGTTCTTTTTCTTTTGGTCCTTGCTCTCGCCCTGACGACAGGGAATCTTTTGGCTCAATCCTATCTGAAGGTGATGAGCTACAATGTTCGTCTTTCTGTGGCCAACGACAGTCTTAATGCATGGCCCTTGCGTCGCGGTGCTTCCGAGCGTATGCTCCAGCTGGAGCGGCCCGCTCTGTTGGGATTGCAGGAAGCTTGTCCCGACCAAGTGGAATATTTCGACACGGTACTCCCGCAATATCATCGTCTCGGTGTGGGACGAGAGGATGGCAAGGCCGAAGGTGAGATGATGGCCATCTATTTCGATACGACCATCTTTGACCTGGAGGATTGGGGCAGTTTCTGGCTTTCCGAGACGCCCGATGTCCCTTCCCTTGGCTGGGATGCCGCCTGTAAGCGCACTTGCACGTGGGCGGTGCTGTTGTTGCGTCAGTCGGGCAAACGCCTGCTCTTCCTCGACACCCATCTCGATCATATGGGTGTTGTGGCACGCGAACAGGAGGTGCGTCAGATTGCCGACAGCATCCAGTCGCTTGTTGTTCGCCAGGGCTTGGGCGAACAGCCCATCGTGCTGCTCACTGCCGATTTCAATACGGGTGCAGCCAATCGCATCTTCAAGCCGCTCAAGGCCATCTTGAACGAAGCGAGGGAGAATGCTCCTGTTTCCGATCACGAATATACCTTCAATGGTTTTGGTAGTGTTCAAACGGTGGCTGAGCATCGTCAGCAAAATCCCGAGGAGGACTACGAGGATCAGGTCGTCATCGACCACATTTTCTATAGCAACGTGCAGCCGCTCTCTTTCCGCGTCCTCCGCGATGATTATGGCGTCCCCTTCATTTCCGATCATTTCCCCGTGGTTTTCGAGGCCAGATTGCCTCTTTGATGTGACGATGTCCACCCTATCGCCAAAGACGACTTATGGCAAAAAGCCTTTTTGGCCATTTCTTCGTGCTGTTAATCAGTTGCTTATCGTTCTTTATTTTTTGTTTTAATTTTTTAAAATGTCCCCTCTTATTTAAAATAAATTTCGTAACTTTGCAGCGCAAATATAAATAATAATGGCTACCCTATACGCGGTAAGCAAATAATCCGCAAACGAGTAAAGAAATTAACTAATCAAATACCCACGATTATGAAAAAGCTATTCCTTTCTATTCTGACAGTTTTGTTACCTATGATGGCATTTGCTGATGCTGTGGAGATTGATGGCATCTACTACGATTTGAACCCTATAGGTAAAACAAGCCGAAGTGGCACGTAATCCGAATGAATATAAGGGTGACGTGGTTATACCTGCATCAGTCGCTTATGATGGGACCGATTACAGCGTGACATTTATAGGATATGCAGCTTTCAAAAGTTGCAGCGACCTGACCTCGGTCACCATCCCCAGCAGCGTGAAATTGATAAGACCTGATGCCTTTTATTATTGCTCCGCGTTGTGCTCTGTCAATATTCCTGATCAAATAACTACAATAGAAGCAAATACCTTCTATTGGTGTTACAGCCTGACATCCATTACCATCCCCAACAGCGTGCGATCTATTCATGAGATGGCTTTCTTTGGTTGTTCCAGCCTGGCTACTGTCACCCTCGGGAGTTCCGTAAAATATATTCAACCTTCAGCCTTTGGTTTCTGTACGGCGATTACCAATGTCTATTGCCTTGCCGAGGATGCGCCTGTTATCGCTAATGCTGTTTTCGAACTAAATACTATCGAAAAAGCAATCCTTCACGTTCCTGCATCATCCATCGAAGCATACAAAGCGATGGAGCCATGGATGTACTTCAAGGACATCATCGCCCTAAATACCGATGCCGTGGAGATTGATGGCATTTATTACAACCTGAAGACCGACACCAACAAAGCCGAAGTGACGAATCTTCTTTGGGGCAATTATGCGGGGAGCTTGGATATTCCCGCTTCTGTCACATACGATGGCGTCGAATACAGCGTAAGTTCAATTGGAGATTTTGCATTTCTCGCCTGTAGCAATCTGACGTCAATCTCTATCCCCGGCAGCGTGACATCAATAGGCTATGAGGGTTTCAGTGGATGCCGAGGTCTAACCTCAATCTCTATCCCCAACAGCGTGAAGTCGATTGGCATTTTTGCTTTCACTGGATGCAGAAATCTAGACTCCGTATCCTTCTCAGATATAGCGTCGTGGTGTTCTATTGATTTTGCATCAAATTCCAGCAACCCACTTTGTAATGGAGGAAAATTTTATGTCAACGGAGAGTTAATCGAGGACCTTGTGATTCCTAATGGCGTGACATCGATTGGAGATTATTCATTCAACAATTGTGGCAGTATTACCTCCGTTACACTATCCAACAGCGTGACATCAATAGGCGAAGAGAGTTTCGGCGGTTGTAGTAACCTAAAGTCAATCACCATCCCCAATAGTATGGAAAACATTGATGATTCGGCATTCAATGACTGCACAAATCTGCACGATGTATATATTTCGGATATTGCGTCGTGGTGTTCCATTGATTTTGCATCATATACCAGCAATCCATTATATTATGGTGGAAATTTGTATGTCAATGGTGAACTCATTGAGGACCTTGTGATTCCCAACAGCGTGACATCAATCGGGAAACATGCCTTCAACTGCTGTTTCAGCCTGACCTCAGTGACCATTCCTGGCAGCGTGACATCATTGGAAGAATTGGTGTTCTATAATTGTCGAAATATGGTTTCGGCCACCATCGGCGACGGCGTGACATCAATAGAATATGGAACTTTCAGCTATTGTCGAAGTCTGAGCTCCGTCACCATCCCCAACAGCGTTGTTTCGATCGGAAGTTATGCTTTCTTGGGCTGTAGCAGCTTAGGCTCCATCGTCATCCCCAACAGTGTTGATTCTATCAAATATGGTGCTTTCTCTGGCTGTAGCAGCTTAGTCTCCGTCACCATCCCCAACAGCGTTACCTTTGTCGATGATTTTGCTTTTACTGACTGCAGCGCTTTGACAACGGTTACAATCGGCAGCTCTGTAAAAGAAATCGGTACAATTGCCTTTCGCAATTGTCCGGCACTTGCCGACGTCTATTGCCTTGCCGAGGAAGTACCAACGACAGCAATCGATGCATTCCAAAACAGCCCTGTCGAAAATGCTACCCTTCATGTTCCCGCATCAGCCGTCGAGGCATACAAAGCTGCGGAGCCCTGGAATGGCTTCAAAGACATTGTTCCTTTGGAAGGAGAATCGATAGAAACTACCTACTACACCTCGTCCACTGGTCGCATCGACATCTATTCCATCGATGGCAAACTCATCGGTTCGGCTGCTGATCAAAGCGAAGCTGCCAGGATCATAAACAATCTCCCATCCGGCACCAGCACCATCGTCAAGAAGGGCGGGAAGAGTGTGAAGATTATGGTGAAATGAGGGGAGAATTCTTTCTCGCTCTATCCGCTGAAACCAAGGCGCGGCATCGTGTGTTCTACGCCGAAAAAGTGCGATTTTCGGCATTTTTAGTAAAAAAAATTATGCGATTTTCGGCAAAAACATTATCTTTGTGCCATATAACCTCTATATAGCTATCCCCCGAAGTCTTCGAGGCCAGATTGCCTCTTTGATGTGACGATGTCCCCCCTATCGCCAAAGACGACTTATGACAAAAAGCCTTTTTGGCCATTTCTTCGTGCTGTTAATCAGTTGCTTATCGTATTTAATTTTTTGTTTTAATTTTTTTAAAATGTCCCCTCTTATTTAAAATAAATTTCGTAACTTTGCAGCGCAAATAATATAACATTCTTGAAGCCGATGTTCGGCATAGGTTATAACTATTAAAAACTTATTCAATTATGAAAATACAAGCACTCTTATTTTTATCTGCATTGATTCTATTGCCTTCATGCAAGGATGATGAAGAGGGGGGGCTGACCTCTTACATCACCTGTCCCGATGACCATCACCCGCATCTGATTGACCTCGGACTACCCTCTGGGACAAAGTGGGCTTGCTGCAACATAGGAGCCACGACGCCCGAGCAGTATGGCAGTTACTATGCTTGGGGAGAAACAGTCGAGAAGACCGAATATGGTGCCGAGAATTACAAATATTGCACTTGGGAAGACAAGAATGGCAACGGAAAGTACGATTTGAATGACGGAGATCCTCTCTTTCAGCAAATCGGAGATGATATAGCTGGCACAGACTATGATGTGGCTCGCGTGAAGTGGGGCGAAACTTGGAAGATGCCCACTCTCGAACAAATCAACGAACTTCTTCGCAACTGCACTTGGAGCTGGACGCCCCAGAATGGCATAAATGGCGTAAGGATTGTTGGCAGAAATCGTGGCACCATCTTCCTGCCAGCAGCCTATTACTATAGGGAAGACCGTATGCCCCAACAAGGTTTGTCAGGGTTCTACTGGTCTTCAAACACGTATCTCGATTATGACGCAAGCTATCTAATGTTTGATTCCATAAGTTGGGATTCCAGGCATTATCATCGCTCCTTCCGCTACTATGGCTATCCTGTACGCGCGGTAAGCAAATAACAAGTCAGTCCTTTCTCGCCCTATCCGCTGAAACTGAAGGCGCGGCATCGTGTTAGTAATGTAACCGCCATCAAATTAATGAATGTTACATTATGAGATAGGTGATATACCCTCTGCGGTTCGTTAGGTTTTACACTAAAAAGCAGGCTTGTCCTCACGGATGAGCCTGCTGTCCTTTTTCTTTTTAAGCTTTAACAAACCCATATCGGGCATTATTGCAGGTGCAAAGATAGTGATTATTTGCTCAATCTCCAAGAAGAAATTGAAAAAAGCACTTTTTTTATCAAATATAATAAAAGCAAGCCCCCTGTGAAGGTCGGCTTGCTTTATCGTTGATAGTAGCGAATTGCTACTTGTCGCCTTAATTGCATTTGATTCTAAAACAGCCTCTGGCTTGATTATCAGTCGATCATGTTAGGTCTTGTGGGAACATCTTGGAAACATGAAGATGATTACTATATTCTAATGAAATCACTTAGTGGCTTAATCTTGGCAATGTAAGTGTTTCCAGATTCCTTCAAATTTGGCAACTGCTTACATGGTATTGGCTTTGTGTTGTCAAACCGTAACACGATATAATATGGTGCATGAGACGGTTCAAAACCATATTTTTCTAAAGTTTCTTTAGTCCAAATATTAAAGCGTCCCTTGGATTTCAGTTTGAAAAGTTGGCAATCCTCTCCATTTGTATGGAGGAGGACATAAGATAATCGTTCAAAACCAGGAGTAATACATAGAGAACCTTTCGAATCACCGGCACGGAGATAACATATACCAGTTTCAATCATCTTATCTTTAAGACTCTTTCTACAATGATTTACCATTATGGTTACTTCTTCTGGATTCTCGGACATCTTTTTTAAATATTTGTCAGCGACAATTGGGTCCTCTATTTCCTGTTTTCTCCGGATGCCGTATGACAAATAGTCAAGACTTTGGTCAATGCCGATAAATTTACGGCCCAAAAGGTTTGCAGCAATTCCTGTAGTGCAACCTCCAGCAAATGGGTCAAGTATGGTATCTCCCTTATGTGTTGAAGCAAGAATTATTTTGTAAAGAAGCTGAAGAGGTTTTTGTGTGGGGTGCCATCCACATTTTCTTTCCCAACTGCCAGGCGTTGGTATTTTCCAAACATCAGTTAAAGGTTTACCTCCGTTAAGTTGAACCATTAAATTATGGTTATAGCAGTGCCTTCCACGAAGTGACTTTCTAGCCCAAATCAACATTTCTGTTGAGAAGGTTAGATGTTGACCATCAGTAATTTCATGTGGGTTAGATTTCTGCCACGATACAAGATTTATAATTCTGAAACCATTGTCAACAAGGATACGTTCTATAGAAAATATATTATGAAATGTGCCTGAAATCCATATTGTGGCATCTTGCTTCATCTTAGCCCGAACAGCTCGAATCCATTTAGAATTAAAATTGTCAATTTCCTCAGTTGAACGACATCTATCCCAAGCTCCCTTCTCAAAGTACACAGTACGACCTGCGATGTCCATCTTTCTACCACTTGATAGAAAGTATGGGGGGTCTGCAAATACCAAATCTAAGCTATTATTGTCTAATTGATCAATAAGAGTTAAACTGTCGCCATTATAAAGCGAGAATGCATAGCTATTATAACATGGAGTAAGCATTTATTTCTTTACATAATTTGTAATAAGGTCTTTAATTGTACTTTCTGCTCGTTCCTGACCAACCAACTCAATAAGTCTATTATAATCTTCAATTTCATTATCGGTAAACGTTATGATAATCTGACGTTCTTCTTTTCCAGCTATATGTGTATAATTCTCAGGATGAGCCCAAAAGCAATTACTGCAAAAATCTATATCTTTTTGAGTCCAATTAGGACAATGTTCACAAGTCCAAGATTTTGCTCTATTTGCGGAAGGGCTTAAAAGCATATAACAATCTATATTATCGTCTTGTTCTCCTCCAATTTCATAAGGAATTCTATGATCGATTTGCAAAAGCCTTTCATCCATTGGTTGGAGATAAACAAAACATATTGCCCCAAATTTGTCAACAAGAGCTTTCTTCAATGCATTGGATAAAGCAGTCCTGCCAGCTACCTTTGATACTTTATTGTCAATAAAGACAGGGTCTCCAAACTTATAAGCAGCAATAGTTCTTCCATCAGATGATTTTACTTTGTAAGTTACAAGGTTAACACCACGCTCTCTAACATCTCTAGCAGCACGAGGTGGATGTTCATAACCATAATCGTTAGTGAGTTCTTCAGTTGTAATGAACCCATTTTTAATAATGTGTTGAATTACAGTTGAGGGACGTTTTTCTGTTATAGAATTGAGCTTACTCAAATCGTCTTTTGATAATTTCATATAGGAAATAATAATTGTTCTTGTACTACAGGAGTTATTGTTTTGCGTATATTGTGGCTCAAATAAAGAGCTTCAATTGTTGTTTCTTTTTTACCCAGCAATAAGCTTTGGCTTGATAGGCCTGCATTTAACATGATTTTTCGGAGACCTAATGTATCAGGGAGATCTGTTCCATATAGCTTGTCGCCACATGTCCCGTCATAGCTAATAATAAAATCAATATCTCTTTTGTTAAGATCTTCAACACACTCAACAAATTCATTATAATCTATGCCTGAAAAATATCTACTATCTCGCGATGAACAAACTCCTTGATATGGAGGATCCAAATAAACCACATCGCCGGGTCTTGCTCTTTTCGTTACTTCACGATAATCCACAGAAAAAAAATCTGTCTTATTCTTAAGGAGGCTAGATATTAAAAAAACATTACGAGCAAGATTTTTGGGGTTTGTCCCCATCCTGCGTTTATCGGGAGACTGGTTGAACTGCCCAGAACTGCTATATCGTACAGATCCTTTAACACAACGAGCAAGCAAATATAGCATGTTTGCAGCACACTGATTACCATTGTTGAAGTCATTTCTTACCTTATAAAAATGCTCAACACTTCCGCCTTGATAGGTTAACTGTTCATTCCAAACCCTAGTATAGTCTTCTATAAGCTGTTTGGGATTATTTATTGCCTCTTTTAATATATTGACTAGGGGTTCGTTCAGGTCATTTAGTAAATAATGTTCAGCTCTTCCTTGTTTAGAAACAGCGATTGTAATGGCAGCCATTCCTGCGAAAGGCTCTATTAATCGATTAAATCTATTAGGAATGTACTGTAGTATTTGAGGAGCAAGATTTCTCTTGGATCCTTGATATTGTACTATATGAGGTACCGCTCCGTTCATATTCATCCTATCTAAATATTTATATTTGGAGTAAGCAAATCTCTAGTATCAACTTTTAATAGTTGTGCAATTCTTGTTAGTGTCTGCAAGTCTGGTTGTGTCGTATTACTACACCATTTGCTAACAGTACATGTTGACTTCCCCAATTGGTCAGCCAACCATTTGCCACTCTTCTCTTGTTCAACGAGTACTACTTTTAAGCGATTTATCTTAGCCATTATTCGTGAATATATTTAATTTTGACGCAAAGTTATATAATTTTATTGTAAAACATGCAGAAACTCTAAGAAAACCTTTGTTATTTCACGTTATTTATACTATTTGCCACTTATAACTGGCATTATCGTTACAAAACGAATCTACTAATGATATACTCTCTTCCATTAGAACATATCTTCAAGAGTTATCAAACTCTCATCCAATACATCGATGCAACCTCCATGTTCCGAAATCGGAAAACAATCTCAATCACCTCCTCCGTGATTTTGAAAGGAATATGCTCGATATTATAAGCGTACAACGTGCCCTTCGCTTTCTTTTTGCTATTGAATAAAATTTATAAATAAAGCTAAAAAATTTGGAGGTGTCGGAGAAAACATGTATCTTTGCATCCCGTTATTCTCAATGGTGTGCCTGGCATAACATTGAACAATAACATCAGACATAGCTGCCCTTCGTCGGGCAGAGCAGATCAGGCTTCGTTCCATTGTAAAGTCGCCAAACAGAACCAACCGAAACGATTGCTTGGACTCTTAACCTGCGTTCATACGCAGGTCGGGAATCCATGCTGTCTTTCGGACAGGAATTGTTTGGCGACAATATTTTTATATCCTTCAATGGGAGATGGCATGCTCCCGATCTGCTTTATTATAATAGCAATTCAACATTTTAACAATTCAAAACCTATCACAGTTATGTTCAGCTCAGAACTTGACGATAATGATGAAATCCATCATTCTGTGGGCAAGGTGAATTTTGATCCTTGCCCAAGTGAGAGTCACACGCAATTTGCCCCATCGGGCGCTTCTTCTCCTATCATTCCTTCTTCTCTAATCACCGAATCTCCACCTATTACCATTTCCCCACCGGGGATGCATATTGTCCTGGAACAACAAAAGTTGGATCAGGGCGAGCAGCCTTGTAGAGTTCAGTATAATATCTTCATCGTGAATCATGGTGGTAATCTGACCATTGAGGGCACGATGGTAAACATCAAGCAACTAATAACAATCATAAAATAATGAAACCAAACAGCTTATTTCATATAAGTGGTGGAGTCGTAAAAATTGATCAAGTCACCATCTACAACGACAGAGACAAGAAGAGCAATGAGAATGAAGAAAAAGAAGAGGCTGAGGATGACGACGATGCCGACCATGCGGAAGTAGTGGAAGTGAAGCCTGCACCTGTTGGCTCAACAAAGGTAAGCAAACCAATAAAGAAACGCAAGAATAAACAGTTGAGTTTCATTGACTGTATTGCTGAACAAGAGACTGCTCACATTCTAATGAAGTGGCTTCATCTGATGATGGACAATAAAGATAAACCTAAGCAAAAATTGATTTATCTTAGAGCCATTTCTGAGGCTGGATACTTCAGCCAAACACCAAACCTAAATGTATATGTTAGTGAATTTGGTGCAATGGCAAAGTCAAGTTATCACGATTGGATGCAAGCTGAACTTAAATATACCCCTGCTGAAATAAATAAGCTAATCGAACAATATTCGATATATTTGACCCAATTTTCGAAGTGAAAATCCGAACAAATTCGAACAAATCCGAATTTTTCCGAACAAATAAGAATCTCCACCATTTTTTCTTGGTGGGGATTTTTTTTGTGCCTAAATTTGTCTCAGCAAAATGTCTAACCAAATTAAAATATTTATGGCACAAAAACAAAAACTGAAAAGTGAACGCGGAAGTCTGAATGAAGGCCTCAAGGACATGTTCATGACGATGGATCCCGATGCGTTCCGTATCGCTGTGGACAAGCTTGCAAAACTGCGAGACACTGACAAGGATGGTTTCAATGAAGTGCTCGAAAAGTTCGAGGTACTCAAGAAAGAAAAACAAGAGGATCGTTATTGTGAGAATATCCTTGTCAAAAAGATTTTCCGTAATATCGAGCAAAACGCTGTTATCAAAGTGCTACTTGTCATGTATTGGCTTTGCAAAGCACGTTTCGATGAAGGTTACTTCTGGCGCATGATGCCCAGGAAGAAGGCGAATGAAAGCGAAGAACAGTTCGACATCCGTCGCAAAAGGATGGAGGACAATCTGATGCAGCTGATGCTTGATGTGCTCGATGATTGCGATTATTACGTCCATTGCTAAGGACAAGCAATAATTGTTATTTGTTAATTATTAATTGTTATTTGATTTAGCTATGTTAGTAAAAAAAGTGAAGTTGGTAGCGATCGGTGAACCGGTTGCCTACCCCAAGAAAGAGAATGGCATGATCGTCAAGGACGAGTTCGGTAATGACGTAACTGCTGGCTATCGTCGACAGGTAGTGTTCGAGAGCAAGGACTTCAAGAAGGATGTGATACTGTTCACAGTCTTCAACGAAACACAGGAATTTCCCTTCTCCGTTGGCAATGAAGGCGAACTGCAGTTCCAGTGCGAACTGCGCGAGTCGAAGAATGCAGATGGAGAGAGCCGTCTTTATAACGAGTTCAAGATTATCAACTTCATGCCCGTTTAATCATGCAGCTTTATAAGCCGAAATGGTATCCACACTGTCCACGCAAGGCATATACCTTGCGTGGCTTTGAACGTCGCGTTGAGCCACGTCTGATGCGTGAACTTGGGATTTCCAGGAAAGAAGCAGAGAAGTTGCGTCGTCTGTATTTCCCCCGTGGCTTCATGTCCCATCTCGACAAGACTGGCACTTATTGCAACAAACGGCAATGCCGCCTCTATAGCCTTGGCCGCGAGTTAGGCAAGGACAGGAAGAGTCGGCTCTTCGATCTCGTGCTGAGGTCGGAGATGTTCTACGTGTACTATGATGATGACGGGCAAGTGGTTGCATTTGTCTCGCCCTGGGTGCATTTCGCACTCGGCATCATCCCGTTTGAGCGACTGGCTTCGCTCTGAGTTCCTATTCTACATAGACTCCCCCATTTGGGGGAGTTGACCCCTTGGTTTTTACTGAGGGGAAGGGAAGTATTGTCTTTACAAAAAAATAAGAAATATGGATCACACTCAACATTTAACAACTGCTCAATATTCCAAGGATTTGAAAAGGATAGAAAATGCCTATGGTGTCGCTGGCATAGGTTTCTACTGGAAAGCAATCGAAATTCTGTTTTTGAACCAAACGCCTACACCCATGGTTAATCTCCTAAAAAATGGCTATAAACGTCTGAGCAGAACGGAAGCTGAAAGGATCATTTTAGAATCTGGTTTGTTCGATGTGGATGAACTAAACAGGGTGTCGCTAAAAAAGGACAAAGATATCGAATATGGCATTGGCAAGAAGTCTCTCAATGCCTATTTTTCCAAGCTCGCTTTATTCAAAGACGATGCCTCGTGTGCGGAGGCAGGTACGGGCACATGTGCGGAGGCTTGTGCGGAGGCTTGTACGGAGACTTGTGCGGAGGCTTGTACGGGCACAGGTCATTGTAAATTGAATAAAGAAAAGAAGAGAGAAGAGAATATTGCGCGAGAGACTTTCTTTATTTTCATGGAGGAGAACTGCCGCCACCTGCTCGAAATGGCCGAGCCGCTCACGCTCGCCGAATATCGCGAACTCAAGAAGTGGTACACGCCCGAACAGATCCGGGAGGTGTTCATCGATATGGAGAACGACATCGGCCTTAGCAAAAGGCGCAGGAACTGCTTTCAGACCGCCTTTTCCTGGCTGAAGAAACGCTTCGGCAATCCGCAAAACGTCAGCGCCAAGGGCAGTGGCAAGGTGTTCTGCGGACTGGACGAGTACGGAACTCCGATATACAAGAATCAGTCGAACAACAAGAACAACCAAAACAACAACAATGGAAAACAAGATTCAAATTCCGCAGTTTGCGCGGCAGATGCTGAGCAACAAGGAGATGGAAGCGGCTGTGCTGAATGGCCTGATGAATGAACGACAGGGCATCGACCAGGCGATGCAGCGACTCAACGACTACTGCTTCTACGAGCCGGTGCACCAGGTGATCTACCACGCCATCTGCAATGTGTATGGCGCGAACACGCCCATCTCGATGATTTCGGTGACGAACGAGCTGATGCACGACATGGACAACGAGAAGGCCAAGGACTGCCTGCTCCATGTCGTGCAGATTGCCAACCAGGCGGAGGAAAAGATGGAGCTCTACCAGATGGTGCTCGTGCTGGAGAACATCGCCCAGCGCCGCGCCCTGGCTCCCGTGGGCTACCAACTGCTCGAACTGAGCTACACCCTCAGCACCGACCTCAGTGCGGGAGTGAACACCATCCAGCAGGCCATCGACCAGATCATGTCGGGCACGAAGGGCAAGGACTTCACTTCGCTGGCCGAACAGCTCGAGATAGCCCGTCAGCACATCATCGACAATCGCAACCCCGAGACGCAGCACATCGGACTGATGACGGGCATCTCGCAGTTCGACCGCGAGGGTGGTCTGCCCGACAAAGCCTTCATCGTCGTCGGTGCGAAGTCAAGCCACGGCAAGACGTCGTTCGCCAACTACCTTGCCCTGCAGGCTATGAAGCAGGGCAAGCGCGTGGCCTACTACAGCATGGAGATGACGAACCTGGAGCTGACGCAGCGCCTGCTGTCGATGGAGTGCCGCGTGAACGTGAATGCCCTGGCTCGCCTGAGGCTCGAACCTGCACAGGAAGTGAGGGCTTTCCATGCCATCGATACGCTGATTGCGAACAATGCCGAAAACTTCAACTTCGACGAGCGCGGCGTGAATCATCTCGACCGCATGCTGCAATCGATTCGTGTGCTGAAGCGAACGCGCGGCCTCGACCTCGTGGTGGTGGACTACATCCAGCTGCTCGGCATCGACCCGATTTCGCGCGACGAGAACACCACAAAACTCATCGGCCGAGCCTCCCATGCCTTCAAGGACATTTCGCGCGACTTGGGTGTCACCATCCTCTGCCTCTCGCAGATCAACCGCAACGTGGCGGGAAGACCGACACGTGCCAACCTCCGCGACAGCGGTGAGATTGACGAGGCTTCGGACCTCACCATCATCCTCTATCGTCCCGAGGCTGACAAGATGGAAAGCTATTCTGATCCGTACCAGCATGTTTCGGTCAAGAACACGATGCTTGTCGATGTGAACAAGTTCCGCAATGGCGGACAGATGGAGTTCTTCATGGGCTACCAGCCGGAATACACCCTGCCATTCGTACTGACTAAGGAAGTGCAGAAGCAGATGGAGATATTCGATCAGAACGGGCAGCCAACGGAAAATGTTGATGGTGCATGATTGTCATGGTTCCCCCAGGTATTCGAAGATGAGTGCGGTCTGGCGAGCAGTATAGTGATGCTGGCGAGGATTATAGCCTGACTCCGTTAGGTGTGAGTAAAGATCTGAGTTGCCTTCTATCCAACGACGTAGGCGACGGATAGCGGCATCGTAAGTCGACTCAGGAAAGTATGCGGTTGCCAAGGCAAACTTGGAGTATTGTTGAACAGGCCACATAGGCTTAGGAGTTAAGAGTGGTTTGAGGGGTTAAGAGAGGTTAAGAAGGGTGATTCTTTAACGCTGCAAAGTTACTGATTTTTTATGAGATAACCAAAAATTGTCTCAAGAAAAAATGGACAAAAATGGACAAATTTGGACAAAAATGGACAAATTTGGACAGTGCCAAAAATATAGTTCGTATCTTTGCATCGCGAATCGCAAACGAGGGCAGTTTCCATGGGACTAACCTCATAGTATTAACCTAAACCCTAACTTTTATGTACACAATCAACAGTTTCTCAATCTCCAAGCTCAACAACGCGGAGGTCACCGGCTTCTACATCAACGTGCAGAAAGCCATCACAACCGGCGATCCGACGAAGCTCGGCCTCACCGAGGTCCTTCCCAACTTCGGCAGCACCCTGCAGAAGCTCATCGACCAGGTCTATACGACCACCGGTTCGGAGTTCACGGCAGCCATGCTCAATGCTGATGAAAAGCGCGACCAGACCTACAAGCGCATCCGCCTGCGCCTCCAGATGGTCGAAGTCGCCGAGGACAATCCTGCCATCAAGGCCGTCAAGGACGTGGTGAAGGCTCATCTGCTCTCGAAGTACACCTCGAAGGTACCCCAGCTTCCTTACCAGGAGGAGAGCGCCATCCTGCGTGGCTTCATCTTCGACCTCAACGACAAACTCGGCGAAGATGGTATCGCAGCCCTCGGCATCGCCGACGACATGACTGCGCTGGAGGATGCCAACAACGCGTTCATTGCCGCCTACAACTCGCGTGCCACTGAACGTGCCGAGGGTGACACAGGTCTGACCCTGAAACTTCGTCAGGAGATGTACGCACTCTACCAGCAGATCTGCTTCATCACCCAGTACCTCGCCAACTCGACCGAGACGGCAAATGCCGAGAAGGCCACCGCTTGCCAGGCATTCATCGCAGTGCTCAATGTCCTGCTTGCTGATGCCAAGAAGCGCTACAACCAGCGCACCAACAACGGCACTGACGAAGAGGGCGAAGGAGGCGAAGGTCACACAGATTCCTCAGATTCCACAGATGACAATGGGTCGGGCAGTGGATCCGGTGAAGGGCACACAGAACCCACAGATCCCACAGATAATGGTGGGTCGAATGGCGGCTCCAACAGCGGCAACACCGACAACAGCGGTTCGGGCTCAGGCTCTACGGATTCATCGGATTCATCGGATTCTGGTGGGTCGGGCAGCGGCTCCAACTCGGGAGGCTCTAATGGCTCTACGGACTCTGGGGACTCTCAGGACAATGGCGGCTCCAACTCGGGTAGCGGCAGCGGCTCCAACAGTGGCAGCGGGTCCGACAATACTTCTGACCCTAACAAGCCCTCTGATGGCGGTGTCGTGAACGGTGACGAAGTTTCCTTCTAATTAAAGGTCACACAGATTCCTCGGATTGACACAGAAA
>Ga0310695_10008412_pt1 | contig 15975 bp, 7 predicted proteins | sample RumenRJG_04DNA_FD_203882 | JGI IMG/M metagenome (GOLD analysis project Ga0310695, IMG submission 203882) | Bovine rumen microbial communities from Lethbridge, Alberta, Canada - RJG_04 (v2) (version 2) | ecosystem: Host-associated > Mammals > Digestive system > Stomach > Rumen | place: Canada...
ACAAGGGCTGCTCCCAACAATCGACCAGCTTCTACGTCCGATGACCAGTGGTAGCCTACTATTACGCGGTCGTAACCATAGTTGAAGCCAATGCGCAGCACTTCATCCTGATTTTCAGGAGCCACCTCTGCCAAAACCATTGACATGCTCCAACCTAGATTGGCATGATGCGAAGCATAGCTACTGGAGATACGCGATGCTTTTTCCCATTGAGGAACCGCTGTCCGTTCGCCTAACTGTACATAGGGACGTTTGCGGAAATATTGGTTCTTCAACTCTTTGGCGGACTTGTCGCTCTGCTTGTCTACCAACTCCATCAAGGCTACGATATGAGGTGTTGACTCTCTAGAGATCGTGATGCCGATGGCCTTGCCGTAGATCTTCATCAGATAATCTATTGAAAGGTTGTCATTCTGTGCAGCTACCTTGCCACGAAAGCCATAGCGTTGCTGCTTAGCCTTCCAATAACGGAACAGGTCGCCTTCATAGCGATAGCTTGTAGTATCTACAGGCGCATTCAAGATTTTATATCCTTGTGGCAATCCTGCAGATGCTGAAGGATTATATTCTATAGGAAGACCTTTTAGTCGCTTGTACTCTGCACGTGCAGCCTCAATATCCTGCTCATATTCAGGATGCAGGTGGGCTCGTGCATAAGCTGCGGAAGCACATAGATAGCCTGCTGTGACATCACTCTGGTAGTGGGCGCCCGTGATGATACGGTTTTCGCCAAACTCGAAACCACGACGCATGATAGTGTCCTGTAGTTCAGGCCACATCTCAGCAAAGACTAATGCTGTGCCCCATCCGAGTGAGGTATGTCCAGAGGGATAGCTGCCGTTGGTGCGCAGGAAATCTGTGTCATACTCAGCCCACGTGTCTTCACCCATCTGAACGAACGGGCGCGTCCTCATATACAATGCCTTGGCAGCTGCTGTACTCTTGTTACCTGTATTGTAGGCTCTCAGCAACAGGCGAGCCAGTGCAGGTGTCTTCTCTTTGCAAATGGTGTCCAGTCCCAAGCATTGTGACATTACCGATTCCATGATGTAAGGCATCCAGGGTGATTCCAAGTCTGCCTGACGTCCACGTGGCGTATTACGCTGTGACTTACCCCATTGCCATTGTATCATGTCATCGACAAAGTCCATGCTGGCGGTGTCTGGAGGTGCTGGCAGATAATAGCCTGCGTTTGGCATCTCGAAAGGTTTTACATATACGGTGTCAGCGCTTACTACCTGACGAGGCTTCTTGCTTGCTGACACATTTACTGATAGCAGACAAGCCAGTAGTAGCAGTAGGAGTTTAGAATACTTGTTCATAATATCATAGTTTTATTTATGTTTTACTTCAGTTCAAGACGGGAAGGGGATTCTGGGCATCAAACTTCGACAAATCCTGTGGAACGAAGATGGTATGTTCGCGACTGAGCGAGGCATCCTCTTTCATAATGGCTTTATAGTCGCCTGTACCACCATCTTCGATGATGCGCTGACGAGGTTCTTGTTTCTGACAGCAACCCTTATTGCATTTTCCACCTTCTCTGACGCAGTTCAAGAAACAAACCATCTTTTTCAGATTCTCCGGAGTGTACATTTCAGGTCCTCCATGATTGCCCTCAGCAGGGAAGGTAGCCTCAGTCTTGACACCTGCAGCCTTCAGCAGTTCATAGAACTTTTTACCCTGACAATTGGGAACCACACCATCCTTGTCACCATGGAATATGATGATGGGAGGGTCCTTGGGGTCTATGTATTGTGTAGCACTAAGACTCAGGTACTTATCAGGCTCTTTCGAGAGTTTCGATTTGAGCAGTACATCCTCAGGACTATTCTCGCCCATGGTCATGTGTTCGCCACAATCCATTGTTGTCAAGTCTACAGGACCAGACCAGTCGCAAGCGGCATTCACGGTGCTGGGTTGATCGGTATATTTGCCCAAGTTGCCCTCAAGGTCGAGAGTAACACTACCTACGGTAGCTGTTTTCATACCACTGGTGGTGGCTGCGATAGAGGCTAGGTGACCACCACTGGAGAATCCGCTGGTAGCGATAAACGAGGTATCAAACTTGTAGGTTTTTGCCTCGCCACGAACAAAACGTATCACAGCACGGATGTCGTTTATCTGGGCAGGCCAAGGGGCATCGATGCTAGAACGGTGATTAGGACAAACCACAGCGTAGCCTGCATCTAACAGACTTTTGACGATGGTGCCAAGATCAGCCATTCCCTTGCCATTGTTGTTAAACCAGGCACTTCCGTAGATGTGAATCACCACAGGATAGCTGTCCTTCTGCTCTTTGGGCAGATAGATGTCGCAGGTGTGATACGTCTGGTCATCGCCCACATAGTTAATGTCCTTCCACTCTTGTGAGGTTTCTAGCTTCGTTTGTTGCTGAACACCTCCAAAGCCACCTGCAGGCTGAGCCATTGCAACAGCTGTCAGGCAAAGCAAACATACAGATAATAATGTCTTCTTCATTGTTTTTAATTGTTGCAATTTGATGGCAAAGATACAAAAAATTCCCCACATTCGCAATAGTTGGATGTAACATAAACTATTTCGGATGTAATTTGGATAGGAAAAATGAGAAATAGGGGCTGTTGTAACTTACGACATCATCGGAAAAATTTTTTTTATCAACGTGGAAAATCATATTCCAAGACTTGGAATATATATTTCAGGCCTTGGAATATATATTTCAGGCCTTGAAATATGATTTAGCATTAAGGGAAATATGAATTGTCTCCTTGCTTAACAAATACAGGGATGTGGGCTTTATCGACAGGAGTCGTGATGGTTTGTCCGCCCGCATAGTGCTTGCCTGTGCGATAGTCTTTCCAGCCTTCCTTGTTCTTGGGCAGATAGGTCTTCCACTCTTTGACACCTGGTTCTGTGATAGGACTGACGAGCAGGGAAGGGCCGAACATGTATTCATATTTTTGCTGAAGGGCCTCTGGGTCGTTGGCAAAGTCGAATACGAGGGGGCGCATGATGGTGTAGCCCTCCTTGGCTACACGCACAGCACATTGCTCAATGTAAGGACGCAGGCGTTCACGCTCTTTTAAGCATTCCGTGATAATCTGCTGAGCCTCAGCTCCATAGTTCCAGGGCTCTGTGTTGCTCATATAGCCATGAACACGCATCAGAGGCAGATAGACAGAAGTCTCTATCCATCGCAACATGCGTTCGATATAGTCCTGATTGGTGTATTGGTCGCCAGGACGGAAGAATCCGCCTGCATCATAAGTCCACCAAGGAACACCAGCAGCCTGGACACCCAATCCAGCAGTAATTTGACGACGGAAAGTTTCCCAATCGTTGCCAACATCGCCACTCCATAGAGCAGAGCCATAGCGCTGAATGCCTGGGAATCCGCAACGGGTGAGAATCATAGGTTCTCGACCAGCAGCTACCAATCCTTCATAAACGGTCTTGTTAACCAACAAGGGATAGACATTACGTACCTGTTCACCACTCCAACGCCCATTGTTCACACGACGCCCTACAAGGTCATCGTTCTCAGGTTCTGTAGCATCCTGCCACCAAGCGTCAATGCCCAAGGGCAACAAGCGTTCGCGGAAGTTCTGCCAATAGGAGGCTGCTGCCTGAGGATTGAAAAAGTCTATCCAGTCTGTGCCGGGAATATAATAGCCATCGTGCACCATCTGACGGCCCACTTCTGAGTTCTTGTCTATCTTCGACCAAACGCTAAGCATCAGGCGGATATCCATCTTATGCAGACTATCCGTCAGGGTTTTGGGATCAGGATAGAAATCCTCGTCGAATTTCATGGAGTTCCAACCATACTTGCCCCAATATTGCCAATCCTGCACGATGAGGCTGATGGGCATATTTTCTTTGCGAAAGCGATTGGCAGTTTCAAGGATTTCCTGCGAGCTATGGAAACGCTCACGACAATGGATATAGCCTAAAGCCCATTTGGGCATTTGTGGACAAACACCTGTTAATTCGCGATAGGTGGCGATAATTTCATCAGCAGAGCCAATGAAAACAGTATAGTCAACAGAAGTGGCTACGGGCGAATGGAAAGTGGTCTCGTCTTTTACCTTATTATAATATAGGGTGGGGGCGTCGTCCTTGGTTAGCTCAGCAGTAAGCTGATGAGGACCTTTCGAAAGGTGTACAATCTTGGAGGCTGTAGGAGGAAGCCACAGGTTCTGCATCTCAATAACGGGTTGTCCATCAATGCAAAGGTTATGGCGACGCGCCATTTTCTGACCAACATCTAGCAAAAGGGAATAGTCACCTGCCTCAGCTATATCAATAGAAGCTTCGAAGATATGGCGCTCGCGCACCTCTTTCTTACCACCTTCAGTTGACGTAACATTCACCACTTCCTGTTTTCCTGCACCATTTCGCTTCTGCAATTTCACACTTTGGTGGCAAGGATTGAAATCCGTCAGACCATAATTGTTCCACAAGATGCCATATCCCTTGCTGGAGATAAGCATGGGCAGACTGATTTGCGTATTCACCTGAGTCAAGCGTCTGGAAAGTCCACGAACATTGCTATAGCCATCCTGAAACTGACCCAGTCCAAACTGACATTCGTCCTTGGGCGATAGGAATGTGAGAGTAGCCTCATTCCCGTCAAATTGATGGCGGGTAGCAGTAAAAACGGTCTTTCCATCCTTGTCCTTGATGAACAATCGTTGGTGTTTCTTGTCCAGCGTAACATTCAAATCATTGCTCTTTACCGTTTCATGCTTTACGTAAATCCAGTCAGGAAGATCATTCTGTATATTGCCCTCTGTATACTGGATTCGCACAGCATTGTGAGCCACTTGCTGAATGGTAATCTTTCCTCGCCCAAAAGGTTGTTGGGCGAAAACGGTTTGTACGCTAAAGCATACGATAAGGATAGCAATGATTCTTCTCATCGTTTTATTTAATTGAACTGGTTGAGAAATAATACTCTCTTAGGGGTTTATTGACAGCCTCACCTTTCAGTGTTATCTGGTTTTCCAGACGAATATCGACTGACGAGGCACCAATCTTGATAGCGTAGGTGCCTGGAAGAATGTTCCATTGGCGCTTGCCATTCTCATGACTGTAAAAACCAAACTGCTCTGCATACAATCTCACCTTAACGGTCTTGCTCTCATTGGGTTGGAGGGGGATGCGAGCAAAACCCTGAAGTTGGATTGGACGGATAGGTTGGTCGTCAGAGGTGGAGGAGAGATAAACCTGGGCAATCTCATCAGCAGCCATATAACCAGTGTTCTTTACTTCAAATGACAGATCGATAAACGGATTGGAGGTCTGGACTTCGCTTTCCACTTTGAGGTTCTTATATTCAAAGGTGGTGTAGGTCAAACCATAGCCGAAAGGCCATTGTACACGTGAATCCTGATTTGCTGAGTAGTTATAGCAAAGAGGCTCGTAAACCTCCGTATTGGGATAACTAACAGAAAGTTTGCCAGAAGGAGCAACCGTTCCATAGAGAATATCAGCTACAGCATGGCCTCCCTCTTCACCTGGATACCAAGCCTGTACGACAGCAGAACAACGTTCAGCAAGACTGGAGATAACTTGTGCACGACCACCAAACAAAACCAGAACGACAGGCTTGCCAGTTGCCAGCAGTTGTTCAACATATTGTTCCTGTTTTCCAGGCAAGCGGAGTCCCTGACGATCTCTGTTCTCGCCACAAAGCATTACGTTTTCGCCCATGGCAGCGATAATGACATCACACTCCTTAGCCATTTTGAGAGCTTCCTGAGGATCAGCCTTTTCGCCAGCATCTACCTTGCGATGCAGAAGTTCATACTCCCAAGCGCGTTCGTCGCCACCTTCAGTAAATTTGGTCTCAATATCCTCTGTCCAATCACAACCACGCGAATAGAGAATGTTCATGTGAGAGGGCTTTCTGTCGCGCATACCTTCCAGCAAACCAACGACATGAGGATGGTCAAGGTCTTGCTCAACCTTTTTCCAGAAATAGCTCATAGAGGGGAACGAATAGTCGCCACACATGGCCCACATTGAGTTGGCATTAGGACCTGTGATAAGGATTTTCTCAGGCGACTTTCCTTCATCAAGTGGCAATGTACCATCGTTTTTCAATAGCACGATGCTCTGTGTGGCAATCTTATAGGCAGTTTCGCGCTCCTCTGGAGTATCTAATTCTATCTTCTCTGTGCTATAGAGATAAGGATTCTTATCAAACAATCCTGCACGGAACTTATAGCGTAACACATCCTTGACAGCACGTTCAAAAGTTTCTGGTTTAACTAGTCCTTTGTCGATAGCTTCCTGAAGATACTGATAATTGGCACCAAAGGGGAAGTCCACATCATTGCCTGCATTGATGGCTGCAACAGCTTTCTCCATCGGATTGGCAAGGTTGGGCAATTGGTCAATGGCTGTATAGTCGCTCACCACCATCCCATCAAAGCCTAGATAGTCACGCAGAATGTCTTGCAGAATCTTTGCATTTGCCACACAATTGACAATCTCGCCATTATTGTCTGCCATTGCATGATAGCCAGGCATAACGGCTTTGCAGCCTTCCATGCGTATCATGGTTTCGTGAGGCAAAAGGATTTCTTCCATTAGTTCTTTCTCGTCAGCATTACCACCTCCACCATAACCAAGATAATGTTTAGAGCAAGCACCAACGCCTTTCTTCAAGTCGCCTTGCTGCAATCCGCGAACAAAGGCTGTTCCCATAACTGCAGACAAGTAACCATCTTCTCCGTATGACTCCTCCAAACGATTGAAACTAGGAGTGCGACAAACATCCACCATGGGCGAGAGCGACAAGACACCACCCATTTTACGCATGGCTGTACTCGTCTGAAGGGTTTTCAACTCAGCCAACTCTGGATTGAATGAGCAAGCCTGACCAATCTGTTGGGGATAGATTGTTGCCCCACGTACATTGACACCTGATAGAACCTCTTCATGGAAGAGGGCTGGGATGCCATTGGGCGTATTTGTCATTAACCACTGTTGCAGAACTGCCACCATATCTCGCAGAATATTGGGATCTCTTTGCTTCTGAAAAGCAAATTGGGAGAAATGACCAATACCGTTAGGTATTAGTTGACGACATTTTGCAGTATCCAACTGCCCCTGCTCGTCGAAGAGCTCTTCCATATACATACCTCTCAACTGGGCAATGCGCTCTTCCTGCGTCATCTTGCCATAGAGCTCGTCAACCTGTTGCTCTAAGTCAGGGGCACTACACCCCATGAAAAGTGCTGTTGTGCACATCATTGTCATTGTTTTAATTTTCATTGTGTTTATCTTGTTCTATTTAAACTGCCACCAATCGAGGTGTACGTCTCCTTGGGCATTGCTGAAACAAATGTAAAGGTCGTGAACACCAGTAGCCTCCTTGACTTTGGTGGTAAATGTGCGATATTTATCTACACTGCCAGTACTCTTCACATTCAGAGTTCCAACAACAGGGCCTTTATTACTGTTCAGACGGAGTGTGATGGTGCAACCTGCTTTCATTGCGGCAGAAGCTGTTATAGCAAACTGCTTGGCGCCCTTGCTTCCGAAGTCAACACCACGCAGACGGATATATTCGCCATCGTTGATATCGTAGATATACATATTACGCTTGCCAGTGGATTCAGGCATGTCCTTCACAACGCCTGTGTTCTGGATGCCCATCTTCGAAGACTTCAGTCCATAGCCCCAGTTCATGGTTTCTGCCTCTACACGCTGGTAAGGATTGAGCCAATGCAATTGATTCATGGGTTTCTGGTCAAGCCAGTAAGGAACTTCCTGAATGGTTCCATCAGCATTGTAGGTAATCTCCGTAGCAGAAACACTACGACGCTCGTGATGTTCGAAAGTCTCAAGATGCATGAGGTCATAATTCTGTCCGAATACATAAGAGTGTCCCTTATAATCGCAGATGCCAGGATGATTGCCTCTGTCGCGCGGGGTGGGTTTCATGATATAACCCTTCCACTCCCAAGGACCTGTGGGACTATTGCTCATCGCATAGCCCAAAGCCTCTGGACAACAAGTTGAAGCGAAGCCCAGATAATAATGTCCACTACGCTTGTAGAACCAGGGACCTTCCTGATAGTTTGGAATATGTGGCAACTTGGTTACACCACTTGCTAGTGAGGTCATATCGTTGCCCAGTTTAGCCCAGAAAGTATGGGGATTGCCCCAATACATATAGGCTTGGCCATCGTCGTCAGTATAGACGCTGGGGTCAATGTCATACCAATTGCTTTGGTCCCAAACCAATGGTTTTCCAAGGGGATCCTTGAACGGACCATAGGGGGAATCTGCCTCCAGCACACCAATACCATGTCCATGCAAAGGAGCATAGAGATAGTACTTGCCATTACGTTCAACGGTCTGAATAGCCCAGGCACCATTTTCACGACTGCGCCAAGGGAAGTCTTTCAAAGAAGCCACTGCACCATGCTCCGTCCAGTTGACCATATCGGTGGTAGTCCACAACAGCCAATCGTACATGAAGAAACCTGCTGATGATTTCTCGTTCTCGTCAGGAATATCCTCAGGAGAGGCATCGTGTGATGTATATAAGAATAAAGTGTCGCCAACAACGAGAGGAGAGGGGTCGGCAGTATATTTGGTTTGGAAGAGTGGCATATTCACTTGTTCCAACCCACGCATTTCCCACCAATCAAAGTTAAAGAGTTTGGGACCCTTACGACCTTTAAACACAAAATACATATCATGGTGACCACTGACAATGGCTGTCAAATCTGTGGTAAAGGTCTGCCACTGCTCCCAACCACCTGTTCCTGGAACATTTACAGTCCCAAGCAATTTTCCACCAATGCTATCAATACGGATCTCAATCTGTCCACCATGTAAGCCACTGGCTACACGGGCTGTGAAGGTACGAGGAACCTTATTGCAGAAGTGTACGTTCTGCAATTTGATATAGTCGCCATTGTGGATATCTGTTACATAGACACCCACCTGATCGTTTTGCTCAGTCTTTACGCCTTTAGAGAAGGCCATTGTCTCTGCCTCCACTTTACGATAGGGATCAAACTTTCCCACAGGTTTCACACCCTCGTCTGTTGGAAGAATTGTTGGGAAACTGCCATCTGTATTGTACTTAAACTCCTCGACAGCAACACTGCGCCCAAAGCCTCCGCCATTGGGCAATTTGCCGGTATGATAGAAGAAGTAGGAGTGACCCTTATAGTCTGCAACACCACAATGATTGGTAAACGACTTGGTATCGCTCAGAGGCATAATCTCACCAGCATATTTCCAAGGACCGGTAGGCGAAGAGGCTGTGCTGTAAGCGATGTGCTCTGGTACACCACCTGCAGCATAGAGCAATTGATAGGTACCATTGCGCTTGGTAAGCCAAGGACCTTCCACGTAAGAATCCTTATATTTCTTTCCTTTCTCTCGCTTGCTCATGATGGGACCACCAAAGGCTTCCTCTGTCATGTCGAGAAGCCCCAGTTCGCCACTATAGGAAACCATGTCGCGATTCAGCTTCAGGTAGTAGCACTGTGGATTCCCCCACATTAACCATGCCTGCTCGTCGTCATCAATCAATACTGTTGGGTCAATATGATCCCAACTACCGTTCTCGAACAAAGGCTTTCCGATGGCATCACGGAATGGTCCTGTTGGTGTGTCACCAACTGCCACACCAATAGCCATGCCATTGGAGATCTTGGAGTGGGCACAGATGTACCAATAGAACTTTCCATCACGTTCCACACACTGTGATGCCCAGGCTCTGTCGTCTGCCCATGAGAAACTCTCCAAGGCTAATGGCGAACCATGATCTACCCAGTTTACCATGTCCTCTGTGGAATAAACTCGCCAATCTTGCATCCAAAAGAAATCGGCACCATCTTCATCGTGACCTGTATAAACATACATTCTGCCATTATGTACCATAGGGGCAGGGTCACTTGTAAACCAAGTTTGCACAAAAGGGTTTTGTGCAGTACTGTTCATTGCTATCGCTAATGCAGCAGTAAGTATTATAGTTTTTTTCATATTCATGGTTGCAAAGTTACATAATAATATTAAGAATAACGTTATGCAATGTTTCCTGAACTTTCGCTATTGTATCATCAAAGGCTAATTTTATATGTAAAAAAAGGGTTATCCTTGAAGAATAACCCTTTCCTTATGACGTAAAATATCTTTTATTCGTAAACCTTGCCTGTTTCAGGCTCTGTATACCAGTCTTTGTCTGTAATCACATCCTGCGCCCAATTCTTAAACTTCAAGTATGCATTATTAATACATACACGCTCCAATGGATATTTAAAGACTTCTGGAACAATAACTGCGAAAGGAGGTTGACCTGTCTCAGGAACCTTAACGATTTTACCTGTAGACCTGTTTTCAATGAAAATATTCTTCAAGAAACTAGGTATAGAAAGAGATTCTGAAACAGTAACCTCAGCAGTTACGGCTTCTCTTGCAATTCCGCCTTTTTCTGTATTAACAAATTGGTTTTTGCCTTCAGAATCGACAGCACCAAACAACTCATGTACTTCTTTGTCATTGTGTGCCCAGCCTGTTGCGCCGTGGATATAAACATTGTCTTGAGCACCTGTGGCAACTATAGACAATATCAAAGTTGTTTTGTCTTTGCGAGAGCAGCGTAATACAACGTCATTCAAGTCGTAGTCTGCGATGTTAGGACGATCCTCGAAACACATAGTGTATACTTCTGCTTCAGGGTTTGGAGTCTCGTCAATTACGTTGAGACCACCACCAATTTCAATAAGCATATCGCTAAAGTTGCAGTCTGCACCTTCCTCTAAACACATATAGGTTTTTCCGTTAGCTGTAAATATGGCAATACGTGGGTCTGTCCATGTCATACCACCCTCATACTTACCACCTAAGCTTGTGTCCATAGCACTCTTGAAACTTCCGTAATGGTTAATCTCATTATTCAGACGACCATCACCATAGGTACATCCGTATTTCTCATCAGTTATATTATAGGTACCTACGTTAACCGTCTTCAAATTAAGGAATCCAACCTTGTAGCCTTTAGGGAAGATAGCACTAGCTTCATTGTCACCTTCAACAGGATCGTTTTTGTAGAATGGTAATAAGAATTCCTGTCTGCGGAAGTAAGTGCCTGCATCCTTTTCAGTCGTTTTCTGTATACGCTCCACCTGAATAGCCATGTATTTTGGCAATTGTTTAATGTACTCCACTTCGTCCATACCACTAGCGAGAACGTCCTCAGGCTTATAATAATAGTAGAATAGATGGTTCTGCTTAAAGTCATCCGTATAGGCCTGAATAGGAATCAGAGTAACGGGATTCACGCCATCTGTCTCAAAATAGTTGAAGCCAGAGACATTGTAGGCACTGTTGCGAACAGATGCGGCATTATTCTTTCTAACCTTTTTGTCTTTGTCGGCATATTTTACGAATAAACTATTCATAATATATTCAACATTGGCCAACTCGCCATCAGCAAAACCATCAATGTCGCGGTAGATGACACCTCTGCCTGCAACATCTTGTGGTTTTTCATTTCGTTTTGGCATGTCCATTTTCCAACCGTTACTAAAGGTCTGCCCATCAGCAATTATCCACATTTGGTCACTCCATTTTGAATCCTTATACATGCTGAATTTTGCCTCAGTTGATTCTGTGCGACGAGTGTTTATTGACTTTTGTGGGGCATTTAGTTTAAGGCTAGTGAAATCCGGTGCCTCGTTGGCAAGAGCTCTACGTGGCGAACTTGCTTTAGTGGTTTGTGCAAAACTAACGTTTGTTTGACCTACATCGAATACCTGAATGTAGTAAACACCTTTGCTGTCAACGCAAGCTGCAACTAATTGTTTATAAGCGTTAGGAGCATCGTAGGTTAGTGTTACTTGACCTCCCTTTTTGACATTGGCTTCGCTCAATACCTTAGCTTCGTTGTTCAAGAAGGGTGCTTCTGTCAGAATCTGAACCTTCACAACGTCATCTAAATTTGCATTGGCAGTAACGCTTACCGTTCCGCTGTTAATACTGTTCCAGTCTTGTCTTGGATCAATCTCTCCAAAGATTTTGGCTGCATTCTCTTTGATTTCTTGTGCCTCTTTTGCTTCTTCTGCTTGCCTTGCTTCATCATAGTTAAGGTCAAACTTGTTACAGCTGACTATGGCAGTTGCACCTAAAAGCATGAATAGAAATTTCTTCATCATAATTTTTGTTCTTTGGTCTAATTATTCGGCAAAAGTACAAAAATACGATTACGCGCAGACAATAAATTACAAACGGAGGGCCGAATTTAACTTATTTTAAAGCTCCATAACTATTTTTCCGTTAATTTGGCGCCCTGTCAAGTAGTTAGGCACTGCATATTGATGGTTCGTCACGTCTGTTACCCAATAGTATGAATTGACATTGGAAATACCAAAGATATTCAGCGCGTCAACACCTAGCCAGATTCGCTGATGATTACGCTGATAAGCCAGGAAACTCATACCGATATCCGCTCTTTTGTAAGCAGGTGCGCGGAACTGTTGGTACTCCAATCCACGATGTGGGGGACCAAAGGGCAGTCCGTCTGCATAGGCTAGCTTTAAGGTCATCTTCCACCTCTCTGTGCCAGGGAAATAATCCGTAAAGTGCAAGTTGACGCCCCATCGTTGGTCTGTAGGCATAGGAACACTTACTCCATTGATTTTCTGTCTTGCAGACATGATGCTAAATGTTAGCCATGAATCTGTGCCTGGAACGAATTCTCCAAAGAGTTTCAGATCTAGTCCCAAGACATGTCCTTTGGCTTTGTTTTCGCCATAATACACCACTTTCATGTTCTGAACGTTGTATGGTACCAAGTTGTCCATTAGCTTATAATATGCTTCTGCAGTGAATCGGAATGGACGATTGACCATGCGGAACCTATAATCAAAGGCACCCACGAAGTGAATACTCCGTTGACTTTTTATTTTTTCATTCAGTGTAACAATAGTTTGCCCATTGATGGTTGTTGTGTCACGTAATTCCTTGTAAAATGGAGATTGATAATATAGTCCTGTTGCAAATCGGAAAGTAATGTCTTGGTTGAAAGAGGGAATGGCTGCTAATGAGACACGTGGAGATACAATGGTCTCTTTGTTAAAGCTCCAATTTGCCAATCTTACGCCATAATTTAGTGTAAAATACCAAGGTTTCTCCCCTTTGCTTTGAAAACGATAGCTATCTTGAAGATATGCCTCTATGCGAGTGCTTTTCAGCGTGTTTTGGGAAGCCAGTGTATAGATTAGATCAAGTCTGTCTGCAGTATGGGGAATGCTATAGCCACTGGAGTCTCGCATTTCGTATTCACGTGCATTTTCCTCTATCTTTTCCCATTTGAAGGTGATGCCAGCCTCTATGTCGTGCTTTTGCGTCATGTGGTTGGCCATCAGTTTTACACTCTGAACATCTGCTGTCAGATAGTTGCGAGCGTGTTCCATATATGTTCCCACACCCAACTGTTCTTGTGTCTGCGTGTCGTCCAGCCAATATTGTCCTTGTATATCGTATGTCTCTTGCTCCTTAGTATGGAAAGCGGAAGCCAAAAGGCTAACCTTTGTGTTTAGTGAGAAATTTCGTTGTATTCTCAGGGTTCCGAACAGTGTACGGAAGATGTCCTTTTCCTGACCGTCAAAATAAACCCTGAACGACTTTACATTTTGCATGGTACCAAAGGATGTCTCTCTGGTCTCAGGGGTGAAGTTGTAGTGATTTTCTGAGATGTTTCCGATGAATTCAATATCCCATCGTTGATTAGGATGGTAAGTAATATATGTCTGATAATCAAGGAAATTGGGTTTGTATTCTCCTTTAGTTTCTAAAGAATTTAAAAGGTATTTGTTGGTTTTGTAGCGAAGACCATGACTCATGGTGAATTTTCTTGAACCATAACCTACGAATGCACTTCCTCCTAATAGTGAAGCCTGTAGGTTTGCTTCCCATCGCGTGGGTTTTCGATATTGAATATCCAGTGCTGATGACATTTTATCGCCATATTTCGCTTCAAATCCACCAGATGAAAAACCGACTTTCTCTACCATGTCCGAGTTGATGACGGATAATCCTTCCTGTTCTCCGCTACGTATCAATAAGGGTCTATACACTTCTACATTATTAATATATACGGAATTTTCGTCAAAAGAACCACCTCTGACATTATATTGTGATGATAGCTCGTTATGAGTGGATACACCTGCTTGTTGTTGCACTAACTCCTCCACAGCGTTGCCTGTTGTTGATGGTGTCTGCTTTAGATTCTTGGTGTCCAGCTGTTCTGTACTGCTTGTCTGTCTTCTTCGCTCTGTTACCACCACTTCGTCCAATGCTTTCATAGGATGCAGGGTTACTAATATTTTCTGGTTTCCTTTAGGACGTCGTAATACCCTTGTTCTTGTCTGGTAACCTACCATCGAGAATTTGATGACTACAGAATCTGCCGAATGCAATTTGAGTGAGTATTCGCCCTTTAGGTTAGCCATTGTTACTGCTCCTTGTTCTAGGCAGGAAATAGTTGCCAATTCAATGGCGTCCCCATTCTCGTCGCTTACCTTTCCTGAGAGCGTAAAAGATTGAGCCTTCAACAGCAGTGCTATTGAAAGCAATAATAGTGTCATTATATGTCTAGAACCGTTCATTGTAAACAATAAACGCAGGAAAGACCATTTTATTGTGCACAATGCTCACTCTTTACTTTTCACTTCATCATTCCCTCCAAAGCCAAGAAGCCAGTGCATTGATCCATCTGATGTTAATTCTGAACCAACGATATGTGCTCACCTCCTTACCTCCGAAACTGAGGATGAAGTCTCTATAAGGGTTTTTGCGGAAGGGTAGCCCTACGTCCAGAAAACGAATATGCTGACATCCCATTTCGTGAGCATCTTTGATGCTTTTCCAGAATGTTACAACGTTCGGATGTAAAGCTACATAGCTTTTTCTTCTTGCTGCCGAAAACCATAGGTACGCATCTTTGCCTGAATAGACACATACAGTACTTCCAATGACTTTTTCGTGGTATTTTGTGATGAATATCTTGCATTTTCCTTTCTCCATCAAACTACGGAAAAAGATGTCGTCAGGAATAAATCTTCTTGGTTTTAGCCAATTGTGTCGTCTCATCAGTTTTGAGAAAGCCTTGAATTCCTCCTCTGTTTCTACCGTCTTGCTGGTTGCCCCACGCTGTTGTGCATTCTCAATGCGTGTAAGTTGCTTAGCTGATATCCGCTCTTCTGGGGTTTTCGAATGCAAAGAATTATGTACGCTCATCCATCTGACAGGGAAAAAGCCTTCACTGCGTAGTGCTTCATAGCCAAACATCTTTTGTGATAGGTTGCTGAATTCCATATATAATACCTTGTTTTGCAACCTTTCTTTCAATGCGCTGACCAATAGGCCAAACACTTGCTCGTTGGGTTCTTGCTGATATATTCCCTCGCCAATAATTCTTATATGTGTATATAAATAAGGTGGGAAAAATGATCTTTTATAGCGAGCAACAGCTAATAGATGAGCCACCTCATGTTCTTCGTCATCCATCACCACAGCCATGTATGGCTTATGTCGAGGTGTATGCTCATACAGTTCCATCAGTTCTATACTGTGGAAGAAATTGCCTGTTTTCAGTATGGGCAATGCCGTGGTGTGTTCATAAACGAAGGCTTTCATCGATGCAAAGATATAAAATAATGCTGAAATAGAAAAGCATTTTTCGTAGATTAACGCAGATAAGCCCATAAATAAAGGCAAATGAGCGCAATTTGAGTAACTTTCGACAAGAGGCTCTACGTAAATCGAGGCAGTTCACGGCAGTTCGAACCATTTTTACATTTGAAAAAAGATCAGAGACCCCATGATCATTTTGGTGCTATCCTTTCTGATGATTTTTATAATAGGTGAATGGCCATAGGAAACCTCTTTTTTAATTTATATGCCTAGAAGTTTGGTAATTTGAATAAAAATATGTATCTTTGCACATAATATATGGTG
>Ga0310695_10008414_pt1 | contig 15967 bp, 18 predicted proteins | sample RumenRJG_04DNA_FD_203882 | JGI IMG/M metagenome (GOLD analysis project Ga0310695, IMG submission 203882) | Bovine rumen microbial communities from Lethbridge, Alberta, Canada - RJG_04 (v2) (version 2) | ecosystem: Host-associated > Mammals > Digestive system > Stomach > Rumen | place: Canada...
TTTGAATTGCAACACTAAGATAAGTGAAAAATCTGACATGGCAAAATCCTGAGCAACTTTTTGTTGCTCAGGAACTTATAAATAAAGTTAAATCAAAGTGTTGCGGAATTAAGGGTGATTAATAATCATCTCAATTATAGGATTAGTATGAAACACTTTTTTACACTCTTTTTTGCAATGACAATGCTTGCCTTGACGACTCAGGCGGGCTGTTACATCGTGGGCAATGCCCCCTTTGGAGACTGGAATCCCGGCGCAGGCGTCGAGATGACCCAAGCAACTGATGGCACTTTCACTTACACCACGGTCATTAACGGTACGGTCTGGTTTGTGTTTGCCGACGGGCTGGACAGCAATTGGGACACCTTCAACGCCAACTACCGCTTCGGCCCGTCGGGCAACGATGTGGAAGTCGGCGTGGGCGAGTGGATTGACGCGCCTCGCGGCGGCGACAAGTCCTACAAGTTCACGGGGTCCAATTGTGAGTACCAGTTCATCTTCAACCCCCACATCAACAAGTTCAAAATCGTTGGTGACGTCACGCCAATTGAAATTGACACCTATACCGTGGCTGGCGTTCCCGCAAGCATATTCGGCACGGAGTGGGATCCCGCCAATGCCGACAACGACATGGTCAAGCAGGAGGACGGCACCTATGCCCTCACCAAGCAGGCCTGTCAACTGGAAGGTGATGAACTGCAATTCAAGGTGGTGGGCAACCGCGACTGGGGCTTTGCCTGGCCCGACCAGAATTATGTTTACACGGTCGAGACTCCTGGCCTCTATGATGTGACCATCACATTCGACCCCGAGACCAAAGAGGTGGGCGTCAACGCCGTTCCGGCAGTCGAGGACATCCACCGCACTGGAGAATTGTACGTCATTGGACAATTAAGCGGAACATGGGATTTCTCATCCATAAGCATCAGTAAAGGTCTTAAAATGGAGACCGAGGACGGGAATATCTTTAAGGCTACCGTTGTCGTTAGAGCAGAACCGTCAGGATATAATACTTCCTATTACTATGGCAACTTTGCTTTCACGACCAAACTTGCTGCCAATGAGGACGACTGGGACGGTATTAAGGACTACCGCATCGGCGCAACCGAGCCTGATTTCTACATCGGCAGCGATCGCATGGGCACCACGTTGCCGCTTGAAGGTTTCGGCAGCGAGAACTTTTTCAAGATTCTCACCGGTGTGTATGATGTGACTGTAAATCTTGATGAGAAGACCATAGTCATCACCCAATATGGAAGACCCGATGTTCCCGAAGACGTCAATAATGACGGCTTTGTGGATCTCAGCGACATCAATGTTGTGGTTGACATGATTCAGGATGTCAATACCAATCTCCAAGGCGATGTGAACGCCGACCAAGAGGTCAACATCAGCGACATCACTGCCATCATCCATGCCATCTTTAACAATGACGTCATTGACCCAGCCTATCGAGAAGGGCACTGGCTCGTCCAGAAAAACGCTGCCGGCGAGTTGATCTATACTCCCTTGTACATGGGCATGAATGGCAATTTGGTAAATGTTGATGATGTGCTTTCCCCCGAATTTGATGGCGAGTGTCCTTTCTACTTCCTGATTAACGGAGTGGCATTTGGCGCCCCCGTGGACATGACCGAAGCCTTCCTGGGTGATGCCGGTATGAACCCTCTCACTCCTGGCAGGAATTGCTACTACGTCGGTAACGGCTATTCCTACACCTTCGGGGTTCATTACACGTGCGACGAAGACACTTACCAATTTATAGGCATAGAAGCCTATGTCGCTAAGGGTATGCCTATAGGCACCACTCCTCAGCAGTAATCTTCACAGCAAGATAGACACCCTGGCGTGCCGCTTCACGTGGGAGCGGCACGCCAGTTTTTATTTTTTTGCAGGCAAGAAGGTGCCTATCGACGCGACGCTGACGTGAAATTGTAGAAAAAGTTGTACCTTTGCAGCCGCAAATCAATAGATAATCAATATCATATAATGGATACAACAAGACAACAGAAAATCAGCCGCCTGGTGCAGAAGGAACTCAGCGAAATCTTCCGCCGCGAGACGGCCAAGACCCGTGGCACGCTCGTCACGGTGAGCAGCGTGCGCGTCTCGCCCGACCTGAGCGTGGCCAACGTCAGGCTGAGCATTTTCCCTAGCGAGAATGCCCAGTCCATCATCGACAACATCAACCAGAACGAGCGTGGCATCCGCCACCAGTTGGCCCAGCAGACGCGCTACCAGTTGCGCCGTTGCCCGGAACTCAAGTTCCACATCGACGACTCGCTCGACTACATCGAGCACATCGACCAACTCTTGGCCCAGGACAAGCCCAACAAGAGTGAGGAGTGAGAAGTTAGGAGTTGGCATCCGCATTCGACTAACAACTAACAACTAAAGACTAAAACCCAATGAGCCTGCCGTTGAAGATAGCGTGGCGCTACCTGGTGTCCAAGAAGGGTCACCAGGCAGTCAACATCATCTCGATTGTCGCCGTGTGCGGCGTCGTGGTGGCAACTGCCGCGCTCATCTGCGTGTTGAGCGTGTTTAACGGCTTCCGCGGGCTCATCATGGGCCGCCTGGCCATGCTTGACCCGCAAGTGGCCATCACGGCCACCGTGGGCAAGACCATCAACGATGCCGACAGTGTCATCGACGCCGTGGCCACCATCCCCGGTGTGGAACGCGCCATCCCCGTCATCGAGGACCAGGCGCTGGCCATGTATGCCCAGTTCCAGATGCCCGTGCGGCTCAAGGGTGTCCCCGACGACTACAACACGATGAACGACATGGACTCGGTCATCGTCGACGGCGAGTGGAAACTGCGTGACCAGGTATCCCGGTTTGCCGTCGCAGGGGCGGGACCCGCCATCAGGCTATGCGTCAGGCCCGACTTCATCGGCATGGTGCGCTTGTACGCCCCTCAACGCCAGGGACGCGTCAACATCGCCAACCCGATGGGGGCATTCCGTCAGGACTCGGTGTTTGTGTCGGGCATCTTCCAGTTGCAGCAGAACAGTTATGACACCGACCTCATCTACGTCCCGCTGGACATGGCGCGCGACCTGTTTGACTATGAGACCGAGGCCACCCAGGTCGAGGTGAAACTCGCCCCGGGCGCCAGCGAGGGCCAAGTCATGGCAGCCATCGCCAGGACGCTGGGCAGCGGCTATCAGGTGGAAAACCGCCTCATGCAGCAGCGCGAGGCCTACCGCCTGGTGAACATCGAGAAGTGGATGGCCTTCCTGTTGCTGGCCTTTATCCTGGTCATTGCCACGTTTAACGTCATCAGCACCCTGTCGCTGCTCATCATCGAGAAGGACAGCAGCATCGCCACGTTGCGCGCCCTGGGCGCCAACGACAGCCAGATTTCCCGCATCTTTGTCCTGCAGGGCTGGCTCATCACCCTGGCAGGAGCCATCACGGGCGTTGCCATCGGCCTGATCCTGTGCCTGTGCCAGCAGCAGTTCGGCTGGCTGCGACTGAGCGGTGATCCCGCCAACATGATCATCAGCGCCTATCCCGTCGAGGTACAGTGGCCCGACGTGATTATCACCTTTGCCCTGGTGGCCGCCGTCGGGCTGCTGACCAGCATAGTCACGGCTCTGATCATGCGTCGTCGACTCACAGCAAACTCTAACAACTAATAAATTATAATATGCTTACAATCAACTCTTACGAAGAATTTGCATCTCACCTGGGCGAGGAACTCGGTGCCAGCGAGTGGCTCACCGTCGACCAGGACCGTATCAACATGTTTGCCGACGCCACGCTCGACCACCAGTGGATCCACGTGGACGTGGAGCGCGCGCGGGCCGAGAGTGCCTATCACAGCACCATCGCCCACGGCTACCTCACCATGTCGCTGATTCCCCACCTGTGGAACCAGATTATCGACGTGCACAACATCGACATGCAGGTCAACTATGGCATGGACAAGATGCGCTTTGGCCAACCCGTGATCACCGGCAGCCGCGTGCGCCTCGTGACCAAACTGGCCAACATTGCCGACCTGCGCGGCATCTGCAAGGCCGAGATTGACTTCAAGATGGAAATCGAGGGCCAACGCAAGCCTGCCCTGAGCGGCATCGCCTCGTTCCTGTACTACTTCAAGAAATGAACATCCACATCATCAACGGCCCTAACCTGAACCTCGTGGGCCGCCGCGAGCCCGAGGTGTACGGCAACCGCTCGCTCGACCAGTACCTGCAGGAACTGGCCGGGCAGTTCCCGCAGCACTCGATCGACGTCTTCCAGAGCAACATCGAGGGGGAGATTGTGGACCGCCTGCAGGCCGTGGGCTTTGACACCGACTGCGGCATCGTGCTCAACGCGGGCGGCTACACCCACACCTCGGTCGCCATCGCCGACGCCGTGGCCGCTATCACGGCCCCAGTCGTCGAGGTCCACATCAGCAACATCTACGCCCGCGAGCCCTTCCGCCACAAGTCCTTGTTGTCCCCCGTCTGTCGAGGCATCATCGCCGGCTTCGGCCTCGACAGTTACCGCCTCGCCCTCCTCTCCCTCACCCACCCCTCTCAAACAACTTGACACAACGCTGAACAACAAAAACAACATTCTTTTATGATTGACACAGCCAAACTAAAAGAGCACATATTTGATGTCATCGGTGCAATTCATAACGTTCACAAGGTTTTAGGGGCTGGATTAAATGAGTCGTGTTACCAAGAAGGGCTACAGATAGAATTCACTCAAAAGAATATACCGTTCAAAAGGGAAGTTTCATTTCATCCGACCTATCAAGGGACCACGATGGAGGCGACATTCCGCATTGATTTCTTGTGCAAAAGCGATATCATCATTGAATGTAAAGCCGTTCCCAAACTGATAGCAGACCATCGGGCACAGTTATTCAACTACATGAGACTGCTCAAGATGCCCTGCGGAATCTTGGTGAACTTCTTGCCTCAATACGCTGAGATTGAGCGGTATTTCTTTGATGTCGAGAAGCGGGCTATCGTTCCTGTCAATAAGACAGTTGTAGGACATCGGACATCATAATCAATATATCATTTGTTGTCTATGTTGTTCATCGTTGTTCAAGTTGTTTGACAAAACGTGTTGTTTGATATGAATGAAGTTTTAGAGGAATATATATTGGGGCACATCGATGAGGAGCCGGCGGCGCTGGCCCGCATCGACCATGACACCCACGTGCAGAACTACTACTGGCACATGTGCTCGGGGCACCTGCAGGGGCGCCTCATCAAGATGCTCACCCGCATGGTGGCACCCCGCCGCGTGCTGGAATTGGGCACCTTCAGCGGTTACTCGGCGCTATGCCTGGCCGAGGGGCTGCCCGACGATGACTGCATCGTCGATACCATCGAGGTCAACGACGAGCAGGAGGACTTCATCCGCGAGCACTTGGCCCTGTCCCCCTATGGCAAGCGCGTGCGCCTGCACATCGGGGACGCCCGCGACATCGTCCCCGCGCTGGGCGAGCGCTACGACCTCGCCTTTATCGATGCCAACAAGCGGCAGTATGTCGAGTACTACGACCTGGTCATGCAGCACCTCAATCCCGGTGGCTACATCATTGCCGACAACACCCTGTGGGCCGGCAAGGTCGTTGACCCCAAGGCGCAGCGCGAGGCCCAGACGCGCGGCATCCTGGCCTTTAACGACCGCGTCAAGCAGGATCCGCGAGTGGAATGCGTCATCATCCCCCTGCGCGACGGCCTGACCCTCATCCACAAATTGCCCGACCGACATTAACGCCCGCCCCCAGGCCGTAATACACACAAAAAAACACGTCCCACAAGCGTTTTGACAGCCTGCGGGACGTGATTTTTTCAGATCCGGGATATTCCTCCCGTTAGTCCTGTATTGTGGCAAAGCGGGTGAGCGTCAAGGTGTGCTCGCCATCGTTCATCTCCATCGTGGTCTCGCCCACCGTGACGGTGATGACCTCGGGTTTGCTGAACTGAGCCTTGAACTCCGCGCTATTGAGCATCTGCTTGACCTGTGAGGTGAGCATCGGGTTGCTGGCCACCTGGCCATTCATCGACGCACTGACCAACTCGGCCTTATAGGTGTCCATGTTGGGCGTGAGCGTCAGTTTGTCGCCCTCGAGGGCATAGGTGCCCTTCAATGCGATCGACATGGCGATCTCGACGGCCATCGTGGGAGCAGGCTCCGACGACTCGGTATTCTCGTTCACAAAGGAGTAAGTACCGTCCTCATAGAAAGTGTAAGTGAAACTCTGGGCCGAGAACGAGCCATCCTCGGCGGTTTCCACAACGGGCTGCATCGTGCGCCAGGTTGCGCAGATGGATTGTGCCTGCACGGTCATGACGGCCATCAAGGCAACAAGTGAAAATAAAACTTTCTTCATAGTAATCTTTAATTGGTTGTTATCGCGGCAAAGGTAAGCATATTTTTTAATCCCAAACAAGATTTAGTGCTTTTTTTGTAACAATTGATACCTTTTTTCACAATAAAATGTTTAACTTTGTTGCCACTAAACATTCAATATTTCGATATTGATGACCTGAGGAATCCACAGTTATCAAACCTAATAATTTCTTTTCACGACATGAACGAACAGAACCAACCGACTGATTTCCAGTCCAACCAGCAGCCCCCACAGTATCAAGAGCCGCAGGCCCAGCAACCGTATTACCAGCCCAACTATGCCCAGAGCCAGCAACGTCCTCCCAAGCCCGACAACTACCTGGTGTGGGCCATCTTGAGCACCTTGCTGTGCTGCCTCCCCCTGGGTGTCGTCTCGATCGTGTATGCAGCCAAGGTCGATGGCCTCTACAACTCGGGAGACTATGCTGGAGCGCAGGATGCCTCCAACAAGGCTAAGAACTTTGCCATGTGGGGCGCCATCGCGAGCGCCATCTGCCTTGTCATCTATTTCCTGGCTGTCGTGGTCCTCGGCGTCGCCGGCTCCATGCAATAAGCCCTCATCATGCGCGGCAGGGTTGACAACATAATGGCCTATGCCTTCCCGATCATCCTGATCACCCTGGGCATCGTCTATTATTTTGTCAATCCTGACGGGCAGCAATTTCCCGTCCAGTGCCCCTGGCGCCTGATCACAGGCACACTGTGCCCCGCCTGCGGGTCACAGCGCGCCCTGCATGCGCTCGCCCACGGCCACGTGCTGCAGGCCCTGCGCTACAACTACTTCTTTGTCCTGTCCATTCCCTATGCGTTCATCGCCGTGCTGGTCTCGTGGTACAACATCGGGCACCGCCTGGACGGCCTCAAGCGCATCGCCTTTCACCCCACAACGCTCAAGGCCTACGTCATCCTCTTCCTCGCCTGGTGGATAGCCCGCAACCTCCTCCACCTGTAACCATAACACAAGGCAATGATATAGCAGTAGGCCCTGAAAATTTTTTTAATGCGAATTTCGCTAAGATAACGCATTACACGGATAATTATTTAAATCTAATTCGTGTAATTCGCATTAGCCCCGCAGTGTTCGGGCCAACATCTATATCATCGCCTTAAAAAGCGGCCCTACCATGGATTGGAGAGGGCTGCTTTTTTTGCATCTCGGTCATACATATAAACCCGCGACAAGGCGTTGTGGTTGAGCCAGCCCCCTGTCTGACGTGCGTTTTATTCTATAGCAATCGGGACCGCTCCAGCATTGTGGGCGGTCCCGATGATGTTTAGTCAATTTCTAATCTTGCTCGATGAGTGATTAGATGAGTTTGCGGTAGCCATACTCAGCGGCCTCGTCGAGTTCCTCCTCGATGCGGATGAGTTGGTTGTACTTAGCCATGCGGTCGGTGCGCGAGAGCGAACCGGTCTTGATCTGACCGCTGTTGGTGGCAACGGCGATGTCGGCGATGGTGGTGTCCTCGGTCTCACCGCTGCGGTGGCTGGTCACGGTGGTGTAGCCGTGGCGGTGTGCCATCTCGATAGCGTCGAGGGTCTCGGTCAAGGAGCCAATCTGGTTCACCTTGATCAGGATAGAGTTGGCGGCACCCATCTTGATGCCCTTCTCAAGGAACTTCACGTTGGTCACAAACAGGTCGTCACCCACGAGTTGGCAACGGTCACCGATGGCCTTGGTCAGTTTTACCCAGCCTTCCCAGTCGTTCTCGTCCAGGCCGTCCTCGATCGAGTCGATGGGATACTTGGTGATGAGTTCTTCCAGATACTTGATCTGCTCGTCGTCGCTCAGTTTCTTGCCCTTGGGATCCTTGGGCTGACCGCTCTTGAGTTGACGGTAGTCATAGTAGTACTTGCCATCCTCGATCACGGCGAACTCGCTGGCGGCGCAGTCCATGGCGATCTTCACGTCCTCACCGGGCTTGTAGCCGGCGTCCTTGATGGCTTGAACGATGCTGTCCAGAGCGTCCTCGATGCCATCGAGTGCGGGAGCGAAACCACCCTCGTCACCCACGGCGGTGCTCAGGCCACGCTTCTTGAGCAACTTGGCCAGGGCGTGGAAGACCTCTGCACCCATGCGAACGGCCTCGCGCTCACACTTGGCACCGACGGGACGGATCATGAACTCCTGGAATGCGATGGGGGCGTCGCTGTGCGCGCCACCATTGATGATGTTCATCATGGGCACGGGCAGCACGTGGGCGTTGGTACCGCCGATGTAGCGATACAGGGGCACACCGAAGTAGTTGGCGGCTGCGTGAGCCACGGCGAGCGATACGCCCAGGATGGCGTTGGCGCCCAGTTTGCTCTTGGTGGGGGTGCCGTCGAGTTTCAGCATGGCCATGTCGATAGCGCGCTGGTCAAAGGCATCCATACCCTCAATCTCGGGGGCGATCACCTCGTTGACGTTCTTGACGGCCTTGAGGACGCCCTTGCCACCGTAACGGCTCTTGTCACCGTCACGCAACTCGAGTGCCTCGTTCTCGCCCGTGGATGCGCCACTGGGAACCGATGCACGGCCCATGTCGCCGCTCTCGAGGGTTACCTCAACTTCTACAGTGGGATTGCCACGCGAATCCAGAATCTCTCTGGCATGAATCTCTTCAATATACATAAAATTTCTTTCTTTTGGTTTGTAATAACGTTGATATCATTTATTTGGCTGCAAAAGTACTCAAAATTGAGCGCAAAACAAAATATATTACCGCTTTTATGGTTTTCGGTGTCATGCAACCGATTGCCATGACACGAGGAAACGTTATAGCAGTTGACCCTAAAAAGTTTTTTAATCCGAATTCCGCTAATGAAAACGTATTTCACGAAAAATATTGATAAATAATTCGTGTAATTCGCATTAGCCCCGCAGGGTTCGGGCCAATAGATATATCATTGCCTTATTTTAATTGAATTGGCCTCGCCGATCCAAAAGTTCGTATAGTTCGCATTAGGGAAGCATCACATCACTAGAGCAACGGCCCGACCATGACGCCATGCTCAATTGTCATTAAATGCAAGAATATTCCATTTACAAAAAACCAGCCGTTTCAGAGCCAACCAATCAACCATCTAAAAACCAACTATTTTCAATAGCCGCTATCGTAAAAATCACCGATTCATCGACAAAAATGCATCATACGTCTAATTTTATTGTAATCTTTTTACAACAAAATGTAATTTTGGCATCGAGAAAATTAATTGATTTTCCTAATAATGTATAAACTAGAAAAGCAGGAAAGGAAAAGCAAGACATCAGTTACATTTTCATAACCACAAGTTTATAGTTTTTATTGAGACACACAAGGTTACACCGCGGGCATGATGCCTGCGGTGTTCTCTTCATCACGCGACGCGCTTGCACATGTGGGCAGAATCAACTACCTTTGTACAACCAATCATGATATCACAATGCTAAACAAACTCGTCATTTCACTCACGTTGATGCTGTTACCGCTCATCGGCACAGCATGCACCGGCAACAGCAATCAACCCGCCCCAGCAGCCCCCACACGTCAGGCCAGCGCCCCAGCGCCAGCCCCTAGCGCCACCACCCTACCCGAGCCCCCAGCCAAACCTAGCGGCACCGCCTTTATCGTCGTCTCCAAGCGCGACATGAGACTGAGCGTGTATGACCGCAACAGTCACGGCGACACCGTGCTCGTGGCCCAATTCCCCTGCTGCATGGGCAAGAACAAGGGCAACAAGGTCAAGCGAGGCGACATGCGCACCCCCGAGTCGCCTGCCGGCAAGCCCTTCAAGATCACCATGATACAGGACGCATCCACATGGAGGCACGACTTCAAGGACTGCCGCGGCAGCATCTTGGCCTATGGGCACTGGTTCCTGCGCCTTGCCACGCCCGGTCACAAGGGTATCGGCATCCATGGCAGTACCAACAACGAGAACACCGTGCCTGGCCGTGCCAGCGAGGGCTGCATCCGCCTGCTCGACAAGGACATCATCACCCTCAAGGAGCACTTCGCCTACGTCGGCATGCCCGTCACCGTCCAGGGCGAGAACCAAGCCCCCTTCCCTTGGGAATCCCGCACCAGCACCAAGTAAACAATCATTAATAGTAAAAGAAAAAGTGGGTGAACCATAACTGAATTATGACCCACCCACTTTCATTCGCTCTCGCGCCACCAATGAACGTGTTGCGAGTTATGCGGGAACTAAGGTACTAGTTCTGCGAGCCGCGCACAGCACGGACGGTGAAACCGATGATGCGGTTGTCGCCGTCGCAGCCCACGTACCCCGAAGTGAAGTCCAGGTTGTAGGCTAAGACGGAGTAGGAGAAGCACGTGTAGAGCGTACGCGACCAATAGTAGCCGTACGAACCCACGTAGTAGAGCGACCCGTCCCAGCGACCGCCAGCGGCGGGCAAGAACAAAGTGTTCCCATTAGGACCGGTGAACAAGCGACCGTTAACGCCGTTCTTTGTCGTCCAGACCGAGGAACAGTTCTCGTAAAGTTCTTGCTGCTGTTCAAAGGTCGGCATGCACCACGACGGACCCCAGTTCACATAAGCGGCATCGTCCTCGAGATCCAACTCCGTCTTGTTATCCACAAAGCCATTGTAACCGTATTCGCTATTGGTACAGTACTTTGTAATCGTCGTGTCGCTGCCGTTGCACCACTTGTAGGTGCTCCAGTCATAGACATCCTTAGGTTCGGTCTCGCCCCAGGCGAAGTGATGACCGAACTCCTCGGGGCTGTTGGCGCCCACGTTGCACGTTGCCCACAGGGTGCCACTGGGCAAACCCAGATCAACCCAATCGTGCTCAGGCTCGGGTTCCGCATTACGTCCCAGGATGATGTCGATGACAGCATTGATGTCGGCGATGTTGATTTCGCCATCACCATTCACGTCGGCAGCAGTAGTGCTACCATTTCCGCTCAAGATGATATAGATGACGGCATTGATGTCTGCAATGTTCACCTCAAGGTCGCCATTCACGTCACCCATGAATATATCTTCCACTATCCGCTCAAAATACGGATACCAGTTCTTGTTAGCCCGGTAGGCATCAGCCGTTCCCTGCAGCACATGCAGCGTACGGCCAGAGTAATCACCATTATCCAATTCGAATCGATTATTCCCTGTCGATACGCTCGAGAGGTCAGCAATGTAGCAATACACATCCGTCAGCCCAGTGCAGTCAGCGAACGCCCAGTCACCGATCTCAGTTACCGAGTTGGGGATGACGATGCTGGTCAGACCAGCACAGTCCTGGAACGCGTTGTCACCGATAGAAGTTATCGAGTTGGGGATATCGATGCTGGTCAGACCATCGCAGCCAAAGAACGCACAGGGACCAATCTTAGTTACCGAGTTGGGGATAGTCGTGTTCTTGCAGCCAACAATTAGCGTATTAGAGGCACTCTCTATAATTGCATTGCAGTTGTTACGCGAATCATATCTTGGATTGCCACTTTCTACCACGATGCTGGTCAGACCCCAGCAGCCAAGGAACGCAGGGTCGCCAAACGCATCGCAAACGATTTCAGTTACCGAGTTGGGGATGTCAACGCTGGTCAGACCAGTGCAGCCCTGGAACGCTAACTCGCCTATCTTTGTTATTGAGTTGGGGATGACGATGCTGGTCAGACCAGTGCAGTCCATGAACGCCCCGTAACCGATCTCAGTTACCGAGTTGGGGATAATCGTGTTTTTGCAGCCAGCAATTAGCGTATTAGAGGCGGTTTCTATAATTGCATTGCAGTTGTTGCGCGAATCATATCTTGGATTGCCACTTTCTACCACGATGCTGGTTAGCGCAGGGCAATCCATGAATGCCAAGATACCGACCTCTGTTACCGAGTTGGGGATGACGATGCTGGTCAGGCCTGTGCACTCCATGAACGCGCAGATAGCTATGCCTAATGTTCCTTCTCTTAAAGTCATATTCGTTCCGCTTGGCATCGTGCCTTTATACCTATAAGCGACCATGCCGGCATAGACCAATCCGTCTGGCTGGTTATCGTACCATGCTGTATTATAGAACGCATAGGAACTGATAGCTGTTACCGAGTTGGGGATGTCGATGCTGGTCAGGCCTGTGCAGTAAGCGAACGCCTGGCGACCGATCTTAGTTACCGAGTTGGGGATGACGATGCTGGTCAGCCCAGGGCATTCCTCGAACGCATAGTCTCCGATAGAAGTCACCGAGTTGGGGATGACGACGCTGGTCAGCCTAGGGCATCTTAAGAACGCCCCTTCACCGATAGAAGTTACCGAGTAGGTAGTTCCATCGTAGGTGACGGCGGCTGGGATAGTCACCGCGCCGTGGTATTGATACCTATGGTCAAAAATTTGCCCATAGGTTACTTCGACTTCATTGTCATTGATTCTATTGTAATAGATACTATCGACCTTGAAGTCGTGGGCCGTGGCGATTGCGGGCATTAAGAGCGCCAGCAACAGGATGGAAAAGCGGAAAAGTTGTTTCATAATCAAAATGTTTAGAAATTAATAATTAGATAATATAATAATATAATCCTTGATTTAAAGTATCGCCCACAAAGGTAGTAAAGATTTTTCAATTCCTATCATAGGCATGCCCATTTTCAATACATCCAACAAAAAAGCGGCCGGCTGCGCGGGCAGTCGGTCGCTTCGTGTTTTTGATGTGGTACCTCCAGTCTCGAACGGATGAGTCAAAATGACCACCAGTTATATTTAATTCTGGGTGCCGCTCAGGATGATGTCGATGACAGCGTTGATGTCGGCGATGTTGATTTCGCCATCACCATTCACGTCGGCAGCAGTATTGCTACTGTTTCCGCCCAAGATGATGTCGATGACGGCATTGATGTCTGCAATGTTCAACTCCCCGTCGCCGTTAACGTCGCCATGTACAACAGGCTTCAAATCGTCAACAATCTGCCCAAAATAGGGATACCAGTTCTCATCAGCCAGGTAGGCATCAGCCGTCCCCTGCAGCACATGCAGCGTACGACCAGAGTAATCAGCATTACCCAATTTGAATTGTCGATTTCCGCTCGATACTCTCGAGAGGTCAGCAATGTAGCAATACACATCCGTCAGGCCCCAACAACCAGAGAACGCTTCTTCACCGATGGAGGTAATGGAGTTTGGAATGGTGATGTCGGTCAGGCCCCAGCAGCCAGCGAACGCTGAAGCGCCGATGTAAGTGACAGAATTCCCCATCGTCACACTTGACAGTATACGGCAAAACCTGAACGCCTCATCACCGATGGAGGTGACGGAATTCCCAATCGTCACGCTCGTCAGGACATCGCAATCATAGAACGCTCTTTCGCCGATGGAACTGACGGAAGTCCCAATCGTCACGCTTGCCAGGCCGTCGCAGTTCTCGAATGTCGCGGCACCGATTGAAGTGACGGAGTTTGGAATGGTGATGCTTGTCAGGCCACTGCAACCATAGAACGCACTAGAACCAATTGACGTGACGGCGTTTGGAATGGTGATGCTTGTCAGCCCACTGCAACCATAGAACGCACTGGAGCCAATTGACGTGACGGAATTCCCAATCGTCACGCTCGACAATTTAGTTAAACCGTAAGCAAAATAAGCGGGTATCATCTGTACGCTATCACCTATGATGATGGTCGAGATATTTAATCTATCAAAAGGTTCTTCATCTCTCGTTGAACTGAAATTGGCACATAAAACAGCATTAAAAATGAGGGTATCCAATAAAGTGCAACGTTGGAATGCATAATTGCCGATGGAGGTGACGGAATTCGGAATCGTCACGCTCGACAGGCCACTGCAACCATAGAATGCATAATTGCCGATGGAGGTGACGGAATTGCCAATCGTCACGCTTGTCAGGCCACTGCAACCATAGAATGTACAAGTTGTTTTATATCAGCAACATACACTTTAAACGGTAGAAAAGTGGCGACAGGGATTCTGACGAGAGCGAAAAAAGATGAAGATTTAACGTTTTTAACCTTTGTAAACCACAAAAGTAAGGTGTTTGTGCGAAATCAGATGTGATTTTGGCGAATAGTTCCAAAATAAGGAAATTATTGTCATGTGTAATCTACAACAGGGCTTAAAAAATGAATTATTTTCAATTTTTGACGTTATAAATTATTAATTTTACAAATTATTGATGCGTATATGGATTAGTTTTAGTATTTTTGTACCATTAAAACCCATATATGATGGAAGAAAACAAAGATTTAAATCGGATTAAGGTAATGTTGGCCGAGAAGAAACGGACAAACAAGTGGCTTGCAGAGCAACTTGGCGTTAATGCTGCCACAGTTAGCAAGTGGTGTACCAATTCTTCCCAGCCGTCTTTGGATATGCTGAGCAAAATAGCAGCAGCCTTAAAAGTGGATTATACAGAACTTGTAAGAATAAAGCGCATTCATGGCGAAGAAGAATAACGGAAAATATGATTCAGGGGTCAACATCATGGGTAGTGTTCCAAACTACAATGTGATGCTTGACTACATCAGTGATACATATGGTAACACTGAAGGCAGTACTGGTGCCTTTGAGTTCAGAACAGAGAAGTCCTTGAAACGATTTGTCTCTGCCATAGAATCTTGTATTCTCAAATTTAGGAATGACTCACACAAGAAACTGTTCTTTGATGCCATTGCGGACAAAACATTTTCGGTACAGGAGAGATTGGTCATCTTGTTTTGGCAACTGACCTATTCAAATTTTCTCTTCTCCCGTATAACGGCAGAGGTATTCATGAAGGCCGTCTATTCAGGACGTGTCTCCATCATGGCAGAAGAAATTACCAGTTTCTTACGTTTTATAAAAAAAACGGAGGAAGGCGAGTTGGATTGGAGCGAAGATACCATTAAGATATCTGGTAGCAAGTATCTCACCATTATGAAAAAGCTTGGTCTTGCGGATGGTGCTATCAAGAAGAGTATAGTTCATCCAGTCATTACAAACAATCTCTTTGTTTATTTCATTCGCTTCATCCAGACAGTATCAGATGACAAAACTCTGCACAATCCATTCATCATCTTCTCGTTCAGTGAAGAACAGAATCTGATAAGCCGATTGAAAAGGATTGAGAATATCCAATATTGGGATGTAACCCAAATAGGTAATGAAATAACTATAGATTTAAAATAATATGGATTCTACTTATATTCAAGAACACAACCGTCTATTCGGTGACCTGACGGCAGCTTTAGGACGTGACCTTGCTCACCTGTCTTCTGAGGCCAATGGTGGAAGGAGTATTTTATTTGTCTATCCGCCTGTTGATGAAGAGAAATATATTGAGGAGGCAAAGCATAGGTTCACTGAGGGATATGAGATCATCGACCTCCGACAACTATTTGTGGAGTTTGTCGATTCAAAAGGGCTTGACAAGTTCAAACGCCAATTCAAGAATATGGGTACGGAAGTTTTTGTCAGTCAAAACTATACAGAGGGAACTTTTTATAGCTTCCTGATGAAACGAATCGTGGATTCTGCAGCAAAAGGCGTCTCTCCAATATTGATACATACAGGTGTCATCTATAAGATGGGATTTTCCAATCAGAACATCATGGAAGACCCGGATGTGATGAAATTCCAGAAACCGCTCGTGTTTTTCTATCCTGCGGTGACGAGGAATGAGACTAT
>Ga0310695_10008415_pt1 | contig 15966 bp, 13 predicted proteins | sample RumenRJG_04DNA_FD_203882 | JGI IMG/M metagenome (GOLD analysis project Ga0310695, IMG submission 203882) | Bovine rumen microbial communities from Lethbridge, Alberta, Canada - RJG_04 (v2) (version 2) | ecosystem: Host-associated > Mammals > Digestive system > Stomach > Rumen | place: Canada...
GAGAAAATCTGAGTTCTGATGATGGCACTTTTTCGCAGATGTACTTTGTGTACCTCAAGAAAAAGTGACGAAATCAGGGCTCAAATTTTCCGGAAGATGCCGCAGGCGTATTGTGCGGTGTTGCCCTTGTACACCCCGGGCAAATGTGGTACAATAACCGCATGATGACTGATTTTGAAAAACAATATCTGGACGCGCGCCGAAAACTCATCCTCAGCGACTTTGCCGCGCTCAACCCCATGCAGCAGGAGGCTGTGCTGGCCACGGAGGGGCCGCTTCTGATCCTTGCGGGGGCGGGCAGCGGGAAGACCACCGTACTCATTAACCGCATTGCCAAGCTCTTAAAATACGGCAGGGCGGGCGACTGTGAGGAGATCCCCGGCGACGCGGACGAGGCGCAGCTTGCCCTCTTAAAACAGGGCGGGGAGGAGGCCAGGCGCCTTGCCGCCTGGGATCGCGTGGAGCCCTGGCGCATCCTCGCCATCACCTTCACCAACAAGGCCGCGGGCGAGCTCAAGGATCGCCTTTCCGCCATGCTCGGCGCCGAGGCCGAGGATATCTGGGCCTGCACCTTCCACTCGGCCTGTGTGCGCATCCTGCGCCGGGACGCCGAGAGGCTGGGTTATACCGGCTCCTTCACCATCTATGATACCTCGGACAGCATGAGCTTATTAAAGCACATCATCAAGGACATGGAGCTGGACGAAAAAATGTACGCTGCGCGCACGATCCTCTCCGAGATGGGCAGGGCCAAGGACGAGGGGATCTCGCCCAAAGAGTACCTGCAAAATGCCGGGGCGGCGTCCGATCTGCGCCGCCGCAAAATGGGGGAGGTGTACCAGGAGTACGCCCGCCGCTGCTTTGCCGCCAACGCCATGGACTTTGACGATCTCATTTACAACACCGTGAAGCTCCTGGAGCAGAACACGGACGTGCTCGAGTACTGGCAGCGCCGCTTCCGCTACGTGCTCATCGACGAGTATCAGGACACAAACCGCCTGCAGTACCGCCTGTCCTCGCTTCTTGCGGGGGGCTGGGGCAACATCTGCGTCGTGGGCGACGATGACCAGAGCATCTATAAATTCCGCGGCGCGACCATCGAGAACATCCTGAGCTTTGAAAGCCAGTACAAGGGCTGCCGCGTCATCCGCCTGGAGCAGAACTACCGCAGCTCATCCCATATCCTGGACGCGGCCAACGCCGTCATCGCCCACAATTTTCAGCGTAAGGGCAAGGAGCTCTGGACAAACAAGCCCGGCGGCGAGCTGCTCACCCATTACTTTGCCGACGACGAGCGGGACGAGGCCCAGTATGTCGCCTCGCAGATCCTCTCGTCCTACGGGCGCGGGGCCAACTGGCGCGACCATGCAGTATTATACCGCATGAACGCCCAGTCCAACCAGTTTGAATACGCCTTCAAGCGAAACGCCATCCCGTACCGCATCATCGGCGGCACCCGCTTCTTTGACCGGGCGGAGATCAAGGACGTGCTGAGCTACCTCTGCCTCATCTCTTCCCCGGCGGACGATCTGCGCCTTACGCGCATCATCAACGTCCCGGCCCGCGGCATCGGCGCAAAGACGGTGGAGCAGGTCGCGGAGCTTGCCGCCGCGCAGAATGTACCCATGTTTGAGATCCTGCGCCGCGCCGAGGAGATCCCGGAGCTGCAGCGCAGCGGCATGAAGCTCAGGCTCTTTGCCAACATGATCCTGGAACTCAAGGACTTCGCCGCCGCCCACCGCCCGGACGAGGTGCTGGACGAGCTGCTGGACAAGACCGGGTACGTGCGCATCCTCGAAGAGAAGAACACCAACGAGGATACCGCCCGCGCCGAGAACGTGCGCGAATTGAAGACCAGCATCCTGACCTACATGAAGGAATCCGGGGATGAGACGCTGGAGGGGTATCTGGCAAACGTCGCCCTCTATACGGACATGGACAACTACGATTCCGACGCCGATGCGGTGGTGCTCATGACCATGCACAGCGCCAAGGGCCTGGAGTTTCCCACGGTCTTTGTCGTCGGCATGGAGGAGACCATCTTCCCCGGCACCCGCGCCATCGGGGAGCCGGACGAGATGGAGGAGGAGCGCAGGCTCTGCTATGTGGCCATCACGCGCGCCAAGGAGCGGCTGTACCTCACCTCCGCCCACCAGCGCATGCTCTTCGGCCGCACCACGGCAAACCGCGTCTCCCGTTTTGTGTCGGAGATTCCGGAGGAACATATCCGCAAGAGCATCCCGCGCTCCTATTCCTATCAGGAGCGCAGCCGGGAGAGCGCCGCGCCCTTCCCGACAGTGATGCACGAGGCGCCGAAGCCCAGAACCCCGGCCTATCCCGCGCCCGCCGCGCCGAAAGCGGCCCCGTCCGTGAGCTACATCGTCGGCGACAGGGTGCGGCACACGGCCTTCGGGGACGGCGAGATCGTCAAAATGACCCCCATGGGCGGGGACTTTCTGGTGGAGATCCGCTTTGCCGACAAGCCAAAGAAGCTGATGCTGCGCGCCGCGGCAGCGCATATGGAGAAAATGAGCGGAACGTGAAGCGCCATGGAAAAGCCTTGACACAGAAACCCCGAGCCGCTATAATAAAAATATAAAAGGCGTTGCCGAACAGCGGCTCCGCCCAGGATTGTTCTAAGTTGTCTTAGAAACCGTCACTTGGCAGAGTGGCGGTTTCTGCTCTTTACAGTAATCGTTACTGTCCAATCAAGGATATGGAACGTTAATGTAATCGGCATAGTAACACCTCCTTTCGGAGATGTAGCGGAACCGCCTTTTTACGCTTGACAACGCCTTCCCCCATACGGGGAACTCCATTTTATATAATCCGACAGGATTTGTCAATCGTTTGCATGTATTTATGAAAAGTAACGCAGAACCGATTTGAACAGAGGTGTAAACCATGAATATCGACGGTTTTGAGATCGAGCGCAAGTTTCTCATCGCCATGCCCGAGCGGGCGTTTCTGGAAAACTGCGAGCGCTCCGACATCACGCAGACCTATCTGCTCGGTGATGAGAACACCACCGAGCGCGTCAGAAAGCGCGTGCGCGGGGAGAAGTGTGAATATACCCATACCGTCAAGGTCAAACTGAACAGTATGCGCCGCATCGAGACGGAGAACGTGATCGACGAGAAAACGTATCGGGAGCTTCTCAAGCGCGCCGATCCCGCGCGGCGGCCCATCGAGAAGACGCGCTGCTGCTTTACGCAGGACGGCCTTTTCTGGGAGCTGGACGTTTTCCCGTTCTGGGATGACCGGGCCTTTCTGGAAATCGAGCTCAGTGACGAGAGCGAGCGCTTTGAACTCCCTCCGGGCATACGCCTGATCCGGGAGGTCACGGACGATCCCCGCTACACAAACGCCGCCCTCTCCCTGCAAATCCCCGAGGATGACACTGGAAACCGGAAAGGATGATGAATATGAAAAAGGGAATCGCGCTGCTGCTGACCGTTGTTTTCTGCCTGGGTCTTGCAGCCTGCGCCGCCGGATCCAAGCCGCTGCCGACGCCGACGCCTGCACCGGAACCGACCCTGACGCCGGAGCCCACCCCGGAGCCGACGCCGGAACCTGCCCCGGAGCCTGCGCCCACGCCCGTCCCGACGCCCGCGCCGCCCGAGGGGGAGCGCGTGACCGTCTCCATCGAGCGCACGGAGCTGACCGCGATGGATCCCCAGTCGGGGGAGAAGTGCATCCTGCGCTTTGCCTACGATACGCCCGTCATCGAGACGGAGAACAATCCCGCCGCGGCGAGCGCCATCAATGAATTCATCGCCATGAAAAACGAGGCCTTCTATACCGGCGAGGATTACGGCGACGGCTACGGCACGGGCTACAACAACATGCTGACGCTGGCGGAGGATCGCTACATCTACCAGGCGGAGACCGGGGATCTCACAAACGTCACGGAGCTTAGCGCCGACCGCAGCGTCGCCGTCGTGCGAAACGACGGTATCGTCCTCACGCTGGTCTTCAACGACTACACGGATCTCGGCGGGGCGCACGGCGGCGTCGTGACCCGCGCCTACAGCTTTGACGCGGCGTCGGGCAAGCTGCTCACGCTCCAGGATATCAGCACCAATGCCGCCTACTTTGCCGGGAGCCTTGCCGACGCCATGATCGACCAGGCGAAAAACGACCCGGAGCTGCTGCAGCGTATGGATCTGCTGGATCTGGACATGGCCTCGGCCCTCTCCGCCCTGGTGCGCGACGGATCCTGGTATTTTGATTATAACGGCATCGTCGTCTTCTCCGACGACTATGAGATCAGCAGCCACGCCTCCGGCCCCATCAGCTTCCTTGTGCCCTATGACCAGGTCGCAGCCTATCTGCTGCCCCGCTATATCCCCGAGGCCCCGGCGGAGAGCGCCGCGTTCTATGTCGTGGCCGCCGACCGTATGACCGAGGGCAACACCGAGATCGTGGACATGGTCAGACTCGGCGAGGACGGCACGACCCTCTACCTTCTGGTAAACGGCACCGCCCGCGACGTGCGTCTGACGCAGGTGGCGTACTCCGGCGTCTTCTATGAGACGGCGCAGCTCTGGTCGCGCAGCATCATGCACGACTGCGCCGTGCAGATCTCCACCGTCATTCCCGAGGGGATGCCGAACCTCAAGATCAGCTACCGCGCGGCCGACGGGCTGAAGCACCTCTACCTCACCGAGAGCGGGGAGGACGGCAGCCTCATCCTGGCCGACGACAGCATCGAAGCCGTGGGATAAAAAAATGCTTGACATTCCCCGCCCCGCATGTTACACTACTCAAGCCGCATTGAAGGGGTAGGCAAGAAGAGGTTCGCCCTCCACCCTGAGAGCGAGTCCTGTAAAGAGGGAGGATATGTTCATGAAGCATGCTATCATCGTGACCGGCGGCAAGCAGTACCGCGTGGCCGAGGGTGACGTTATCTTCGTTGAGAAGCTCGACAAGGCTGCCGGCGAGAAGGTTACCTTCGATCAGGTTCTGGCTGTCATCGACGGCGACGACGCCAGGTTCGGCAAGCCCGCCATCAGCGGCGCAAGCGTCTCCGCCAATGTCGTCAAGAACGGCAAGGGCGCAAAGGTTCGCGTCTACAAGATGAAGCCCAAAAAGGGCTATCGCCGCACTCAGGGCCACAGACAGCCCTACACCAAGGTTCAGATCGAAGCGATCAACGCCTGATTTTTTCCGCAACTGAATTTGACTGAAGGAGGAGCAACCTAATGGCACATAAAAAAGGTATGGGTTCTACCAAGAACGGCCGCGACAGTGAGTCCAAGCGTCTTGGCGCCAAGAGAGCTGACGGTCAGTTTGTTCTCGCCGGCAACATCCTTGTCAGACAGCGCGGAACGAAAATCCACCCGGGTACCAATGTCGGTAAGGGTAAGGACGACACGCTGTTCTCCCTCGTGGACGGCACCGTGAAGTTCGAGCGCATGGGCAAGGACCGCAAGATGGTCTCTGTTTACGAAGAGATCGCTCAGTAAGCAATCAAAAGGCCGGACAAGTTACTGTCCGGTCTTTTCTTTTTAAGGAGGCATCGCATGGCTTCATCTTTTGTTGATAAAGCACGCATCACGGTGCACGCCGGCAAGGGCGGCGACGGGGCCGTGGCCTTCCACCGCGAGAAGTACGTGGCGGCGGGCGGCCCGGACGGCGGCGACGGCGGGCGCGGCGGCAGCGTGGTCTTCCGCGTGGATGAGAACATGTCCACGCTGATGGACTTTCGCTACAAGCGCAAATACGTCGCCGGCAACGGCGCAAACGGCGCGGGCAAGCGCTGCTACGGCAAGGACGGGGAGACGCTGTATATCAAAGTTCCCCGCGGCACCATCGTCCGCGATACCGAGACCGGCGCCATCATGCACGACATGTCCGACGGTGAGGATTGGACCGCCGCAAAGGGCGGGCGCGGCGGCTGGGGCAACATGCACTTTGCCACCCCCACGCGCCAGGTGCCGCGCTTTGCAAAGCCCGGCCTTCCCGGCGAGAGCCACGACATCACGCTCGAGCTCAAGCTCCTCGCGGACGTGGGTCTCGTGGGCTTTCCGAACGTCGGCAAATCCACGCTCCTTTCCGTGGTGAGCAAGGCCCACCCCAAAATCGCAAACTACCACTTTACCACGCTCTTCCCGAACCTCGGCGTGGTGTACGTGGATGAGGGCGTGTCCTTCGTCATGGCGGACATCCCCGGCATTATCGAGGGCGCGTCGGAGGGCGCGGGCCTCGGGCATGATTTCCTGCGCCACATCGACCGCTGCAGGCTGCTGGTGCATCTGGTGGACGTCTCCGGCAGCGAGGGGCGCGATCCCGTGCAGGATTTTGAGGCCATCAACGCGGAGCTGCGCGAATACAGCCCCGAGCTTGCCGACCGCCCGCAGATCGTGGTCGGAAACAAGTGCGACCTCTTGGGCGAAGAGCGCGGGAACATCGAGAAGCTGCGCGCGCATGTCGAAGCGCAGGGCTATGATTTCTTCGAACTCAGCGCCGTCTCCCATCAGGGAACAAAGGAGCTTGTGAAGGAGTGCGCCCGCAGACTGCAGGAGCTGCCGCCTATTGTGCGCTATGAGGCGGACTATGTCCCGCCGGAGCCGAAGGTGGACACCTCGGGCGAGCTCACCATCGAGCACTTCGACGATATGTGGCTTGTGGAAGGCCCGTGGCTGCAGCGCCTTGTGGCGACGGTCAACTTCTCCGATTACGAAAGCCGCATGTACTTTGACCGCGTCCTGCGTGAAGCGGGCGTGTTCAAGCGCATGGAGGAGATGGGCGTGCGCGACGGCGATACCGTCAGCATGTACGACCTGATGTTTGAGTACAAGGACTGATGGACGAGACGAGAAAAGCGTCGCTGCGCCTTTTCCTGCGCCTGACGCTGGTTGCCACGCTCTGCTTTATCTGGGGTAACTCACTGCTCCCCGGGGAGGAATCGGCGGAGCTCAGCGGGGGTCTTGCCGCCTGGCTCAACAGCCTCGGCCTGCCCATCGAGGACGACGGGCTTCTGCGCAAGCTTGCCCACTTTGCCGAGTTCGGCCTGCTGGGTACAGAGCTTACCCTGCTTCTGCGCCTGCGGGGAATCAAGGGCATGCAGAACATCTGCTTGAGCGCGCTGACGGCCTTTTTTATCGCCGCGGCGGATGAGATGATCCAGATCTTCTCCGGCCGGGGCGCGCAGATCTCCGACGTGCTGCTGGACTTCGCCGGCGGCGTGACCGGGATCTTGCTGTGCAATCTGCTTCTGCAGCGCTTCTTGAAAGGCTATCGCAGCAGATTATAGAGGAAAACAGGCGCGTTGCAAAATGCTTATCGTTCTGTCATCCTGAGGAACGAAGTGACGAAGGATCTTTCTTTTGAAGGTTTTTGCAAACTTTTAGAAAAAGATCCTTCGCTTACGCTCAGGATGACACACATTTTGCAACACGCCTATTTGCGCTTCTTATGATGGTGTACGGGCTTTTTCGGGGCGCAGGCGCGCATGGCCTCATGCTCGCGCCGAAGCTCCCCGCAGAGGGCGGCGGCGCTCCAGGCGCTGTTTTGCTCGGTGAGCACGGCCTTGAGGGCGACCGTGGCCCCGGATGCGCGCATCGCGTCCAAAAGGGGAGAGGAGAGGGCCTGCATGACCAGCATTTCCTCGGAAAAGGTCTCCGTCCCTTCCGCCGGGGCAAAGCCCTCCAGACCGAAGAGGTATCGGATGGGCTGGGCAAAATCCGCCTCGCCGACCTCCGTGACCTCAAGTCCCGCGCGCAAAGCCGCAACGCGGATCTTCATGCGCTTGTCCGCGTCAATGATGTTGAAAAGCAATACCTTCGGCATGGGAGATACTCCTTTGCATAATGTTGAAAACCGCCGGTTCAGCCTCCCCTGCAAGGGGAGGTGGGTCGCCCCGCTCTACCGCGAGGGGCGAGCCGGAGGGATCGAACCGGGCGCGTTGCAAAATGCTTATCGTTCTGTCATCCTGAGGAACGAAGTGACGAAGGATCTTTCTTTTGAAGGTTTTTGCAAACTTTTAGAAAAAGATCCTTCGCTTACACTCAGGATGACACACATTTTGAAACACGCCCGATCGACCACCCTGTGTAAAGCTTTGATTGAACAGAGCCAAAGACTGGGGAATTCGATCCCTCCGGCCCATTCGGGCCACCTCCCTTTTTCCAAAGGGAGGTCAGAGCGCGGTTTGCTGCGTTGACCGGATAAGAACGCAATTATTAAAGTATATTTTCCCGCGCTTGTCAAGGCTCGTGCGCCCCTTGCAATTTCCGGCGGGATACGCTATACTGAGCGCCGCTGCCTGATACGGGAGGTGACGCGCGTGCAGCTTCAGAAATACATCGGCGACCGGGCCTTTTACCGGCGGCTTTTCACCATCATGATCCCCATTCTGATCCAGAACCTCATCACGAACTTTGTGAGCCTGCTGGATAACATCATGGTCGGTCAGGTGGGGACGGAGCCCATGTCCGGCGTCGCCATCGTCAATCAGCTTCTCTTTGTCTTCAACCTCTGCATCTTCGGGGGGCTTGCGGGCGCGGGCATCCTCACCGCCCAGTTTTACGGCAGCGGCGACCATAAGGGCGTTGCCGATACCTTCCGCGCCAAGCTCTATATCGCCCTCACGGCGGTGCTGGGCTTCTGGGCGGTGTTCACCTTCGGCGGCGACGCGCTGATCCGTTCGTTTATCCATGAGGGCGCAGAGCAGCTCGACATGGAGGCCACCTTCCGCCACGCGCAGGATTACCTTGCCATCATGCTTTTCCAGCTGCCGCCCTTCGCTTTGCAGATGACCTATTCCAGCACCCTGCGCGAGACAGGGGAGACCGTGCTGCCCATGAAGGCGGGCGTCACGGCGGTGCTGGTGAACCTGCTGCTCAACTACATCCTCATCTTCGGCAAGCTCGGCGCGCCGGCCCTCGGCGTGGAGGGCGCCGCCGTCGCCACGGTGATCGCCCGCTATATCGAGTGCGGCATCATCGTGATCTGGACGCACAGCCACAGGGCGCAAAACCGCTTCCTCGAAACCGCGTTTTCGACCCTCCGCATCCCCGGGGCGCTTGCGCGGCAGATCGCCGTGATCGGCCTGCCGCTTCTCATCAACGAGCTTCTCTGGTCGAGCGGCACGACCTTTCTCAGCCAGTGCTACTCCCTGCGCGGGCTGGAGGCTGTCTCAGCGAACAATATCTGCCGCACGGTCTCAAACCTCTTCTTCTGCGCCTTCCTCTCCATGGGAAACGCCATCTCCATCATCGTCGGCCAGCTTCTTGGCGCCGGGGAGCTTGAGCGCGCCGTGGACGAGGATCGAAAGCTCATCGCCTTTTCCGTCGTGCTGTGCGCCGGGGTGGGCGTCGTGATGGGCGTCTTTGCCCCGCTCATGCCGCGCATCTACAACACCTCCGACAACGTGCGCAGCCTTGCGTCCCAGCTCATCGTCGTGTCGGCGATTTTCATGCCGGCCTACGGCTTCACAAACGCCTGCTACTTCACCCTGCGCGCGGGCGGACAGTCCTTCATCACCTTCCTCTTTGACAGCTGCTACCAGTGGACGCTGGTGGTGCCGCTGGCCTTCGTGCTCTCGCGCTATACGACCCTGCCCCTTGTGCCCATGTCCGTCGCCATCGAGAGCATGGAGCTCATCAAGTGCGTGCTCGGCTATTTCTACGTCAAGCGCCGCAAGTGGGTCAAGGATCTGGTGAACGGGTAAAGAATCGCCCTGCCGATGGCAGGGCGATTTCTCACACCCCGAACAAACTCAGGGCGAGTTTCGCAAAGAGTCCGCCAAAGCCGATGCGCCCCACGTCCTCCGCCGCGCAGACGGGCACCTCCGCGATCTGCTCTCCGCCGACCGTGACGCGAAGACTCCCGACCCGCTGCCCCTTCTGAACCGGCGCCGCGGCGGAAGGGGAGAGGGTGAGCGCGTAGGACGGCTCCCCGCCCTTGGGGGCGAGACGGTAAGCCGGCCCCTCCAGCGTGAGGGGGACGCGCTTCTTCTTCCCGAGCTCCACGGGCAGCGCAGGCAGGCTCTTCCCGTCGGTGAGGGGGATGAGGCGGTAGTTCGAGAAGGCATAGCTCAAAAGCGTCTCCGCGTCCCGGTTGCGGGAGTCGGCGGTCTCCCCGTGCATGACGACCGCGATGTACTCCACGCCGTTTCGCTCGGCGGTGGCGGAGAGGCAGTAGCGCGCCGTGGAGGTGTACCCGGTCTTGAGACCCGTGCAGCCGGGGTACCAGTACACCAGCTTATTCGTGTTGGCCAGCTCAAAGCTCCCGTCGCGGATGCTGTCCATCCAGATCGTGGTGTATTCCTTGATGGCCTCGTGGCGTATCAGCTCCCGGGACATGATGGCCACGTCCCGCGCGGTGGTGTAGTGCTGCCCGTCGTCAAAGAGCCCGCTGCAGTTGGAAAAGTGCGTGTGCGTAAGGCCCAACTCGTTTGCCCGGTCGTTCATCTTTTTGACGAAGGCCTCCTCGCTGCCGCTCAGATGCTCTGCCATCGCCACGGCGCAGTCGTTGGCGGAGACGACGGCGATGCACTTGAGCATGTCGTGTACGCTCATGCGCTCGCCCGCCTCAAGATAGACGCAGCTTCCGCCAAAGGACGCGGCGCGCGCGCTCGCCACCACGGTGTCGTCGGGGCTGATCGCGCCGCTCTCCATGGCCTCGATGATGAGCAGCATGGTCATGATCTTGGTCACGCTTGCGGGAAAGCCGGGGTCGTCGGCCTTCTTTTCGTACAGCACCTCGCCGGTCTCCTTCTCCATCAGGATCGCCGACGGGGCCGCAATGGACAGTACCGGCGCCTCCGCCGCGGAGGCACGGGGGCAGGGGAGTGCCAGCAGACTAAGGGCAAGGATCAAACTGACGGTGCGTTTCATAGCTCCCTCCTGAGAAAATAAATATATTAGGAAACTATGAATGACAAAACGGTTTTATGCAGTGGTTTACCGAATTATGCATAAATCGACATTATTCGGCAACAAATTCATGACGAAACGGTAAACGATACGCCCGCAGCAAGCGGGTTTTGAACACTTTCAACAGCTTTTTCAACAGTTTCAACAAAGAATAAAATTCGCGCATACACGCCCGAGAGTCAACATAACGAGATTACGAAAGAGCGACAAAAGAGGGGCTGTGCAGAAAAATTCATCGTCTCACGCTTGACGGCGGGGGACGCAGCGGATAAAATAAAGCAAACACAGCTGGGCGCGGGCCCGGGGAGGAGCGGCAAATGAGACGGTTTTTCCGTTGGGACAAAAAATATCTGTACTGGGGGATCACGGCCTTCTGCGTGATCGCCTGTTCGATCCTGTTCTATATGGCGCTCAACTACCTGGATGAGCTGAAGCTGGGTCTCACGAGGCTCCTGGAGATCCTCAGCCCCTTCATCTTCGGCCTTGTGATCGCCTATCTGCTCAACCCCCTCGTGAAGTTTCTGCATAACCGGGTCTTCGGGCCGCTGTGCGAGAAGATCTTCGGCAAGAAAAAGAAGGGGAGCGGCGCTGCGCGCATGATCGCAGTTATCCTCGCGGAGATTTTCATGCTGGCCTTGATCACCGGCCTCTTCTTCCTCATCATCCCGCAGTTATACAGCAGCATTGAGACCATCGTGGTAAACAGCCCGACCTATATCGAATCCCTGACCAACTGGGCCACGAAGCTTCTGGCCGACTACCCCGAGATCAGCGACTATGTTGCCCAGACCCTGGGCGATGTGAACACCAACATTATGTCCTGGCTACAGACGACCATCCTGCCGAAGCTGGGGAGCCTGCTGTCAAACGTCGGCACGGGTGTGCGCTACGTGGTGACGACGGTGTATAATCTCGTCATCGGCGTCATCGTCTCCATCTATGTCCTCTATGATATGGAGGGCTTCAAGGCCAGGGCCAAGCGCCTTCTCTACAGCGTGATGAGCGTGGAATCGGCCAAGAAATTCCTGGACACCCTGCGCTTTATCGACCGCACCTTCATCGGCTTTCTCAACGGCAAGCTTCTGGACTCTGCCATCATCGGCCTCATCTGCTACATCTTCTGCGTGATCTTCAAGATGCCGTATGCCCTGCTTGTGAGCGTCATGATCGGCGTGACGAACATCATCCCGTTCTTCGGCCCGCTGATCGGCGCGATCCCGAGCGCCATCATCATCCTGATGGTCGATCCCGTGAAGTGCCTGATCTTTGTGATCTTTGTCATTTTGCTTCAGCAGCTTGACGGCAACTTCATCGGCCCGAAGATCCTCGGCAGCACCGTCGGCATCAGCGGCTTCTGGGTCATGTTCTCCATCATCGTCGGGGCGGGGCTCTTCGGCTTCTGGGGCATGGTGCTCGGCGTGCCGATCTTCGTCGTGATCTATACCTTCATCAACGAGGGCATCAAAAAGCGCCTGAGACGCAGCGAGCTTCCGGTGGATGAAAAGGCCTACCAGGGCGTGGATTACATCGACCCCGTGACGCTCAAGCCCATCCACAGCAATACGGAGGATGATTAAATAAGGCGCGCTGCAAAATGCGTGTCATCCTGAGCGCAAGCGAAGGATCTTTTCCGGAAAGTTTGCAAAAACCTTCAAAAGAAAGATCCTTCGTCACTTCGTTCCTCAGGATGACAAAACTGTGAGCATTTTGCAGCGCGCCCTTCTTATCGGTGGGCAAGCGTTCTGTGCGCCTCTGCGAGAGCTGAGCACAGGCACTCCACGTCCTCTTCAGTGTTGAAGCGGCTGAAGCCGATGCGAAGCGCCCCGTCGATGAGGCGCGGCTCCATGCCGATGGCCTCCAATACGTGGCTGCGCGCGCCCTTCTTGCAGGCGGAGCTGCGGGAGACATAGATCTCCCCGGCCTCGAGATAGTTCATGAGTACCTCGCTGCGAAATCCCGGCAGGGCGATGGAGAGGATGTGCGGCGCCTGCGTGTCGAGAACGTGCATTTCCGGGATCGCGGCGCAAAGGCGCTCGCGCGTCTTCGCCTTGAGAGAGGCCATGTGCGCCGCGTTTTCCCTGAGGCCCGCCTTTGCGATGCGCGCGGCTTCCCCGAAGGCGGCGATCTGCGGCATGGCCTCGGTTCCGGCGCGGCGGCCTTCCTCCTGCGCCCCGCCCAGAATGTACGGGCGCAGGCGCAGCCCCTTGCGGATATAGAGCGCGCCGATCCCCTTGGGCGCGTGGATTTTGTGGCCGCTGACGCTCACAAGGTCGGCCCCGAGACTCTTCGGCGTGAAGTCCAGCTTCAGGAAGGCCTGCACCGCATCCGTGTGCAGCAGGGCCTGAGAGCCCGCCTCCTTCAAAACCCGCGACATGGCGGCGATATCCGTCACAGCCCCGGTTTCGTTGTTGACAAGCATCAGGGAAACGAGTATCGTATCAGGGCGGAGGGCGGCGCGCAGCGTCTCCGGCTCGATTTTCCCGGTGCGGTCGGGCTTCAGGTACGTGACCTCAAAGCCCCGGCGCTCCAGCTCCTCGGCGGATCTGCGCACCGCGTCATGCTCCACAAGGGAGGTGACGACGTGCCTGCCCTTTCGCGCCATGGCGTCCGCCCCCGAGAGCAGCGCCCAGTTGTCGCTCTCGGAGCCGCAGGAGGTAAACACCAGCTCGGATGCTTCACAGCCGAGCGCCGCGGCGACGTTTTTGCGCGCCCTGTCGAGCAGCTTTTTCGCCTCGCGCCCCTTGGTGTAGGTGGAGCTGGGGTTGCCGTACGTGTTCAGCATCGCGTCCAGCGCGGCCTGGGCCGCCTCGGGGCAGACCCTTGTCGTGGCGGAATTGTCAAGATAGTGTTCCATTTATGTAAACCTCGTTATGTAAAGTTATCGGAAACGGAGAACAGCATGAAATATATTATATCCACTCTCGGCTGCAAGGTCAACCAGTATGAGACCCAGGCCATGGAGGGCTTTTTGGCCGAGCGCGGCTTTGAGCGCGCCGTACCCGGCGAGATTGCGGACGCCGTGATCGTCAATACCTGCGCCGTCACCGCCGAGAGCGGGCGCAAGTCCCGCCAGACCATCCGCCGCCTGCGCGACGAAAACCCGGGCGCGGTGCTGGCAGTCTGCGGCTGTTATTCCCAGATCGAGCCGGACGTGGTGCAGGAGATCGGCGCGGACGTCATTTTCGGCGCATCCGACCGGCAGAAGCTGGTGGACGCGGTCGTCAAGGCGTGCACGGCAGGGGAGAAGACAAGGGACATTGACGAGCCCTTCAAGCGCCGCGAGCTGGAGCGCCTGCCCGCCGGGGCGGTGGATCACCGCACCCGCGCCATGCTCAAGATCCAGGACGGCTGCGTCAACTTCTGCTCCTACTGCATCATCCCCTATACGCGCGGGCGGCTGCGGAGCCTGCCCTGTGACGAGGCCGCAGCCGAGGCCGCAAGGCTTGACGCCGAAGGCTACCGTGAAATTGTCCTCACGGGCATCGAGGTCGCCTCCTACGGCGTGGATCTGCCCGGAAAGCCCGGTCTTGCCGACGTGATCGAAGCCGTGGCGGCGGCAAGCCCGCACATGCGCATCCGCCTCGGCTCTCTGGAGCCGACGGTCATTACCGAGGATTTCTGTAAGCGTATCAAAGCCACGGGCAAGCTCTGCCGTCACTTTCATCTCTCGCTCCAATCGGGCTGTGACCGCACCTTGAAGGCCATGAACCGCAAGTACGACACGGCGACGTTTTTTGAGAAGACGGAGCTTCTGCGAAAATACTTCCCCGGCTGCGCCCTGACGGGCGATCTCATCACCGGCTTTCCCGGCGAGACGGACGCAGACAACGCCGCGACCGCCGCGTTTCTGGAAAAGTGCCGCTTTGCCGCGATGCACGTCTTCCCGTATTCCCGCCGCCCCGGCACGCCTGCGGACGCGATGCCCGACCAGTGCGAAAAGAAGGTCAAGGAGCAGCGCGCCCATGAGCAGCAGCGCCTGTGCGACTCCATGCACCGCGATTTCCTCCGTGCCTGCGTGGGGCAGACCCTGCCGGTACTCTTTGAATCGGAGGAGGACGGCTTCTGCACCGGCCACAGCGACACCTACATGCCCGTGAAGGTGCAGGGGACGGGGCTTCGCGGAGAGCTGCGCGATGTTTTGATCGAGCGCGTCGAGGGCGAGAGCCTGTGCGGGGTGCTTCTTTGAAGGCAACAGGAAAATCTTGACGAAAAACGTATAATCCGGTAAAATAAAAATCCCCAATAGGGGACGGTGAAGAGAGAACATTCACACGCAGGCGATTGGCTCCATCCTCCTGACAGGAGGTGGTACTTATGCGGATTACTTTTCGTATCAAGAAGTGGACGATCACGATTCTCGTGAGAGAAACTTCCCGAAAGGCAAAGCCCGTAAAAAAGTCAACCGCCACTCCTGCAAAGTGACGGTTGACTTTGTGGCTTTGCCACAAATAGACTCAGTTACATGAGGAGCTAACCGTGTGCGTGGTTCGCTCTTCACTGTTATTATAGGGCAGACCGGGGCGTTTGTCAATCCCGGGCGGCGCCCGTTTTTTGTCGCTTTTCCTCTTGAAAAACGCGGCGTGATCGTGTATAGTGTGTTTATATTTTTGTAATAGTACAATATTTAGTGTTATGTAAACTTATGGAAAGGGGTTGACAGGCATGGCCGCACGGCGTACCATCGTTCGTTCGTTCGTTCGTTCGTTCGTTCGTTCGTTCGTTCGTTCGGTCGGTAAAGACTACGCTGACAGCCTTTCCATGCCCAGAATTATCAAGGGCGCATTATACCCATTTTGAGGTGTACTGCGCCCTTTTTGCGCGTTACGCCGCGTGGAGGCGACCCCGCTTATTAACCTCCCTTTGGAAAAAGGGAGGGGGATTGTAGATAACGTCGGTTCCTGTCATTGCGAACCAGTGACCGATGTCACTGGTGTGGCAATCCGTATTCCCCGAAAGCCGCATGTTAACTGACATTGTACCGGAGAACGGATTCCCACGCCAGTGTTGCGACACTGGCTCGGAATGACAGACTTTGAGCTTTGTCTACACTTTTACCTCCCTTTGGAAAAAGGGAGGGGGACCG
>Ga0310695_10008416_pt1 | contig 15964 bp, 15 predicted proteins | sample RumenRJG_04DNA_FD_203882 | JGI IMG/M metagenome (GOLD analysis project Ga0310695, IMG submission 203882) | Bovine rumen microbial communities from Lethbridge, Alberta, Canada - RJG_04 (v2) (version 2) | ecosystem: Host-associated > Mammals > Digestive system > Stomach > Rumen | place: Canada...
GTTTGCCCGCCCTGCCGCGTCGCGGTAGAGACGTGAGAGCCTGTGCTCCGGCACGATACCGGCGCCAACCTCGTTCGTCACGAAGACGCAGCGGACGCCGCCTGCGCGGACAGCGGCGATGAGGCGGTCGATTGCCGCATCCGCCTGCGCGTGAACCAAGGCCTCATCTGCGAGCTGTTCCTCAGAAAACGAACAGAGCAGATTGCTCAGGTAGATCGTCACACAGTCGAAAAGAATCGTATCACGGTCCGACGCAGCCTTCGCGATGGCCTGTTCCGCGGCAAAAGGCGCCTCGTAGGTCCGCCATGTCTCAGGTCGCCGTCTCTTGTGCAGCTCCACGCGATAGCGCATTTCGTCATCGAGCACCTGCGCCGTCGCGATGTAGGCGATTCGCCTCCCATGCGTGGCCACATAGCGCTCAGCGAATGCCGACTTGCCGCTGCGCGCGCCGCCGGTCACAAGTATGATTTCTCCCCGCTCCTGCTTCATCTGCCTGCCTCCTCCGCATACGCATGGCACTGCATAAGAAAATGCCGCGCCTCCTCCGGGCAGCCGGCGAAATGGATGTGCAAATAGCTGCCGAGCGACCTATATCGCTGCTGCCCCGCCTCATACTGTTCGCCGTTGCGCAGCTTCGTAAACACAAAGGGACGCGCTATCGCCGCCTGGCCGCTCTCTTTTGAGAAATGGAACTCATGGCCATGCAGAACCGTGCCCGCAGGGCCGAGGACGCTCTCCTGGCGCAGGCAGGCCTCCACATAGCCGACCATCTGCAGCCGCTGCTGCATTGCGGCGCGGCCTGGAAAGACGCCGCACATCGCATGCGCCGTGCCGGCAAAGTCGACAAGCTCCTCCATGAGATACATATAGCCGCCACATTCGGCGTAGATGGGCATACCAGCAGCCGCTGCCTGCCGGATGCTTTGTCGCATGGAAGCGTTCGCCGCGAGCTGCGCGGCAAACATCTCGGGGAACCCGCCGCCGATCAGCACGCCGTCTACCGCAGGCAGCGCCTCGTCATGCAGCGGACGGAAGGGAACGAGCGTCGCCCCCAGCTCTTCGAGCACACGCAGACTCGTCGGATAGTAAAAACTGAACGCCTCATCACGCGCTATGCCGATGCGCAGCCCGCGTCCCGGTTGCGCCGCGCGAATCGCAGCGGAAAGCACCTTCTCCGTCCCGCTGACGTCAAGGGGTGCCGCGGCCTCTGCCAAACGTTGGATGGCAGGCAGATCCAGAGAAGACGCGACCACCTCTCCCATGCGCCGCACCTTGGCCGCAGCCTCGAGCTCCGTCGTCGGCGTGAGGCCGAGATGACGTTCTGGCAGCACCAGGCCCGCATCGCGATGCACCGCGCCGTAGACAGGCAGATGGGCGCCCGACATCGCCGTGCGGATCATCGCCTCATGCGTTGCAGAACCAAGGCGGTTGAGCAGTACGCCCGCGAGCGTCACCTCCGCATCATACACACGAAAACCGAGCGCAGTCGCCGCTGCCGAAGCTCCCATAGACTTCGCGTCGATGACGAGGAGCACCGGCGCATCGAGTTCCTTGGCAATCTCTGCCGTAGAACTCACGCCCTGCCGCCCGCCGTCGTAGAGTCCCATGACGCCTTCAATGACAGCGATATCCGCATCTCCTGCTGTTGCCGCAAAGAGCGCGCGCAGGCGGGTTCTTGGAACGAGCCATGTATCGAGATTATGCGCCGGCCTGCCGCTCGCGAGCGCATGGAATCCCGTATCGATGTAGTCCGGTCCCACCTTGTAAGACTGCACCTTGAGCCCCTGCGCCCGCAGCGCTGCCAAAAGACCTGTGACCAGCGTCGTCTTGCCCGCGCCGCTCTGCGTCGCCGCGATGACGAGACGCGGAATCTTCCGCTTCATTTCCTCACTCCTCCGCCGCCGTCAAAAGCGCATGTCATCGATATCGTACATGAGCGCATTGATTGCCGCCGCTGCGATGGGGCTGCCGCCCTTCGTGCCTTCCACCGTGATGTAGGGCACCAGCGTATTTTTACGCAATGCCTCCTTGGAATCTGCTGCGCCGACAAAGCCGACAGGGATGCCGACGATGCAGGCTGGCCGCACATCCTCCTCCGCCACGAGGCGCAGCACCTCGAAAAGCGCTGTCGGCGCGTTGCCAATGGCGACGATGTTGCCATCGAGCGCCCGACCGAACTGACGCATCGCCGCCATCGAGCGCGTGATGCCCTGCTGCTTGGCAGCGGCTGCAATATCCGCATCTGCAATCAGGCAATGCACTTCTCCGCCGAAAGATGCGAGTTTCCGCTTGTTGATGCCCGTGCGGACCATTTCCACATCTGTGAAAATCGACGCGCCGCCGCGCAGTGCCTCCTGAGCAGCGGCAATGGCCTGCGGGTGGATATGGATGAGCGGCGCGTACTCCACATCGCCCGCAGCATGGATGATGCGCGAATAGATTTTCGTCTCGACAGGCCCGAGATGATAGGGCGCTAGGTGCGGCGCAATGATCTCCATACTGCGCTGCTCGATTGCCATCGGCTTCTTGATATATTCCATCAGATTGCCTCCTGTTGCTTGAGGAAAGACAAGACCTCTCCATACGTATGTGCCAGATGCGGATAGGCGAGCTGCGGGCGGTCGATGAGCACGACGGGCAGGCCAAGTTCCTTCGCCGCGGCGAGCTTCGTGTCTGTGCCGCCGACCTGACCGCTGTTCTTCGTCACGATGACCTCCGCCTGATAGCGCCGGAAAAGCTCCCGGTTGAGCGCCGTGCTGAACGGCCCTTGCAATGCGACGATCTGCGCCGGCGTGAGACCGAGCGCCTCACATAGAGCGAGCACCTCCGCTGTCGGCAGGACGCGCGCGATGAGCACCGCATCCGCAAGGGCCGGTGCTGTCGTGAACGCCTTCAGATTATGACTGCCCGTCGTGAGAAAGATGCGTCTGCCGAGCGCAGATGACTGCGAGGCAGCCTCCTCGTAGCTATGGACGATATGGATCTCGCCAGATAGCTCCGTGAGACTGCGCTCATAACGCAGATAAGGAATGCCCAATTTCTTCGCTGCCATCATTGCGTTTTTCGATACATTGACCGCATAGGGATGGCTGGCATCCACGATGACCTGCACGTCATGTGACGCGGCATAGCGGATGAGCGCCGCCTCGTCGAGCGGCTCTTCATTGATGACAAGCTTTCCGTCGCATGCGGCGAGGAGTTCCGCTCCGTAGCGGCTCGTAACAGAGGCCGCCACCTGATACCCCGCCGCCAGGAGCTCCTGCGCGAGTGCGCGGCCGTCCGCCGTACCCGCCGCAAGGAAAATCATAGTCCGGCCTCCTTGGCGCCGTAACCGCGCGGCGTGATCATCCAGCCTTCGCGCACATACGTCTGCGAGTTGCCGATGATGACGAGCGAGAACATATTGATTTCCTCGTCGACGAAATCGCGCAGGGTGGAAAGCTGCTTCGCCTCTTCCTGCCGCGTTGCCGCCGTCACGATACCAACCGGCGTCGCGGGATCGCGATAGCGGAGCAGGATGTCGCGCACGATCTCGATATTCTTCACACGCTTGCGACTTTTCGGGTTGTAGAGCGCGATGACGAAATCGCCCTCTCCCGCCATCCGCACGCGCTTCTCGATCAGCTCCCACGGTGTCAGGAGATCCGACAGGCTGATGACGGCGAAATCGTGCATGAGTGGCGCGCCGAGCAACGACGCCGCCGCATTGACCGCCGATACGCCCGCAATCGTGCCGCCATATTCTGGACGCCGTTCCCTCGGAAGCTGCAGGATCAGCTCGAGCACGAGACCGGCCATACCGTAGACACCGGCATCACCGCTTGAGATGACCACGGTCTCCCGCCCGTCCGTCGCCGAGCCGACAGCCATGCGGCAGCGGTCGATCTCCTGCATCATGCCCGTGCCGATGACATCCTTGCCGCCGAGCAGCGGCTGGATCAGCTTGATATATGTATGATACCCCGCGACAACCTGCGCGTGCTCGATAGCCGCGCGCGCGCGCGGTGTCATATCGAGAAGACTGCCCGGCCCGATGCCGATTACTGTGATTTTTGCCATACCAATGCCACCGTCACTTTCTCAAATTTCGTTTTTCCGAGCGCCATGCTGCCGCCGGACGCTCCCGCCGCCGCCAGGGCGGCCGCCTCCGCGACATTGCCGACGCCGATGGTCTTCCTCACAAAGGGCGACTCCCTGAGCTGGTAGCGATCCACCATCGACTGCAAGGCACCCCGCTCGTAAAACCGCAGGGGAATCCGACGCTTCTCCGCGACCTCCCGCAACCCAGCCTCATCTTTCTTCACCGTCGTCGTCGCGATGAGTTCCGGTGCCTCCGGCGGCAGTTCGATGCGCGCGAGCGCAGCGCACAGCGCCTGCTCGATTTCGCCCGCCTTCGTGCCTCTGCGGCAGCCGATACCTGCAATCAGGCGGCGCGGACACAGGCAAAGGTGTCGTCCATCCTGCACCGGCACAGAGGTGACCAGAACCGGTACCTGCCCTCCGGCCTCCGCACGCGCTGCGACCTGCGCGATATCCCCAGCACACATCTGGACGAAAAGACCGAGCCGCCTCAGAGCGGAACGATAAAATGGCGCGAGACGAAGATGCGACTCCACACAATAAATGATCTCCCGTCCGGCAAGCAACGCGCGATTGACCGCGACAATGGCATCATGCGGCGTCGGCGAGAGTCCCAGGCACCCTGCCACGGCATCCGGCGCGAGCATGCCCTCGACATCCGTCGCCGTCGTGATGACAGCATCGCTGCCGAGCGCCAAGGCCAGCTGCCGCGTGAGCATATTCGCGCCGCCGACATGACCGGAAAGCAAGCTGATGACATGGCGCGCGCGTTCATCAAGCACGAGCACCGCAGGATCGACGAGCTTCCCCCGCAGGAGCGGGGCCACCGTGCGCACGACGATTCCCGTCGCCATGAGAAAGATCAACGCATCATAGCGAGAGAAATTCTCCCGCACGACCTCTGCAAGCCGCAAAAAGCCCCGCGCCTCAGGATAAGATACGCGGCAACGACTGCTCACAAAGACATCTGCCTCCGGCAGAACCGCTTGCACGTGCCGCGCCGTCAGCGCTCCCTGTGCTGTCAGTGCAAAAACTGCTGCCCTCATTGCTGCTGCGCCTTGCGGAACATGTGCGAGAACTCCGGTGCGTATAGACGGGAAAGCTCATAGTCTGCGTCAAGGCAGCGACTCACGACGATCATCGCCTGACGGTCGATGCCCGCATCCTTCACCTGTTGTGCGATGGTCGTGAGCGTACCACGCACCGTTTTCTCATCAGGCCATGAGGCGCGCTGGACGACAGCGACCGGCGTCTCCGGCGCATAGCCGCCGGCGATGAGCTCCGCCGCGACCTTATCAAGCATAGACACCGAGAGGTAGATGCACATCGTCGCCTGATGCACCGCAAGTCGCCGCAGGCTCTCCGCCTCCGGCACAGGCGTACGCCCCGCACCGCGCGTGATAATAAGCGTCTGGCTGATGCCTGGCAGCGTGTACTCCTGCCGGAGCGCCGCCGCTGCCGCGAAACACGAGCTCACGCCCGGCGTCACATCGAACGCGACACCGCGCTTCGCAAGCGCGTCCATCTGTTCCTGGATCGCGCCGTAGACAGACGGATCTCCCGTATGCAGACGGACCGTCGTCTTCCCCGCGTGCTCCGCTGCCTCGATAACAGCGAGCACCTCATCAAGTGTCATACTCGCCGAATCATGGACCTCCGCATCCTTCCTGCAGAGCTTCAGCATCCCCGCGCTCACGAGCGATCCCGCATAGATGACGACATCCGCCTCCCCTAACAGACGTGCGCCGCGCACCGTAATCAGATCTGTCGCACCGGGACCGGCACCAACGATATGAACCATAGTGCAGTGACCTCCTTATCATTCCTTTTGGCTATCCCTATTATACTAATCTGCCAAGAAGAAGTCTATAAAAAGGTTCCGGTGCAATGAATCAAGCGCGCTCAACACTCTGAGCCTTTTCCCAGCGGCGCGCGGCAAGGCCGACGAGCACGACGCCTGCGGCGAGCGCAAGTTGCAGTACAGACACCACCCAGCCGCCTACACTGCTCGAGAGCGCTGCACCAATGATTTTATCATGCACAATCATCGAGCCTGCAGTCCAGCCGAGAAGTCCCGCACCCGCATAAAGGATGATGGGACACCGATCCATAAGTCTCCCAATCAGCGTACTGCCCCCCACGATGATGGGAATGCTGATGAGGAAGCCCAGAACAACCAGTAGAAAACTCCCATGCGACGCACCAGCGATAGCCAGGACATTGTCGACCCCCATCGCAGCGTCCGCAATGATGATAGTCTTCACTGCGCCCATAAGATTTTCAGAGGCTGCGACCTGCGCCCCTCCCTTCTCCGGCAGCAGAAGCTTCACCGCAATGGGCAACAGAACCAATCCACCAATTGCCTGCAGGTATGGAACAGAGAGCAACCATACCGCCGCCAGCGTCATCACAAGGCGGATGAGCACCGCGCCCCCCGTACCGATGAGAATGGCCTTCCTGCGCAAGTGCGGCGGTAGTTTGTTCGCCGCCATCGCAATCACAACAGCATTATCGCCGCCCAAGAGCAGATCGAGGAGGATCACCGTTCCCAGCGCCATAAAGAATTCCACAGACAAAATTTCCATCTCTTTTCCTGCCTTTCTCAAGAGAAGAGGATGCTGCTTTTCATCAGCATCCAACAAAAAAGAGACTCTCGCATGGTATCCCAAAAACGGGTATCATGCGAAAGTCTCACCTATCACTTATCCCAGCTACGCCTTGCGCGTCTTCGAGATTCCACCATGATGATGCTGCCAGCCGCGGATGCGGCATGTATGTTGACAACAGCCGAGAGGCTACTCCCCTTCGCTATTCTTTTCTATTTCAGTTTAACAAATCGAGCAACAGATGTCAATCTCGCTCCGTCCTCGACTCGATATAATGGCTGAAGCTACCGATGACGAGCTGCGGAAATTCCTGATGCAGTGCGCGCAAAAAGGCTTTCGTGCCGAGCGGCTTCTCCTGCTGCGGCGGCATGATGGCGAGGAACGCATCCGGATCGATGTTCAGGTTCCTCACCTGGATCATCTGAACGGGCAGCTCCCGGAAAAATGCCTGCCAGGCTACAAGTTCCTCCGGCCGATCGTTGAAACCGGGGAAATACAAGAGATTCAGCGAAACATAAACGCCACGTTCCAGCGCATAGCGGATAGAGGCCTTGACATCCTCGAGGTGATAGCTGGCACGATAATACGCGTCATAGCTTTCAGCGCGCGCGCTGATAATGGAAACGCGCAAGCTGTCGAGGCCTGCATCGACAATCTCGCGAATGCCCTGCGTATAGCCGGCATTGGAGTTCATGTTGATCTGTCCCCGCTTGGTCTTCTCCCGTATGAGGCGGATACCCGCCGCTATGTTCGCGGCCGCCAGGCTGGGCTCGCCTTCACAGCCCTGTCCGAAGCTCACGATGCCATCCGGTGCGACGGAAAGATGATACACGCCGACCTCGGCAATCTCCTCCGGAGTTGGCCGGAACGTAATTCGCTGCTGCGGCGAGGGACAGCATTCTGCCGGCTGCAGAGAAATGCAGCCGAAGCATTTGGCGTTGCAGACAGGAGAGGCCGGGATTCCCGCCTCCCAACGGCGATAAAAGAGATTCTGTGCCGTACAGCAATGCCACTTAAGTGAGCAACCAGCCACCTGTTCCACGATACGATTGCCCGGCAACTCTTTTTTCGTCCGCTTGACGAGCTTCTTGAGCTCCGGCGTATTGTAATGCACAGGATCCCATTTATCATTCTCATCCGTGTAGATGGCCGCACAGCATAGTTCATCGTGATAGACGACGACCGCCGTATAGCCGTAGAGCGGCAGTCGCTGCGCTCCCTCCTCCCGTACATAGGCCGGGAGATAGAGACGCGTATAGCCGGCAGGCAGGATGGCGGCGACGGCCAGCCCCGTCATAGGGAGCACCTCTCCCTCCGCCGTCTGTCCGACGGCCTGATGCTGCGGCAGAAGCATGAGATCTGCACTCTCCGGCAGAGGAATGAGATCCTCCGGGCGGAGCGGGACATTCTCTCTGCCGAGGCGCCCCATACCGCGCAATCCTGCCGCATCGAGGATATTGCCCTCTTCGTCTGCATAGACGGCCGTAATGAGCTCATCAGCCTGCGTCATCGCGATACCTCCTCTGCCTGGGAGGGCTCGGCTGCCGTTCCCACATGTTCCTTGCTCTTGCGTTTCTTTTCCTTCTTGGGATTGTAACGGTTCATCGCTTTGTCAACATCCTCCGTCACGACGCATTCGATGGCAGGGACAAGATAACGGATGGCCTCGGAGACTTTCGCCGCATCCTCCGGAGGAAACGGCGCCAACACATGGTTCACGACCGTCCAGCCAGGCAGAGGACGGCCGATGCCGATGCGTATGCGAGCGAAATGCTCATCCCCCAGATGCGCAAGAATCGATTTGATGCCATTATGCCCGCCGGAACTCCCTTTTTTGCGGATGCGGATGGAGCCAACGGGAATATCCATGTCATCATGCGCGACAATGAGATCATCCGCCGCCAGCTTGTAAAAATTCATGAGAGGTGCAATCGCGCGCCCACTCTCATTCATATACGTCTGCGGCTTGACGAGCAAGACAGCCTCGCTGCCGATGCGTGCTCTCGCGATGAGCGCATCATACTTCTCCCGCCACTCAGTGACGCCGAGATGCGCCGCCAGCGCATCCACCATGAGGAATCCGACATTATGCTTCGTCTGCGCGTACTCTCTTCCCGGATTGCCCAGGCCCGCAATGACCTTCATGAAAAGCCTCCTCAGTCGTTCGCTGTCGGATCACCGACCAAGAACATATACGCCGCTACGACGAAACCGAGCGCGATGCGGTACCAGCCGAATACTTTGAAATCATTTGTCTTGATATAGCTCAAGAGAAACTTAATCGAAACGATCGATACGATAAACGCGGTTGCCATGCCGAGGACGAGGATGAGCACCTCTGCACCCGTATAATGGATGCCGAACTTCACCATCTTGAGGAAACTCGCGCCGAACATGACAGGAATCGCGAGGAAGAACGTAAACTCCGTCGCAACATAACGACTCGCTCCAAACAAGAGACCGCCGATGATCGTCGAACCAGAGCGGCTCGTGCCCGGCACGAGCGAAAGTACCTGGAAAAAGCCAATAATGAGCGCTGTCTTATAGTCAAGATTCCGCAGATCCGTCACGCGCGGGCGACGACGCTTGTTATAATTCTCAACGACAATGAAGAGGATGCCGTAAAAAATGAGAGTTGTCACGACGACAGGCGCCGTCATCAAATGTTCCTCCATGAATTTATTCAGCATGAGACCGATGACAGCTGCTGGCAGAGAAGCCACGATGACTTTCTTCCAAAGTTCGACAGTCTCCCCTTTCTCCTGGCGCGTCTTCGCAGCAGAAAAGGGATTGAGTTTCTCGAAATTGAGCACGACGACGGCCATGATGGCGCCGAGCTGAATAACCACGAGGAACATGTCCATGAATTGCTTGGATACCTGCAACTTGATGAACTCATCTACCAGGATCATGTGTCCGGTGCTCGAGACAGGCAGCCACTCCGTCAGTCCCTCAACCACGCCGAGCAATACCGTCTTCAATAGATCAGCAAACGTAACGTCCAATCTTATTTCCTCCTATACGGACAATATTTTGCAACAGCCATCATTATAACACAGTGACACGCTCTATGACAGGAAAATTTTAAGAAAGCGCTGAGGATGCGAAGTACACCGGATTTCTCCGAGACATCCACTTCCTTAGCGCTTCCTTACCATTCTTCATCCAGATATGCCTTGCCGTTCATGACAAAAATGGCGCGAAATTCCCATCGATGAAAACAGGAACCTCTCGCCCATCAGCGCGGCGTCTGCCCACGATGGAGAGATCTCTGCTACCGACCATAAAGTCCTCGTGCAATAAAGAATCATTCACGCCGCGGCGCAGCAACTCCACGCTTTCAAGCGATGCACCATCCTTCAGGCAGGTCGGATACGCCTTGCCAAACGCAAGGTGGCAGGCGGCGTTCTCATCGAAAAGCGTATTGTAGAACAAAAGTCCGCTTTTCGAAATTGGCGAATCATATGGGACAAGCGCCACTTCGCCAAGATGACAGGCACCTTCGTCCGTTGCAAGAAGTTGCCGTAACTTCTCCTCACCGTGCTTTGCATGCGCCTCCACAACACGGCCTTGCGCAAAACGCAGGCGCATTTCTTCAATGAGACTTCCCTGATATACGAGAGGCTTCGTCGCAATCACCGTGCCGCTCACGCCATCTCGATCCGGCAGCGTGTAAACCTCCTCGGTCGGTAGATTCGCCACAAACGGCACACCCGTCTGGGAATCCTCTGATCCGCCCGCCCAAAGATGTCCCTCTGGCAACTCGACGACCAGATCCGTACCCAGTCCATTCGTATAGTGCAGGCTTGCGAAATCTTGAGCATTGAGAAAAGCCGCGGCACGATGCAAGAAAGCGATATGTTCCTGCCAAGCTGCGACGGCGTCCCCGCCACCTATACGTGCCGTCTTCAAGATAGCTTCCCAGAGCCGCTGTTCCGCTTCTCCCGCCGCACAACCCGGAAAGACCTTTGCCGCCCAGGTCGGCGTCGGCACGGACACGACGCACCAGGTATTCTTGTTGCTCATGAGGCGCTCACGGTACTCGAGCAGAGCAGCCCCTGCCGCCTGCTGCGCAGAGGTCAGCCGCTGTGGCTCGATGTCACGGAAAATCTCAGGATTCCGCGCGACGACGGAAACAAACGCAGCGCCTTGTTCTGCATAATCTGTGTAGAACCGTCGCTTCCACTCGGGAAATTCCGAAAAAACAGAACGCGGTGCCAGCGCATATTTGATGTGGTCAGACACCTCATCATTCCAGCTCATGACCACCTCGTGCGCACCAACGTGATACGCCTCTTCCGCGAGTAGACGCGCAAACGGTGCGCACGCAAGCGGCGTATTGACGACGAGAATCTGCTCCTTCTGTAGGTTTACACCGATCTTCACGATCAGTCGGGCATACGCCCGGAGCAATTTCGTATCCGGCATATCATGTTCCCCTTTCAAGATAGAAATGCTTTTTCGGAAAACATTATACCGACTCCACGACTAAATCGCAATCAGGCACTTCCTCACACGTTTCACGCTCCGCATGAGATCTCATATACTGATAGAAATCCTCCATCGGCATTGGGCGTGCGTAGTGGAACCCCTGTAGATACGTTGTATCCATGCGGTCAAGCGCAAGCGCCATCGCCTCAGACTCGACTCCCTCCGCCGTGATGCTGAAGCCAAGCTCGAGAAATGCGCGAATCGTATCGGGGAGAAGTGTATTAGGCTGACTGAAATGCGCCCGCACGAACCCCATATCGAGCTTGATATTGATGAAAGGAATCTGACGCACCATCATAAGATTGGAATACCCACTGCCATAGTCGTCGAGCACGAAACTGAACCCCGCCTCCCGCATGCGTGCAATCTGGTTCTGCAACGTGTTGAGATTGATGATGGATTCCTCTGTAATTTCTAAATGAAGCTTATGTGCCGACACCTGATACTCCTGCTGAATACCGATGAAGTCCTCCGCAAGATGCGGATTCATGCATTGGACAGGAGAGAGATTGATATTGACCCAATCGAGCTGGAGCATCCTGATGCGCGGCTCGCTCATGAAGGCACAGACCTTGCGGAACACCTGCATGCCAAGTTCCGCGATGCTGCCCGTTTTCTCCGCGAGAGGGATAAACTCGCCCGGCGCGATATAGCCCAGCTTTTCATCATAAATACGCGCCAACGCCTCCGCACCGACAATTTTCTGCGTATGCGCGTCGACGATTGGCTGAAAAAAAACACTGACATCATCCTTGGCAATCGCTCTCTTGAGCGCGCGTTTGACAGACATTTCGTGATGTAATCCGTCGATGTATTGCCCATCGACGCGAATAGGTTCCTGGCTCGGCACCACAGCCTGATCCTGCTGGCGATGCGCAATTTCCAAAACATCGAGAATATCATCCACTGACTCGACACAAATCGAACTGTCCATGACTGCGCAGCCGACTCCAACAAACATCTCCGCCCCACCGACCAGCCAACTCTCCTGGAAGCGCCGATAAACAGCAGCAACCGTCCCTGCCTGATCGAACGGTGAAAACGAAAGAATCACGAATCTACCATTGCGCAGATAGAACATTGACTTCTTTGGAAACGTCTGCTGCAACCACATACCGATGAGACCTAGACACCGATCCATCTGCACCGCACCATAGAGTTCGCGAACCTCCCCGTAGGTGTGAATGCAACAGGAAACGAGCCAGAACCGCCGATTCTTATTCTCCCGCATCAAACGTTCAAATGCCTGGCGGTTAAACACCCCCGTACGTTGCTCTAAAAAGCGCTCCGGATTTTGCGCACCAAAATAAAGTCCGAGGCTCGCGAGCAGGAACAAATAACTGAGGACATGAAGAACAAAACTATGTACAATAACCCCCGCCAGCGTCAAGCAAAGATTCGCCGCAATCACCGCAGCAAAAATCCGGCTCTGACGCAGCGGCGGATATTTGCGACGAAAATAAAAGATCACCAACAGGATCTGAATGGGCAGAACTACCGACGCCATCTCATAAGGATACTCTATCATCCAAGCCAAAATGCCCTCTCCCTTCCTGCGCCCATTACGGCCACAGTACGTTCCTACTTGAAAATTCATTTTTAGAAAAATATATACGCGCACAAACGGGACATTAGTACACACAATTAATCAACGGTTCCTTAAAAATCCTTGCTGTATAGTATAGCATATTCCGTCAATTTTTTGACCGTATTTCCACAATTTTCATTTTTGGGAACAGTTTTCTATTTGTAGGCCTTGAGATTACTCCCCGCCCTGTTCAATCTGACGAATCTCATCCCTGGAAGCGTTTTCGAGCGCGGCATCCTGGAACTCCTGATTATGCGGCAAATCCATCACGAACCGATCTGTCTTGTTGAGCAGCGCCTTGCCTCGCTCCATCTCGATATCGAATACATGCCCCCCACAGGTGCAGGCATCGTCGAGAAAATGGAAATGCCAGCCCGCTGTATTCACTCCCTCGAGATACTGCGGGAAATAAAAACAGACGAGCGAACCTGAAATATTCTCAAATACGAACCGGCGCTCATCCTTCGCGAGCATCTCGGCAAACTTCTTGAACGGAGGCTCCTGCTTGAGTTCTGTGCGCGCAGCAACGCGGCGGAAAGCGCCGTCCACACGCACAATGTAGAGATTGTTCGCACCGAGCAATTCGACGCGCTCATCGAGAAGTCCGCGCAGCGCATCAAGGCTCTCCATGGCACTGAGGCTGATGGTATCTCCTTCCTCGAGGAACGAAACGCTTGCAAATGTCACACGATCTTCCATCGCCGCGAGCCGCGCACTCCCATCACCGAGGATTCTGTAACAGCGGTGGTTGAGCAAGATGAGCTCTCCATCGGCCGCATGGAACATCCCCAGACCGATATCTCCGAAGCGCAGGAGCTGTTCTACCGTTGTCGCGCCATAATAATTCCCCATGATCAGAGATTGCAGCGTTGAAATCTGATAGATTGGCTGCTTCTTCTTGAGGTAACGGACGGGCGAAGTGAGAAAATCCATAGAGCATGCTCCTTTGTAACAGTATGTCAGCCTGATGCCGCTGACAGCGATTAGAAAGCAGCATCGCATCGACAAGAAAATTTGTTATAACACGTGCTAACGATAATTCCAATAAATTGTTTATTAAGAAAGAAAAAAGTTCCTCTCAAAAAAAGACAAACGCTTCTCGAGAGGAACTTTTTTGTAATATATCAATGCAACCGTTCAAGTGCACGATGCGCGATATCCTTGCGGAACATCTTATCCTTGAAATCGATAGCGGAAACGCCATCATATGCTTTTTCCACGGCCTGCGCGACATCCGCCGCCTCCGCGACGACACCGAGCACGCGGCCGCCGGCCGTGACGATCTTACCGTCTTTCTCTGCCGTCCCTGCGTGGAACACATGCGCACCTTTGGCTGCCGCCTCAGCAAGCCCCGTAATCTCATAGCCCTTCCGGTAGGACTTCGGATAGCCGCCAGACGCGAGTACGACGCAGACCGCTGCGCCGTCACTCCAACGGATGTCGAGGTCCTTCAGACTGCCGTCACCGCGCGCGCATGCCGTCATGATTTCCACGAGATCGCTGCGCAGCAGCGGCAAGACGACCTGTGTCTCCGGGTCGCCGAAGCGCGCGTTGAACTCGACAACCTTCGGGCCGTCCGCCGTAATCATGAGCCCAGCGTAGAGGCAGCCCTGATACTTGCGGCCCTCCACCGCCATCGCACGGATGGCCGGCTCGAGGATGGTCTCTTTCGCCTGCGCGACGAGCGCTGGCGTCATGACAGGCGCCGGCGCGTAGGTGCCCATGCCGCCCGTATTCGGCCCCTTGTCACCATCGTAGGCGCGCTTGTGATCCTGCGAGGAAATCATCGGCACGATGGTCTCGCCGTCGGTAAACGCGAGCAGCGATGCCTCCTCGCCCTCCATGAACTCCTCGATGACGACGCGGCTGCCCGCCTGTCCGAACTCCTGAGCCTCCATGATGTCCGTGATCGCGCGCAGCGCCTCTTCCTCCGTCATCGCGACGACGACGCCCTTGCCCGCAGCAAGGCCGTCCGCCTTAATGACGATGGGCGCGCCCTCCTTGCGAATGTAGTCCTTCGCAGCTGCCGCGTCAGTGAAGACTTCATACTTTGCCGTCGGGATACCATATTTCTTCATGAGCCCCTTGGAAAAGGACTTCGAGCCCTCGATCTCCGCCGCGAGCTTACGCGGGCCGAAGGCGAGGATGCCTGCCGCTTCGAATGCGTCGACGATGCCGTTCGTGAGCGGCACCTCAGGTCCGACGACGGCGAGGTCGATGTCATGTGTTTTCGCAAAATCAACGACTGCCTTATTATCCTCGATGGAGATATCCGGCACGCACTCAGCAATCTCCGCCATGCCAGGATTGCCCGGGATGGCATAGAGCTTCGTAGCCTTGGGGGACTGGGCAAGTTTCCAGGCAAGCGTGTGCTCACGCCCACCGCCACCGATCACAAGAATCTTCATGTATGCTACCTCCAAAAAAGGGCTGCGCCTGCAGCCCCTTCATCATATTCCGTTGCTGCAGCCGAAGCATATCGGCTATCGCAACGCTTCCTTACTTTTTCAGCTGTTCAGCGAGATAGTTCTGGATCATGTCATCGTATGCCGCCGTATGCGCAAAGGCCTCCTGCGCCAGCTCCATGCGCGTGCGGTCGTCGACACATCCGTCTTTCTTCACCTGCTCAGCGATAGCCGCGTAACGGTCCGGATTCGTAACCACCGTGACGAACTTGAAATTCTTTGCTGCGGCACGTACCATCGCGGGACCACCGATGTCGATGTTCTCGATGGCTTCGGCGAGCGTGACGCCCGGCTTCGCGATCGTCTCCCTGAACGGATAGAGATTCACCGCCACGAGGTCGATGCCCGTGATCTTGTGCTCTTTCATCTCTCTCACATGCTCCGGGTTGTCACGTACGGCGAGGATGCCGCCGTGGATATACGGATTGAGCGTTTTCACGCGGCCGTCCATGATCTCCGGGAAGCCCGTGACATCGCTCACATAGGTGACAGGGATCCCTGCCTCCTTGATGGCCTTCATCGTACCGCCAGTCGAGACGATTTCAACGCCAGCCTCATGAAGTGCACGCGCGAACTCGACAACGCCTGACTTATTCGATACGCTGATTAATGCGCGTTTGATCTGCATACTCGTTTCCCCTCTCTGACTACTTTCAATTAGGATTTCTCCGGCAGGACGCATACCTTGCGTCCCTCGACCTGCAACCTGCCTTCGCAATACCATTCGATGACCT
>Ga0310695_10008417_pt1 | contig 15962 bp, 12 predicted proteins | sample RumenRJG_04DNA_FD_203882 | JGI IMG/M metagenome (GOLD analysis project Ga0310695, IMG submission 203882) | Bovine rumen microbial communities from Lethbridge, Alberta, Canada - RJG_04 (v2) (version 2) | ecosystem: Host-associated > Mammals > Digestive system > Stomach > Rumen | place: Canada...
AGATGTTCTTTTCCAAGTCGATAGAAAAACTGAACCAGCTTTATTTTACGGATAACATGAACCGTTACAGTGCGGTTCGTGTTTCGGTACGCCGGCTTGTATTTTCGTCTGTGCTCATAACGGCTTCTGTTTCTGTTGTGGTATCATTCCTCCTTTTAATGTTTGTTTCTTCAATTATACAGCCTCTCACAGAAATTTCAGAAAGTGCCAATCAGCTTGCAGAAAGAAATTTTGACATTCCTCTGTTTGAATATAATAAATCAGATGAAATCGGAAATATTTGCCGCGCATTTAACAGGATGATTCTTTCAATCAGGGAATACATCGATACAATCTGGGAAAAGGCCATCCGCGAAAATGAACTTAAAGAAAAAGAAATGAAGATGACGGAACTTTACCAAACAGCAAAGCTTACGGCTCTTCAAGCGCAGATTAATCCGCACTTTCTGTTCAATACGCTTAATACCGGAGCGCAACTTGCCATGATGGAAGGCAGCGACCGAACCTGCGACTTTCTGGAAAAAGTTGCAGATTTTTACAGGTACAACCTTCAGTTTTCATGCAAGGAATCTGTATTGGAAGATGAAGTTCATCTAATTGAATCTTATGTCTACATAATGAAAGTGCGTTTTGGAGATCATTTTAATTTTTACAAGGAAATTACTTCTGAACGCCTGAACATACCTTTTCCGGGAATGGTATTGCAGCCTCTTGTAGAAAACTGCATAAAGCATGGTATCGGTCATATTTCTAAAGGCGGAAAAATCATGTTCCGCATATACGATCAGAATGAATATGTAGTTATTTCCATAAGCGACAACGGTGCAGGTTTCCCGGCAGAAAAAAGAAAGCAGATTCTGGCAGGAATTTCTGAAAAAATGCCGGAAACTGTGATACAATCTAGTGATGACTCTGGAACTGGAGTCGGACTTACAAATGTAATTTCAAGGCTTAAGCTCTTTTCAAAGAACGAGAGCGTTTTTGATATAAAAGAATCGGATGAAGGTGGAACAGAATTTGTGATCAGGATAAAAAATGTATAACATCTTATTGACGGACGACGAACAGATTGTAACGGATTCTCTCGCTTTTATTCTGGAAAAGAATTTTCCGGAGCTTTGTACTATATTTAAAGCCGGTTCTGGAGCGGAAGCAATTCAGGCCTGCAGGCAGAATAAAATAGATATTATTTTCATGGATATAAACATGCCGGGCATTAACGGGCTGGAAGCGATTGGCGAAATAAAGCAGTTTAATCCTTCGGCTGTTGTAATAATTTTAAGTGCCTTTGACAAGTTTCAGTATGCGCAGGAAGCAATGACTCTTGGTGCATTCCGTTATCTTACCAAGCCTGTAAACAGAAATCTTGTAACTCAGACTGTAAGGAACGCAATGGGAATTATTGATTCCGTGCAGGGTAAGCTTTCAAGCGACATTGAAATAAAGGAAAAACTCAGTTTTGTGTCAAACATTGTAGAAAGCGACTTTATTTATTCTTCAATCTATTCACCTTCTGATGACCGTGATCTGGGACGCTACCTTGACTATTTTAAGATTACTGAAGACAGTTATTTCTTTATCTGCCTTGAACTTCCGGCTACAATCGGAGAAAATCAGACACGCTATGAATGTTATATGACACTCCGCGACATTATTTCTGCTTCTAATCCGTGTATTGTAGGTCCATTAATGTCGAATAGGGTTGTAGCTTTTGTTCCGGTTGACGGAACAGGAGATGAACATTCGCATTTTATATGGCAGCAGGAATTTATACGCGGTGTTTTTACTCATCTTTCCATGAAAATCAGCATGAACGTAAAGATTGGGGTTGGAAAAATCAGTTCGGATCTGTCTGCAACTGTAGAAGCGTATAATACGGCTCTTGATGCGCTTAATACCATTTCTGACGGCGGCGGAGCGGCATTCTATTATAAGACGGAATGTGCAGAAAAAGCCGGTACAGAAGATTTACTGCGCTATGAACAGCATCTTTTAAGCCGCATTGCAGCAGGTGATGTTTCCGGGGCAAAAAGCCAGGCAATCATATGGGTTAATTCAATTTTTTCTCATTCTCCGGATATTGATTCAGTGCGTAATTCCGTGTTCAAGCTGCTGGTCATTGCAAGAACGTCTATAAATGAATACCGCAAGGGCTATTCCGACGAGTCTGCGTTCAGCACAACTTTTTCTATCCTTGGAAACTGCAGCACAAAAGAAGATTTTGAAAACTACCTGGTTCCGCAGATTGAAGACTGTGCTGTAATAATTTCCGGCAGCAAAAAGAATAAGGAAAATCCAGTAATTTCAAAGGCAAAGGCTTATGTAGAAGCCCACATAGGAAGTGAAATTTCACTTGACCAGACTGCAGATTCTGTCGGCGTAAATCCGTTCTACCTCAGCAAGTTGTTTAAGGAAGAAACAGGAAGCAATTTTATTGATTTTGTAAACGATGTCCGGCTTGAAAAAGCGCGCAGCCTGCTCAAAAAACTTGAACTAAGCATAAAGGAAGTCAGTTTTGACTGCGGTTATTCAGACCAGAATTATTTTTCCAAGATATTCAGGCGGAAATTCGGCATAACACCAACCGAATACAGGAATTCATTATGAAAAAATTGCTTGCATTTACATTTATATTTTTCAGCATTTTGCTGACTTCATGTTCAAAAAAGCAGCAGGTATTTCATTCGGCTTCTTCTGCAAAGCCTTTGAAAATAGGCTTTTCAATTGACACTCTTATTGTTGAGCGCTGGAAGCAGGACTGTGAGCTTTTTATTTCTACTGCCGGAAAGAATGGTGCAAGCGTAATAATAAAGGATGCGGCAAACAGCGTAACAGAACAGATAAAGCAGGTTGATTCCCTTATCTCTCAGAATGTTGACGTGCTTGTTATTGTGCCTAAGGAAGCTTCTGCATTGAGCGGTGTGCTCCTTAAGGCTCGCAAAAAGAATATTCCTGTAATTTCTTATGACCGGCTGATTCTGGATGCTCCTGTTTCCCTCTATGTTTCTGTAGACAGTTTTAAGGTTGGAAAACTTATGGCAGAAGGAATCCTTAAAGGTCTGGATAAGGGAAGTATATGGTCTATTCTTGGTTCAAGCGAAGATAACAACATGAAAATGATTGAAGAAGGAATTCACAGTGGGCTTGCAGGTTCAAAGGTTTCTGAAGAATTTAAATTCTTCACTCCTGACTGGAATTATGACCTGGCCTATGCAAAGATGAACGGCCTGCTTGATGACGGACTTATTCCTTCTGGCGTAATATGCGGAAACGATGCAATTGCAGAATCTGTACTTAAATCTATTTCTGAGCACAGGCTGGGAATGAACATTCCGATTGTAGGGCAGGATGCAGATATTCTTGCCTGCAGAAGGATAGTTGCGGGGCTTCAGGCTGCCACCGTTTACAAGCCGATTCAGGAACTTGCATCTATTGCCGCAGAATGTGCATGCTGCATTGCAAGGGGCGCTCCTGCAGAAGAATGTGCCCAAAATATAGGCTCAATAAAAAACGGATACGGGACCGTACCGGCGCTTCTTCTTGAACCAGTTCTTCTGACCGGCGAAAACATGATGAATGTTGTTGTAAAATCCGGTTTTCATTCCTATGACGAAATTTACAGATAGTATTAATAACGCTGGTTAGTACTTTTTTAAGGTTAAAATAATACTAAAAATACTAAAAAAAACAGGATTATCTGTGCCTGGAATTTAAAAAAATCCCAAAAATACAAAAATATTCTAGAAGATTACCCGTTTTCATTTCAAATATGGCTCTATACTGATATCAGAAAAAAGAAATGGTCTCCGTCTGGAGATTTATAAGGAGTCATGATGAAAAGAATGGTAAAGGGAATTATAGGAGCTGCAATGCTTGCAGCTTGTACAGCCGGTTTCGTTGGTTGTTCTGGTTCTAAAAGCGTTCAGGTTGGTATTGTACTTCCAACAAAAGATGAACCGCGCTGGATTCAGGATGAAACTTCGTTCAAGAAGCTTCTTGAAGGAAAAGCATCTGTTGAACTTTTGTTCAGCCAGGGTGATCCAAACAAGGAAAAGCAGAATGTTGAAGCTCTTTTGAACAAGGGAATCAAAGTTCTTTTGATCTGTCCGCATGACGGTGCTGCTGCTGCCGCTGCTGTTGAACAGGCTAAAAAAGACGGTGTAACAGTAATCAGCTACGACCGCCTTGTAACAGATACAAATGCAGTTGATTATTACGTAACATTCGACAGTTTTGAAGTTGGTGTTGCTCAGGGGCAGTATCTTATTGACCGCGCAGAAAAAGGCAAGAAAGGTCAGTCATTGTATCTTTATGCCGGTGCTGCTTCAGACAACAACGCATTCATCTTCTTTGAAGGTGCATGGTCAGTTCTTCAGCCAAAAATTGCAGACGGTACATTTGCAATCCGTAACTCTGATAAGGCAAACGCCCTTAAGAATAAGAAATATCTTACACGTTCAGAAATTGCAGATATCATCAACCAGGTAACAACAGACTGGAACTTTGATACAGCTAAGAAAAAGGCTGCTGATAACCTTACAGTTTCTTCTGATTCAGAAAAGGGTAAATGTTTTGTTCTTGCTCCAAATGATGGAACAGCACGTGCTATTGCAGATGAATTTGCAAAAGACCCTGCAGTATCTTCTTACATCATTACAGGACAGGATGCTGAACTTGCTTCTGCTCAGTACATTATTGACGGAAAACAGTCTATGACTGTATGGAAGAACACAGCAATCCTTGCTCGTGATGCTATCACAATGGCTCTTGATATTCTTGACGGAAAAGTTCCTGAAACAACTTCTACTTACGACAACAACGTTAAGAAAGTTCCAGCTAAACAGACAGCAATCACTGTAATTGACAAAGGAAACGTAAAACTTCTTGCAGAAGCAAACTACAACGGAGCAGCAACTGCCTTGAAGTTCTAAATTAAAGTTTACCGCAGACAGATTCTGCGGTAATGCTTAAAAGTTCCGGGATTTCCTGTAATTTTTAATGGACTTTCCGGGTAAAAGAATCTGCTGAGCATAATCGTGTGCAGGACATACATAAATATCCGGGTACGTTTAAAACGGTCAGGCTCAGTGGATTTTTTTTTGCAATTTCAGTTTAAGGGGGAAACGAATGGCAAAGACAATTCTAGAAATGGCTAATATATCAAAGGAATTCCCCGGAGTAAAAGCTCTTGATGATGTAACATTCAAGGTTGAAGAAGGTCAGATTCTGTTTCTTGTAGGAGAAAACGGAGCCGGAAAATCAACTTTGATGAAGGTTCTTTCAGGCGTATGGCCATACGGAACCTATACAGGACAGGTAATCATTGACGGTGAAGTCCAGCAGTATAAAAACATAAAGGACAGCGAAAATGCCGGCCTTGCAATCATCTATCAGGAACTGGCACTTATTCCGGAATTATCCGTATATGAAAACATATTTCTGGGACACGAAATCAAGAATTCAAACGGAACAATCAACTGGAATGAAACAATCATTCAGGCAAAAAAATTACTGGACAGGGTTGGACTTGAAGTTGACCCAAGTACAAAGGTAAAGGATCTTGGTACAGGAAAGCAACAGCTTATCGAAATTGCCAAGGCGCTCAGCAAGAATGTGCGCATCCTTATCCTTGATGAACCTACATCTTCCCTTAACGAAGATGACAGCGAAAACTTATTGAATCTTATTCTTGAGCTTAAGAAGCAGGGTGTAACCTGCATTATGATTTCGCATAAGCTCAAGGAAGTACTTGCAATTGCAGACAAGGTAACTGTTCTTCGCGACGGAAAGACAGTTGCATCCCTTGACCGCAGTGAGCTTAGTGAAGAAGTAATCATCAAGCACATGGTCGGAAGGGAAATTAAGAATATCTATCCAAAAAGAGAGCATGTTGCAATTGGTGACGTAACATTTGAAGTAAAGGACTGGAAGGTCTATGACTACAATGTTTCCCGCCAGCTGCTTAACGGAATAAACCTTACGCTCCGAAAGGGAGAAATTCTTGGTCTTGCAGGCCTTATGGGTGCAGGACGTACAGAATTTGCCCTCAGCGTATTTGGTAATCCAAGAAAATATAAGGTAGAAGGAGTTGCACTTAAAGACGGCCACATAATCAATTATGCAAAGCCGAAAGATGCAATTTCCGACGGATTTGCTTATGTTTCTGAAGACAGAAAAGGTGACGGACTGATTCTTGACCAGGACATTAAGCAGAATATTACTCTTTCTTCACTTAAGTCGCTTACAAAGAACTTTGTAATAGACAAGAACAAGGAAATCATTGAAAGCGAACAGTACAGGAAGAACCTTCATATTAAAACTCCGTCAATTGACGTAAAAGTAAGTTCACTTTCCGGCGGTAACCAGCAGAAGGTTTCGCTTGCCAAGTGGATGATGACACGCCCGGACATCCTTATCCTTGATGAACCGACACGAGGAATTGACGTAGGGGCAAAATATGAAATCTATACACTTATGAACCAGCTGGTAGAGCAGGGAATGAGTATCATCATGATTTCATCGGAGCTTCCTGAAGTTTTGGGAATGAGTGACCGAATCTGCGTAGTTTCAGGCGGTGTAATTGCCGGCGAAATGAGTGCAGAAGAAGCAACTCAGGAAAAAATCATGAAGCTTTGTACAGAAAACTAATTTTCAGGAGATTATTATGAATGACATTATTAAGATATTGAAAACAAATATCCGTCAGTACGGTATGTTCATTGCATTGCTTACTGTAATGCTGTTCTTTACTATAACAACAGGCGGAACTTTTATGACCGCCCGAAACTTAAGTAACCTTTTTGACCAGACAGGTTATGTTGCAGTTCTTGCAATCGGTATGACTCTGGTTCTTATTATCAGACAGATTGATCTGTCTGTAGGTTATGTCTGCGGATTTATTGGTGCTCTTGCTGCCCTTCTTATGAAGAATTCTTCAATTCCTGTGGCAGTTATTGTTATCGGTGCTATGGCAATCGGTGTTATTATTGGTCTTTATCAGGGATTTCTGGTTGCAAAATGTGCAGTTCCAGCCTTTGTAGTAACTCTTGCCGGTATGTTTATTTTCCGAGGCGCCCTTCTTCTTGTAACTGGTGGTACTGGTACAATCATCGTTAAGAATAAGGCTTTTAATGCTCTTGGAAACGGCTTTATTCCAGATCTTTTCCGCCACGATGTTCCTCATGAATTCAAGATTCCGTTCCATGTAATTACTATCATTCTTGCACTTGCACTTGTTGCTTTCCTTATTGTAACTGGAATCAAAGACAGAAAGAACCGCGCAAAGTACAATCTTCAGGATGCTCCTTTCCAGCTCTTTATTGCAAAGATTGCATTCATGACAGCGCTCATCATGTTCTTTGCAGTTAAGCTTGCTCTTTATCATGGTCTTTCATGGACAGTAGTAATTGTTCTTGTTGTTCTTGCACTGTATGCCTTTGTAATGGACAACACAGTTCTTGGCCGCCATATTTATGCAGTCGGAGGAAACCCTGAAGCTGCTGAACTTAGCGGTATCAACGTTCAGAAAATTACAATGTTCGTATTCTGTTCAATGGGAGCTCTTGCTGGTCTTGCCGGAATTCTGTTTACAGCACGACTTCAGTCTGCTACACCTACAGCCGGAAACGCATTTGAAATGGATGCAATTGCTTCCTGCTATGTTGGTGGTGTTTCTGCAGCCGGCGGTTCAGGACGCGTTACTGGTACAATTATCGGTGCTCTTGTAATGTCTGCCCTTACAAACGGAATGAACCTTATGGGAATCGGTATTTCTTATCAGTACATTGTACGCGGTGCAATCCTTATTCTTGCCGTACTCTTCGATGTACGTGCACGCCGCATGAAGGTCTAGTCAAGCCCTGCCGCTGTTCTGCGCGTAGCGCGGAGTAACGGCAGTTTTTTGAAATTGTCTTATGTTACCCTCAATTTAAGACTGCCCCTGAAAATGGTTCATTTTCGGGGGATTTTTTTTGCTTTTTTCTGTCTTCTATATGAAATTTCCGGTGATTGAGAAATATTATGCTTTTCACTATAATATATGATTATATTTCGGCGAAAATTAAGTCTAATATTATAGAGGAAAATGATTATGGAAACTAAAGAAGTTCGTGTTCGTTACGCACTCCGTTCGCTTTGCTCACTACCGAGTTTCTGCTTTGCATAAACTCGCACGGTGCGAGTTATTACATATAATAAAATTATTACACAAAAAAGGAAGATATTTATGGAAACAAAAGAAGTTCGTGTTCGTTACGCACCTTCTCCAACTGGTATGCAGCACATCGGTGGTGTTCGTACTGCACTTTTTAACTACCTGTATGCCCGTTCAAAGGGCGGAAAATTCATTCTTCGTCTTGAAGATACTGATCGCACACGTTATGACGAAAAATATGTAAAGAACCTTTATGACACAATGGCATGGCTTGGCATTGACTGGGATGAAGGCGGCGACAAGGGCGGTGAATACGGTCCTTACGTTCAGAGTGAACGCTTTGAGCTTTACAAAAAATATGCAATGGAACTTGTAGAAAAGGGAGAAGCCTATTACTGCTTCTGTGATGCAGAACGCCTCGACCGCATCCGCAAGATTCAGACAGAAAACAAAATGGCCCCTGGTTACGACAGAAACTGCCGTCACCTTACTCCAGAAGAAGTAAAGGCTAATCTTGATGCAGGAAAACCATATGTAATCCGTCTTAAGGTTCCAATGGAAGGAACAACAAAATTCCATGACCACATTTTGGGCGACATTGAATGGAAAAACGAAGACATTTCTCCGGATCCAGTTCTGCTTAAGTCAGACGGCTTCCCTACATATCACCTTGCAAACATTGTTGATGACCACTTCATGAAAATCAGCCATGTAATGCGCGCACAGGAATGGATTCCTTCAACTCCTCTCCATGTTCAGATGTACCGCTCGTTCGGCTGGGAACATCCTGAATTCTGCCACCTTCCTATGGTAAACGGTCAGGACGGAAAAAAACTTTCTAAGCGCCACGGTTCAACTTCCGTAAACGAATTCCGTGCACGCGGTTACCTTCCGCAGGCAATCGTAAACTACGTTGCAATGCTCGGCTGTTCTTACGAAGAAGGAAAGGAATTCTACACTCTTGAAGAACTTGCAAAGAACTTTAACCTTGAACATTTGAACAAGGCTCCTGCTGTTTTTGACTACAAAAAACTTGAATACTTCAACGGAAACTATATCCGCATGCTCAGCGATGAGGAACTTTACAAGTGGACGCTGCCGTTCATTACAGGAACAGGCGACGCTGCACTTGAAATCAACCCTGAAAATCCTCAGCCGGCTCCAAAAGTTGGCCCTGAATATTCTGGTATTGCTCTTGGCGAAGACGGCGAACCGGTTTGCGTAGACAAGAGCATGAACATGTCAAGCGCAGACGTAAAGGCTAAGCTTCTTGCACTTATGCCTCTCATCAAGGAACGCTTAAAGTATCTTACAGATGCTGCAGAAATGGTTCACTTCCTGTTTACAGAACCTGCTGTTCCGCCAGTAGATCAGATTATTCCTAAAAAGATTGATGCAGCCAAAACAAAGGAAGTGCTTGTAAAGGCAAAAGATTTTGTAAAGGCTCTTCCTGGTCTTGATCACGAGGCAAGTGAAGAACTTGCAAAAAAATATGCAGAAGAACTTGGAATAAAGCTCGGTGACTTTATGATGCCAATCCGTATGGCTGTTACAGGAAGCCGCGTTTCCCCTCCGCTTATGGGTTCAATCTTAATTCTCGGTGTAGAAAAATCACTTGAAAGAATTGAAAGAACTCTTGCAGAATTCTAAGTAACTAATCACGCGCAGGTATTGTTAATTATATGTAAAATATCTGCGCATGAAAGGTGTAAAAAATGGATGATAAGCAGTTTGCAATGGACGTTCTGTGGAACGATTTCATTGACATCGTAAAGGTAAATATTGTTTCCGGTGCCTATACTTTTTTAAAGTCCGGTGATGATATAAAGGAATATCCTGATATTTTTACGATGCTGGAAAGTACAGATAATCTTTCTCAGGTTTATGCAAATGATCTTGCAGAATACAGAAGTTTTATTGCAAGAAAAGGCCTTATAACAAGTGTTTTTGAATCGTCCAGAAACAGCATTAATTACCGCAGGATTGTGGGAAACCAGTACCATTGGATTACTTCAGAAATAATCCGTCCTGCAGATTTTTCCCTTCAGAATCCTATTGCGCTTTTTACAAGAAAGCTTGCGGATGAAAAGATTTGTAACGAAAATACCGCTGTACGCGAATTGAATTTTGACTTTCATAAAATCCTTCAGGTCGATCTGTTTTTTGATACATATTCCATTATCAAGGTAAGGGATGGAGAAGTTCCTAACGGCGAAAGTTCAAAGAAATTCCTTTCTCAGTGGCTGCTTGAAGTTGTAGAAGATGGAATTGTTCACGCGGACGACTCTGATGTTTTCAAGCGAATGACAGAAGTTGACTACATGCGCCGTTACTTTTTAGAAAAGAGGGGAAACCTTCGAATTCGTTACAGGCGCAAGACAAACGGCGAATTCCGCTGGGTTGTTTTTGAAGCTGTTCCGTCCCCTGATTTTACGCTGCAGAGCCAGAACATAATGATTTATATTCGCGACATTGAAGATGAATATGCAGAACAGCTCCGCCGTCAGAAGTCATTGGAAAAAATCAGTTTTGAAGATTCCCTTACAGGACTTCAGAACAGAACGGCTTACAATCAGACTGTCCAACTTATTTCAAAGCGCACGTCCGGTTCATGCGGAGTTATTTTTTCTGACCTTAACGGCTTAAAGTACATGAACGACAATTTCGGTCATGCCGCCGGCGACAAATATCTTAAATCTTTTGCAGATTTTCTTAAAAAATCATTCAGGACAAATTCGTGCTACCGCATTGGTGGCGATGAATTCGTAACCATAATTCAGGACTGTACGGAAGAAGAATTCAATGCCCGTACAACATCATTTATTTCCTGCGCACAGGCCCTTAAAGACACTTCTGTATCTGTAGGTTCTGCATACGGAATTCTTCCTGTTTCTCTTGAATCCCTGGTAGAAAAAGCCGAGCAGGTCATGTATGCCGCCAAGGCAAAGTACCACCAGGAACATCCGGAAGTTGTAAGGAAATAGGCAGACTTAATTTTTTTCTGAGTTTTTTTATAGTCAATTAATAAATATTTTTCTCTGTATATACATGAATAAAATTGAAAATCCTCAGAAAATGATTAATGAATTTTTAACAAATCTTTCCGTAGAACTTTTGTATGGAACAGGGATGAGATTGAATGAAGTTCTAAGTTTAAGAATACTTGATTTAGATTTTGAGCGTGATGAAATTACAATCCAGTATGGAAAAGGTGCAGCTTCCGGCAAATATAATGAAAAATGCCAGTCTAAAAGGTTACAAAGTGTATTTAAAAGGTTTACGCCTAAAATTCTTTGTATAATGTTAAGTATATGCTACAATTGAAAATATAAAGGTAATTTTATTTATAAACGCAATTTTGATGTTTAGGAAAATTAAAAGGATACGAAGAAATTGTGTTATGTGGACGCCCGCATTGGGGCGCAAAGGAAAAAATGAAAAATAAAGAATTTATAATTGAACAACAAAAAGACTTTATTCAAGATCTTAAAAATAAGACAATAAATTTTATAAATACAATTGATAAATCAGAAATTGAAACAATTCTTCTTTCTGGAAGCGTTTCCCGTGGAGATTTCTTTCCCCGCCAAAAAGAAAACGGAGAATACAATGGTATGGTGGACTTAATAGTAATGAGAAAACATGGAAGTAAAATATCTGCCGAAGATATTTTTGGACCTGATCAAGATCCGCCAATTCCATATCATTGTGTAAAAATAAACAATTTATGGTTTGCAATATTCTTTACAGACTTCATTGATACAAATATGTTTTCATATTTTGATGAGCCTCGCAAATTCTCAGTATTGGAATCACAGATTTTGTACGATCCAAATAATTCATATAAGAATGAACTTTCAAAAATAAATGAATTTACGCAGGAAGATTTTAAAAACAAAATAAATGAATCTTTAGGCTATATTCATTATCTTATATCTGATTATAAGAAAGACCGTTGGTATCGAAGAAAGGCCTTTATTCAGATGCATGAAAATTTGAATATCGCAATAAGAGCTGGTGTTCGCGCCCTTTTCTATCTAAACGGATTTTATTCACCTGCAGAGGATAGGGCAATTTATTATTCACACAGTTTACAAAAGCTTCCTGAAAATTATGCAGAAGTAATTTTACAAATCTGCAATCAAAATACAGATTCAGAAGAAGATTATTTCAGGAGAGAAAAACTTTTTATGGATAAAATTGTAAAATATATTGAAGAACAGAAAAAATAATGTATGGAAAATATAATTTTTGATAAATGGATTGAAATAAAAAAAGGAGTAAAAGTTCGAATAAAAAGAAAAACGAACAGTGATAATTCTTCGGTTCTAATGCCCTTACGCGCACGATGCATCAAATCGGATGTCGGGTCAAGCCCGCCACCGTTTAAGTGCATAGTTGGAAAAATGTAATTGATTTTAAGAAGGTAGAAGAAGCTTGTAATAGCTTCAAGAAATAAAACCTTACATTTACTTCCTGCTTCCGGCAAAATTCAAAGAACCTTGCCGGGCAGTACTATTTCAGTCTTTTATCTGTGATAATTTTCAACCTGTTCTGTAATCAGCGGGACAAGCTGCTTTTTGCGGCTTACAACGTCTTTAAGGAAGTAGATGTTGTTTTCCTGCTTAGGGAATGTGATGAACGGTTCAAATTTCGGGTCGTATTCTATAAGAAGGACGCTTGAAAGCTGCGTAATGTCTGTTACGAGCAGGGCTGCAAACAGGTGCTTTCCAGAGCGGCGTTCAATTTCAAGTTCTTCAAGGAATTCTTTCTTGCGGTCAAGGATTTCCTTAAGGTTTCCTACTTCAATCTGACTGATTGTATATGCAGATTTTGCTTCCTGGTATTCCTTCATATCCTGATGAATTACTTCTGTTGCAGTTCGGCCTTTAATACGGCTTCCGGCTGTAAGGATTTCCTTTCCGATTGTCTGAATGTCCAGATCTGTAATGTTGGAAAGGTATTCTGCAGTCTGACGGTCAATTTCTGTTGTTGTTGTAGACTGAAGGATAAGGGTGTCGCTTAAAATTCCGCAGAGCAGAAGACTTGCAATATCTTTTGGAATAGGAATTTTCGCTTCCTGGTAAAGCCCTGTTATGATTGTGGATGTGGAACCGATCGGCTTGTTGATAAAAGTAATCGGATATGTTGTAGAAAGTGGCCCGATTCTGTGGTGGTCAATTACTTCCTGAATCTTGTAGTTTTCTACGCCCTCTACGGCCTGACTCATTTCGTTGTGGTCAACAAGTACAAGGCGGATATTCGGTTCGTTTGTAAGGTCATGCTCAGAAATCATTCCTATAACTTTGCTTTCTGAATCGATTACTGGAAGTCGGCGTATAGGGGAATCCTGAAGAATCTGGCGGATTCTGGAAATTGTGTCTTCCGGGTGAACAGCCTGAATTTCTGCGTCAGCCATAATTGAAACCGGAGTAGAGTATGCAATCATCATTACGGTGTCGCTTGTTGTATAAGGACTCATGATAACGCTTACACCGTTTTTCTGTGCCATATCCTTAAGTTCTTTGTCCAGCATGTAGCCCGAAGTAATGATGAGAAGGCGTACTTTCTGTTCAATACACTGGCGGTAAATGCTTTCGCGGTCACTTGTGATTACAATAAGGTTTTCGCTTGAGTGAGCATTGAGCATCTGTGTAAAAGTTTCGTCGCTTGCGGCGCCCACAAGAATTGAGGCCTTAAAAATATCTTCTTGATTGTGAACTACCAGCGGTTGGGCATTCATTGTGCGGATTATAAGACCAATGCTTGTTGAAATGTTTGTCTGAAGTTCCGGGTTCAAAACTAGAAGAAGCTGCTGTGCAAATGCCGAGTAGTGCAGGAGTGATTTGTAGTGTCCTTCCTTGTCTACAACTGGAAGTGCCCTTAATTGGGAATTCTGCATTTTTCCAAGAGCTGCCCATACAGATTCATCTTCCTGAACGACATCGCATGTGTCCTGCATGTAATATTCAACCTTAGGAGTAAGGTTTGACATGTATTTTGGAGACGTAACGTTAAATTTCTTGTAAATGTAGTCAGTCTGGGGATTAAAATGTCCTGCCCTTGCTGCCTTGTAGTTACTGAATCCCTGAAGCTGCTTCAGCATTGCATACGCTGTTGCTGAAACTGCTGAGTCTGTGTCAGGATTTTTATGACCGAAAATATATACGGTTTTATTCATGGTATCCCTCTATTTCGTTATATAGTGCTTCAAATAATGTTGCCTTATCGTTATTTATTTCCCTGATTGTCTTTGCCATCTGCTTTGCAAGGTATAGGACTACCCTGAATCCCAGTATTGGTTCCTGTTCACATAAGTGAAGGAATTTTTTCCCCGAAAGTGCAAGCGTAGTGCAGTCAGTTTCTGCCCGTACAGTTGCAGACCTCGGGTCGTTTCCAATCAGAGCATTCTCTCCGAAAAATACGTTCTGTGCAGAAGAGAAATTTGCCAACGCAATAACATCTCCTGCCGGGGTTGTTCTTGTTATGTTTACCAGACCAGAATAAAGAATGTAGCAGAAGTCTCCTTCATCACCTTCTTTTATAATCAGGTCGCCTTTTTTGAATTTTTTTACGATTATAGAATCGTAAACTTTGTGCAGGACATCAACGTCTTCCTGCTTTTTTATGTCAAAATCCGAAAAAAGAGGAATGGAATTAAGTTTTTCAAGTACAATAGAAAATTCATCCATAATTCTAGTCCTCCATTGGTTTGCCTTTTACAAAGATAGCCTTTGTGTTTCGCTGGATTATAAAATCATCCGGGGGCGTAAGAACCGGCTGATTGCTTTTAAATGTCTTTACCTTCTTAAGGTTATCAATAATCTTTGCAATGTTCGGGTTTTTCTGAGCTTCGCGGAGGGCGTCTTTTCGGCGCTGCTGGAAGTTACCGGTGTTCAGAAGAAGCCCGATCAATACGCGCGGATATCTAAGGCTGCGGCGGTATTCAATGTATGTCTTTCCGATAAATGCTTTCGGGATGTCTTCAATAAGGATTCCGGAATCGGCGTCATCGCTTATAAGGGCTCTCATTACATTGCTGTAGCCCATTCCGCTGGATGCACTTGCAAGAAGATTGTGCTCATAGTCAGTCGTAAGAATGATCTCATCGCAGTGAGCCATGTGCAGGTGTTTCTGAAATTTTGAATCAATAAGTTCGGCGGCAATGTACATTCCCGGGTTCAAATTTGACATTGAGATAGCGGCAAGAACCGTGCGCGAGTCAATTTCAAGGTCGGAATATTTTTTGGAATGGTCAGAAATAATAAGTGCGCGTTCAGCCGTATTAATAAGTGCCTTTTTAAGGACGTTTTCATCGGCAAAGTCTCCGAATACGTAATGTATGCCCTTAAAACGGTTTTCATCCATGATATCTTCAATTTTTTCTGAAGGAGCGTCGTTAATCATTACAATAAGGTCTGGCGTTATTTCCGGATTCTGATTTATGATGTTGTCCAGAATTTTTTCAAAACCGCTTCGCCAGCCGCACAAAAGGAAGTGCCCTTTTAAATTTCGTAGAGTCATAAGTCCCTTTTCCTTTTTCATTTGAATATCCATAAAGTACGATGCCAATTTACCAGTTACGCCGGAAAGAACGAGCATGCCGAATATAAGAAGAAGAAGGCTTGCAATTCGACCTGGAACTGTTGCAGGAGAAAATTCGTAATATCCGGCAATTGTTGTTACAAGTGTAAACCAGATTGAATCCCACATGGAAAGGATTCCTGCATCCTGTTCCGTACGGAAGTTTACATATGTAATTACGCAAAGAATGATGGCAATAGAAAACCAGAACCAGGTGAACGGGTTC
>Ga0310695_10008418_pt1 | contig 15961 bp, 17 predicted proteins | sample RumenRJG_04DNA_FD_203882 | JGI IMG/M metagenome (GOLD analysis project Ga0310695, IMG submission 203882) | Bovine rumen microbial communities from Lethbridge, Alberta, Canada - RJG_04 (v2) (version 2) | ecosystem: Host-associated > Mammals > Digestive system > Stomach > Rumen | place: Canada...
AATAATCATGTATCCTGAACTTTTTACAATATTTGGAATTACTGTTTATTCTTACGGATTGTTGGTTGCAATCGGTTTTTTTGCCGGGATGACTTATATAACTAAATATTCCGATAACATTCCCGTAAAAAAAGACCAAATGTACGACTTTTTGTTTTATCTTATAGTTGTTTCAATTATAGGTGCAAGATTGTTGTATGTTTTGGTTAACATAGATTCTTTTATACAACACCCGTTGGATATTATAAAAGTTTGGCAGGGCGGTCTTGTTTTTTACGGCGGTTTTATTGCAGCCGTTTTATATGCACTGATTTATTGTAAATATAAAAAAATTAATATAAAAAGATTAGCAGATGTTTTTGCTCCGGCACTTGTATTAGGTCATTCATTCGGTAGAATAGGATGTTTGTTGTCGGGTTGTTGTTACGGAAAGGAAACACATTGTCTTATTGCGGTAAATAACAGATATCCTACACAAATATTTGAGGCAGCAGGAAATTTAATAATATTTTTTATTTTGCATAAGTTATATAAAAAATCTCATAAAGACGGACATATTTTTTTGTTGTATTTAATATTTTATTCTGTTTTAAGATTTTCAATAGAATTTTTCAGAGGAGATGATAGGGGTTCTTTTTTCTTGGGATTATCTCCCGCGCAAAATATTTCAATAGTTATACTTTTATTTGCGGTTGTATTGTTGTTTAAAAATAAAAAATTGGGAAAGTAAAATAACGGTAGTTTTTATATTTTTAATTGTGCTCGTTTGTCATTGCGAACTTGATTCGCAATCTATGAAAATTTGTGCCGCAGACACACATTAATTAATAATTGCTAATTTATAATTACTAATTTTTTATGGCAATTATCTATAAAAGTTGTTAAATTGTAAGTTAAAATACAGAGTGTTTTTAAGAGGTTAAATATGAAAATAGTATGTGATAATAATAACCAGGAAAGAATAGATAATTTTATGAATAAGTTGCATAGTGAATATTCGAGAACTTACTTTCAAAAAATAATAAAAGACAATAAAGTTTTGGTAAACGGAAAAACGGTTAATCCGAGCTATAAAGTTAAGCCGGGTGATGAAATTACATACACTTTGGAAGAAGAACAAACTGTTTCTTTAAAACCTGAAAATATTCCGTTGGATATAATATATGAAGATAATGATATTATAGTTATAAATAAACAAGCGGATTTGGTTGTTCATCCTTCTTTCGGGCACGAAACCGGAACACTGCTTAATGCTTTACTTTATCATTTTAAAGGTAAATTCAGTCCGTTTATGGTTCACAGATTGGATAAAGATACTACAGGTGCGATAATATTTGCAAAAAACGAAAAATCAAAAGTCTCTTTATCAAAACAGTTTCAAAAAAGAACCGTTCATAAAACTTATGTTACGGCAGTTACCGGAACCGTGGTTGAAGAAAAAGGAAGGATAGAAGCACCGCTCGGCAGATCCATGCAAAACAGAAAAATTATAGAAGTCGGACCGTTAGCAAAAAAACAAGCAATAACGGAATTTAAAGTTTTATCAAGAAGCAGAGATGTTTCTTTACTTGAAGTACATATTATTACCGGAAGAACACATCAAATAAGAAGTCATATGAAATATATCGGTCATCCCGTACTCGGAGATGTTGCATACGGAGGAAGCGACCATTTAAAAGATATAAAGTTTTCAAGACAAATGTTGCATTCGTACAGAGTAAGATTTACTCATCCCGTAACATCAAAACCCATGGAATTAATTGCACCTTTGCCCAAAGATATGAAACAATTGTTTGAAAATATCAAATTGTAAAATATTGTTTTCCTTGACAATAACTCGTCTTTTTTTGTTTAATCTAACATCTGTTGTTAAAAAAAGAGATTATAATCGATGATATTCAATAATAAAGCACAGGCATTTACGGAAGCTCTTTTTGTTTTTCCGTTAATGATTGTAATAATATTTTTTATAGTTTGGACGGCAAGAGTTCTTTTAACATGGCAACAACTTATAACGGCAACAAGATACGGTACCGATATGATAGTAAATACGAATTTGTCTTCTTCGGATATAAAAAAAGATATTGAAAATTATTTGACTCATAAAAATATTGAAGGAAGACGATTGGACATAAATAAAATAAAAGAAATAAATGTCGATATAAAAGATTATCCGAAAATTGATATTGATGTTACGAATTTAACGGGTTTTTTAGGTAATATAAATACTTTAATAAAAGGTATAGCTTTACCGGCAACGGAACTTTCAAGTGTATCTATAACTTATGAATATGATTTACCGTTGTTTTTACATTTTACGGGTTTAAAAGAATTTAATATAAAAACAAAATTGTCTGTTTTGGCGGGAAGCGGTTGTAAAAATTCCATACATAACAGACAATAAATTTCAGGGGGAATATTATGTTGAGAAACAAAAAAGGTCAGGGAATGGTAGAGTACATTTTAATTATAGTTTTGGTTGTAATAGTTGTTATTGCAGGTGTAAAATTGTTCGGCGGAAAAGTAAATTCATTGTTTGAAGATTCAACAAACAAAATATCAACCGAAGCATCCGTTAAATAATGAAGAAAAATCTTATTTTATCGATAGCCTTTGCTTTAATTGCAACTTTGTTTGTTGCATTGTATCTATATGATATTGAAAATAAACAAAAATCAATGACCGAACCTGTAAAAGTTGTTGTTGCGAGTACAAAAATAGAGCAGGGAAAAATTATAGATGTTTCAATGCTTGAAGAAAAAACAGTTCCCAAACAATATGTTCAACCGAAATACATTTCTTCAATAAAAGATTTTTATATTGATAATAAACCGTCTTTTATTTCTCTTGTTAATTTTGAGCAGGGTGAACAGATAACATCTACAAAAATAACATCAATATCGTCTGATTCGGGTATATCAAATACAATACCTGCAAACCAAAGAGCGATAACTTTAGTTTTCCCGAGAGAAGAAATTTACGGTATAGTAAGTCCCGGAAGTACCATAGATTTAATAGCCATACTTGAATATGAAGATAAAAATAATACTTTGGAAGAAACGGCTGTTGTTATAGCACAGAATTTATTGGTGTTGGCTGTAGGCAACAATGTTATAGGCGGAGTAAACGATTTGAAAAACGAAAATATTACCGTAAGTTTACCTGTAACGGTATCGGTAACAGTAAAACAAGCTCAAGAAATTATGCTTACACAGGAAAAAGGTATTATAAAAGCTGCATTAAGACCTTCTGCAGACAGTTCAATAGACAATAATATATCTGCCGTAAAAATTAACGATATTTTAAAAGATGCAAAAAAGACTGTTTCAAAAAACTCTTCAAACGATGCACAGTTGTTAAAAGAAATGCAGAAAAGACAAAAAGAAGTTGTGGATATAATAAACAAATACTCGTCAAAATAATATGAACAAAAACAAAATTATAGAATTTATTCAAACGGATTCCTCTTTGTTTGTTGATACTTTAATAAGAGGAACCGTTTGTTTATATAACGATAAAAAGGAATCTTCCGTTATTGTTGATTTAAGAAGCCCTAAAAGTGATGTTTTATGGTCTTTATACGATAAGAAAAACATAAAATATATTGACGATATAATAAATGTGGTTTCTGAAATTAATTTGACGATTTTCAGAACATATTTTAATTTAAAAAATGATGTTATTTGCATAAAAGACGATAAAGTATTAAACCATAAAAATTTGTTTTGTTTTTTTGAAATGGTTTCGAAACTTTATGATAATGTTTTGGTAGCTTTAAATGCCGATACTATAAATAAAACAAATTCGTTGATAAGTGTCGCAAACATCGTATATTTATGTTCTTCAAATAATCCGATATCTTTTGATAATTGTCATAAATTATATATCAAATTTATTTCAGGTTCATTAAATAACCGTTCGTTTCAAATTGTCGTTTTTAATACGGATATAAATAATAAAATTTCAAATGAAAATGTAATATCCGTTCCGTTTTCGTTATCCGTTCAACAGGAAGTTACAAATAAAAATTTTTTATTTAATGATAATAATAATCCGTTTGTTAGAGAATTAAATAGATTTGTAAATGATATTGTAATTTCCGATAACAAAGATAATACCGTAGATTCTATATACGAACAACATCATTCATATATTGCATTGAAAGAAAGGTTACATAACGATTTAATTAAAATTTTAAATAAGACCGAAGATACGAACAAGATAATAGAGAATATTAAAGTTCAAACGGAAATATTGCTTAAAAGTTATGACATTTCATTATCTTTAAATACAAAACAAAAAATCGTAAAAGAACTTTGTGATGATATTGCGGGGCTTGGAGTATTGGAAGATTTTATTAAAGATGAGTCCGTTACGGAAATAATGGTTAACGGAACAAATAATATATATGTCGAAAAGAACGGAAAAATACAGGAAACCGATATTCGTTTTCAAAGTTTGGAAAAATTAAAAATAGTTATAGATAAGATTGCATCTGCCGTAGGCAGACATATTGATGAAGCAAGTCCTATAGTTGATGCAAGATTAAAAGACGGTTCAAGAGTAAATGCCGTAATTTCGCCGATAGCTTTAGACGGACATACTTTAACGATAAGAAAGTTTTCAAAACATAAACTTAAAGATACTGATCTTATTTCTTTCAGCAGTATAAGCAAAGAAATGGTGGATTTTTTAAGAAACAGTGTTGAAAAAAAGAAGAATATTTTAATTTCCGGCGGAACAGGTACCGGAAAGACCACAATGCTTAATGTAATATCTTCTTTTATCGGTGCAGAGGAGAGAATTGTAACAATAGAAGATTCCGCGGAACTTCAGTTGCACCAGAAACATGTTATTCGTCTTGAAACAAGAGCAAAGTCAATTGAAGGAACATCCGAAATTACAATAAGACAGTTGGTTGTTAATTCTTTAAGAATGAGACCCGACAGAATAATAGTAGGTGAATGCAGGGCAGGGGAAACAATAGATATGTTACAGGCAATGAATACGGGACACAGCGGTTCTATGACAACCGTTCATTCCAACAGTCCTCATGATGCCGTTTCAAGATTGCTGGTTATGTCTTTAATGTCGGGTATAGATTTGCCTGAGAAAGCCGTTATTTCAATGATTGTTTCGGCAATAGATATAATAGTTCAAATAAAAAGATATCCCGACGGTTCAAGAAAAGTTCGGGAAATATCTTTAATAAAAAAATCAACCGATAACAAATATGAATTAGTTCCCGTTTTTATTTATAACGAGCAAAAAAATTTATTTGAAAAAGTTTTAAATGAAAGTATATGATGAATAATTTATATTTAATTCTTTCAAGTATATGCCTTTTTATATGTGTTTTTATTTTTGTTTTTAATTTGTTATCCAAAAATAAAACAAATTCAAATAAAAGGTTAACCGACAAAAAATCAAAAATAAAAATAATATTATTTTTATTTGTTTTTGTATTGATATCCTTTTTTACAAACATAATATTTGCACTGATATTTTTTATGGTTTTTTGTTATTTCAATTATATTTATAAACAAAACAAAAAAATACAATATGTAAACAAGATAAACAAACAACTTTTGGAAACAATAAGAATATTCAGAAATGTAATATTGTCTGGACAATCGATAGTTCAAACTATGGATACGGTATCAAAACAGGTAAAAGAACCGATATCCGCGGAACTTAAAGAAATTTGTAATAAAGTGAATTTGGGTATAAGTTTAGATACCGCACTTGAAGAGTCTTCAAAACATATAAACAGCCAGCAATATAAATTGTTTATGGATTCTGTCAGAATAGCAAATGTTACCGGTGCAAAACTTTCCGATATTTTGATTAAAATAGAAAATTCCATTTCACAAAAAATGTCGATATATTCAACCGTTCAGGCATTAACGGCACAGGGAAAAATGTCGGGATTGATTGTAAGTATAGTTCCTTTTTTTATAATAGGATTTGTTTATTTTGTTCAACCGGAAATGATGAGTTTGTTGTTTACGACTTTAATAGGAAATATTATTTTGTTAATAACGGTAATGATGATATTGTTGGGTTCTTTTTTAATGAATAAAATAGCACAGGTGGATTTTTAATGTATTTGTTTTTATTTTTAATATCATTCTTTATATTTTGTTTTTTTATAATAAGTTTTTTGTTGGAGATATCTCTTAATGTTTCACAAAAAAAGATTATATATTCTCTGAAAAATAACGGTAACAAATATTTCTTATTTTCTTTGCTTTTATCTTTTTCAAAACCGTTTGAACCTTTATTAAAAAAAATAAAATTCGGTTTTTATAATGTTTATATAAGCAAACTACAATGTATATTAAAAGTATTGAATTATCCCTTTTGCGAGTTTAATCCTTATAACTTTATAATATTTCAATTTTTATCTATGTTGCTGTCAATGATAGTTTCTTTTATGGTAATAGGTAACGATTTATTTATTGCGATTTGTGTGGGAATTTTGTTTTTTATTCTTCCTTATTTAAAAGTTGTTGAGGAATATAAGAAAATTATAAAAGATATTACAAAACAGTTACCTAACTTTTGCGATTTGTTGTCGGTTATGCTTGTTTCGGGTATAGATTTTCATAATTGTATAGTAAAAATATCAAATATACTTGACGGTACATTATCAAAAGAAACAAAAGAAATATTATCAAAGATAAGTTTGGGGGTGGATATAAAAACGGCATTTAAAGATATGGCCGAAAAGTATAATATTGAGCAGCTTAACTTGTTTGTAAGAACAATCAATTCTTCTTTGGATTCCGGTTTGGGAATGGCACAGGCCTTGGATGCGATTTCAAAACAATTAAAAATAGAAGATGCCGCAATTGCACAAAAACAAGCACACGAAGCACCTGTTAAAATGTTGCTTCCTATGACTTTTTTGATACTTCCTACAATATTTATATTATTGTTTGCACCGATAATCCTTTCTTTTATCAAAAACGGTTCAATTCTATAATTTCTATTACCATTGATTAATATGAATTTTTTCTTTTTTAAACTTTTTCTTAGGTTCTGTTTTTTCTGCAGGATAACCTATGGGGATAATATTTAACGGTATTATATTAAAAGGTAAATTAAATAATTTCTGAGCTTTTTTTACTGCAACTTCATCACAATATAACCCGCACCAAATTGCTCCTAAATCCAATGATTCCGCAGCAAGTAAAATATTTTGTGTTACGGCAGAACATTCCAACGGCCAATAATCTCCCACTACATCATTCGCGCCGCAAACAATTATTGCCATAGGTGCGGTTTTAACATAACCTGCATTTGGAAACTTTTCTCCGATTTCCAATAAAAGATTTTTATCTGTTACGACTATGAATTCCCATACTTGTTTGTTTTGGGCACTTGGAGCCGCCATTGCCGCTTGGAGAATAGTATCAACTTTTTCTTGTTCAACAGTTTTATCTAAATATTTTCTTACACTTTTTCTGTTTAAAATATTAGTTATAACAGGATTTTGATTGCCGTAAACTACAGTAGAAATAAGCAAAAGTAATAGACATAATATTTTTTTCATTTAAAAACTCCCTTTTATTTTAAGATTTGTTTTAATATTGAGTCTTTATTTATAAATTCAATTGCTCTGTCAAAAGAATCTTCTTGTGATAATATCGTGTAGTAATTTTGTTTTATTGAAGGAGCAGCTTTTAATGCTTCCATGAAACTGTTTTTATCTATCGGATTACTTATCATAAAATCAATAAACTTCGATTTTGTTAAGAATTCTTTTACATTATCAAAATTATTGTTTTGTAAATAGGAACATAAATATGTTGCAACACCTACTTGCAATCCGTGCATTTTAGGATTTTTGGATACCGTATCAAGACCGTGAGATATTAAATGTTCGCTTCCGCTCGCAGGTCTTGATGAACCTGCAATTTCCATGGCAATACCGCTTAAAACAAGAGAATTTACCATCTTGTATTTGAATTCTTTTGATTCAATATTTAAGTTGTTGCTTTCATATATGATATCAAGAGAATTGTGTGCCATAAGACCGGCAAAATCGTTGAAATCTTCAAACCCTTTTAGAAAAGCTTGTTTCCAATCCCATAAAGCCGTAATTTTCGATATTGTATCTCCTATACCGGAAAATAAAGAAACTTCAGGTGCACTTGAAATTACATCAATATCACAAACAACTCCGTAAGGTATTGTGGATTTAACGGATTTTCTTTTACCGCTTACAAGTAATGATGTATTGGGACTTGCAAATCCGTCGTTTGAAACCGATGTTGGTACACTTATAAACGGAAGTTTTAAAATATGTGCACAATATTTACTGTAATCGAGAGCTTTTCCGCCTCCGATTCCCAACAAAACATTTGTTTTTGAAGGTATTTTAAATGCGGTATGAACGACATTTTCTATGTTGATATCCGAAATGTTATCTTTATGAATTATTTCTATGTTGAATTTGTTTAGTCCGTCATATAATTCTTTGGCAACAACGGATTCTATACCTTGGCTGAAAAAAATTGCAACTTTCGTAAATTTCCTGTCAAAGAGATATTTTCCTATTTTTTGAATTTTTCCGGACCCTATTTTTAATAAAGAAGGAATTGCTATTTCTTTAATGTTCATACATGTTCCTTAGTTGTATTCTTATGTATCTTAATATATCACTGAAATTATCAAATTTTTCGGTTTTAATATTTTTTTTGTTGCACATGCTTAATAACAAATCTTTTGCAAAAACAACATCTGCTGTTTTTGCCGATTCGAAATCCGGTTTTCCGTCTCCGGCATAAATTGTCGTATAACCGCCCTGTTTTAAAACATTAACTACCGCTTCTTTTGAAACACCCGTATTTGAATCATAAAAAAGGGAATCTTCGGGCGGTGCTATAAGTTTCATTCCGTTTTCTTTGCTGTATGTGGCATCGTTGGACACTAAAGTAATATCAAAATTATTTAAAATGTCCGATATTCTTTTTTTTATATAGTAATTTGTTCCCGCACTGCAAATATAAACCGGTATATCCTGATTGTTACAGAATTTTACCGTATCATAAAAATAAGGGTCTATTTCTATTGTTGATATGAATTTATCCAACTCTTCTTGTGTTAAATGTATTTGTGAAAAGATACCGCTGAGAGCATCAATATGCTTTATTTTTCCGTTAAGATAATCGTTCCAAGGGGTAAGATAATCTGTTTTGTTGTTTAATAAATCGTTTATTACCATATGAAAAAAATCTTTTTTCGATATGGTACCGTCAAAATCGGTGATTAATGCAAATTTTTTGTTCATATTAATATATTATACAAATAATTACTTTATTTTAACAAAATTTATATTGAAAATATATTTTATTCTTGACAATAAAAATAGCATTTTATATTATAATATATAATTGTGGAGAATCTAAAACTTTTAGAAGCCAAATTGAATATTTTGATTAGAGAATTTCTTGCATTAAAAGAGGAAAATGAACAACTTAAAGTGCAAATAAAGTTCTTTAAAGGTGAAGAAAATCAGCATAAAGACAGATTATCGCAAAATTATCTGTTGAATCAAAAGCAAAAAAGGGCTATACTAAAGTTAGAGAAAATATTGAAAAAAATAGAATCTGTTGGTAGTTCAAATGGCTAACGAAAAAAGAATTATGGGAATGAAGTTGATTGTCCCGGAAGGATTAAGAGACCTTGAAATTGACAGTGCAATTGATTATGCCAACGAGTTGTATGAGAAAGATTTCGAGGTTTACACTACTGCAGATTCTAATATACATAGAGCAAGAGCAGTTTTAAAGATTGTTATGGAATTACAAGCAATTAAGGGTAATCAAGATAGTTTTTTAGATAAAGATATAAAGAAAGTAGATGATCTTATAAAAAAAATAGATAAGTTAGGCTTATCAGATTAAATTTTCAACCCTGCATTGTTGGTGATTCTTTGTTATTGTATTTATTCCGATGAGTTCTTTTAGGAGAACAATAAGCGAGTTATGCAAAATGTTGCATAGACCTTATTTCTCACTTAATTAAAAGGGCTTTAAATACTTAACAAAACACGGCAAATGTGGGGTTTTTCTTTTTTTATTTTGTTAAAGAAGTAATAACATTAATGAGGTAAAATTAATGAACGAAGTTCAGGAATCAAAAAGTAAATTAAGATACGATTATCTTAAAGTAAGAGACAGAATAGAACCGCATGTAAGATTTACTCACAGCAATTCTATTTTAAGCAGAATAAAACAATTGGATTCTTATGAAGATGCAAGAATTCTTATGTTTTATTTGTCTTACGGTTCTGAAGTTGTTACCGATTTAATGATAAATGAAGTTTTGGCGGACGGGAAAGAAGTTGCTGTACCTGTTATACAAAGCCCCGGAGACGGAATTATGACAGCCGTAAAAATAAACAGACTTGAAGATTGTTATGAAAAAGTTTACGGAATAAGACAACCGGAATTTAATGAAAATGATGTTGTTTCAAAAGAAGATGTGGATTTGATTTTTGTGCCGGGTATAGTCTTTGATTTAAACGGTTATCGTATAGGTTACGGTAAGGGCTATTATGACAGATGGCTTGAAGGTACAGATGTTTTAAAAAGAGTCGGTCTTGCTTTTGAAGTGCAGTTAATAGATAAGATACCTAACGGTCAATATGATTTGCCGGTAAGTAAAATTTTAACTGAAAAAAGAATGATAGAAATAGTAAAAAATTGATTTTGCGAAAAAGGGGAACAAGAGTATGGAAAATTTGTTTATGTTAATCGGAATTGCTTGTATCGGTTTTGGAATAGGTTTTATTACAAGATTCATATTTGCAAAAATAGATGCTAATTCCGTTGAACAAAGAGCGGACAATATTATAAATGAGGCAAAAATAAAAGGTGATGCCAAAGCAAAAGAAATAATAATGTCCGGTAGAGATGCCGTAGAAAAAGAAAGAAAAGAAGCGGAAAAAGAAATAAAAGAGAAAAAGATTGAAGTTCAAAACACGGAAAAAAGATTGAATCAAAGAGAAGAAAATCTTGACAGAAAAATAGATGCTTTTGATAAAAAAGAAAGAGATTTTCAACAGAAAGAAAGAGATTTTCAACAGAAGGAAAAGAATCTTGAAGTAAAAAGTTTGGAAATAGACAGAATTAAAAACGAACAGAAAACAATTCTTGAAAAACTTTCCGGATTAACAAGAGAAGAAGCAAAGAAAACTTTGCTTAAAGAAATGGAAGATGAAGCAAAAAGAGATGCTGCAATTATGTATCAAAGATTGGAGCAGGAAACAAGAGATAATGCCAACAAAAAGGCAAAAGAAATATTGTCTCTTGCAATACAAAAAGTTGCTGCAGATCATACCGTTGATACGACAACATCTACAATACAAATTCCTAATGATGAAATAAAAGGAAGAATTATAGGTAGAGAAGGCAGAAATATTAAGGCATTTGAACAGGCAACCGGTGTTGATTTGATAATAGATGACAGTCCGGAATCAATTACGATATCCGCTTTTGACGGAGTAAGAAGATTCGTTGCCAAAAAAGCATTGGAAAAACTTATTGCGGACGGAAGAATTCATCCTGCAAGAATAGAAGAAGTTGTTCAAAAAGTTCAAAAAGAAGTGGATGAATTGATAAAAGAAACCGGAGAACAGGCTGCATTGGATGCAGGTGTTCCGGGATTGAATCCTGAAATAATCAAGTTGCTCGGAAGATTGAAATTCAGAACATCTTACGGACAAAATCAGTTACAACATACACTTGAAGTTACATGGCTTGCAGGTGCAATAGCCGGAGAACTCGGACTTGATGTTACTTTCTGTAAAAAAGCGGGTTTAATGCATGATATAGGTAAAGCTGTTGACCATGAAGTTGAAGGTACTCATCATCAAATTTCAGCCGAACTTGCAAAGAAATACGGTGAATCACCTAAGATGATAAATGCCATACTTGCTCACCATGAAGGTTTTGCGGAACCGCAAAGCCCCGAAGCTTTCGTTATTATTGCAGCAGATGCAATTTCCGCGGCAAGACCTGGAGCAAGAAGAGAAACCATTGAAAATTATCTTAAGAGACTTGAAAAACTTGAAACCGTAGCAAAAGAATTTAAAGGTGTTGCAAGTGCTTATGCAATTCAGGCGGGAAGAGAAGTAAGAATATTGGTTGAGCCGGAAAACATAGATGATGCACAATCTAAAGTTTTGGCACACGATATAGCAAAGAAAATTGAAAACGAATTGGAATATCCGGGGCAGATAAAAGTTACCGTTATAAGAGAAGTAAGAGCCCAAGATATTGCAAAGTAATATAATGTTTTTTTGATTTAAAAAGCAGATAGAAGAAGAGTTTCTATCTGCTTTTTATTTTGTAATTTTGTTATAATAAATATACTCTTTTCAGGAATATTAAATGGTAGATTTATTTGATTTTGCCACACAGGAAGAAAATGATAAAGAAAACAATGATAACGGAAAATTAATTTATTCCGTTACTCAAATCAATAACGAAATAAAAACCATATTGGAAGATTCTTATCCTTCCGTTTGGATTTGCGGAGAAATATCAAGTTTTAAACCGTATTCTTCCGGTCATATGTATTTCAATTTAAAAGATGAAACATCTCAAATCTCGGCAGTTATGTTTTCTTTTCATAATCAAAAGTTAAAGTTTGTTCCTAAAGACGGTATGCAGGTTGTCGTTTACGGAAAAATAACAACATATTTGCAAAGAGGAAGTTATCAGGTTCAAGTTCTTTTTATGAAAGAACAAGGACTTGGAACTCTTCAGGAAAAATTTGAAAAGTTAAAAGAAAAATTGTTGAAAGAAGGTTTGTTTGACGATTCACATAAAAAGCAAATTCCTTATTTGGTTAAAAAAATAGGTGTAGTAACATCAAAAGACGGTGCCGCACTGCACGATATTTTATCTGTTTTAGACAGAAGATTTTCATCCGTTGAAGTACTTATATATCCTGTAAGAGTTCAAGGTGAAACAGCCAAAAACGAAATTGCAAAAGCAATAGAATATTTGAACGAAAATCATAAAGAATTGGATGTTTTGCTTGTCGGACGAGGCGGCGGAAGTTTGGAAGATTTGTGGGCCTTTAACGAAGAAATAGTTGCAAGAGCAATTTATAATTCCCAAATTCCGGTTATTTCTTGTGTAGGTCACGAAGTGGATTATACAATAGCGGATTTTGTTGCAGATTTAAGAGCGGCCACTCCTTCAGTTGCGGCTGAACTTGTTGCAAAAAACAGAACGGATATTGAAGAAAAAATTCAAATGTGTAGGAGTTCTTTGTTAAGCAAAATTGAAAGTATTGTAAATCTTTACGAAGAAAAAATAAATTACTTTAAAAATTGCAGGGCATTATCCAAACCGCATTTGATTTATGAAGATAAAATTCAATATATTGACGATTTAAAAGAGAAAATTAAACTTTACATGAACAATATTATTGAAAACAAAAGTCATAATTTACAGTTGAAAATACAAAAACTTGATTTATTGTCGCCGCTGAAAATCCTGCAAAGAGGTTACAGTGTCTGTTTTAATGAACAGGGTGAACTTATAAAAACAAAAAAACAGGTAAAAGTTAACGATTTAATAAATGTTAAATTAAATGACGGGAATATAAAAACAAAAGTTGTAGAGGAAACAAAATGAAAAAAACTACATTTGAAGAATCTTTAAAAAGATTGGAAACCATTGTCGGTGAAATGGAAAATTCTCAACTTGATATAGATAAAGCAATGAAACTTTTTGAAGAAGGTATTTCTTTGGTAAAAGATTGTTCAACAAAACTTAACGAAACTAAGAAAAAAATAGAGATTCTTGTTGAAAAAAATGGTAAAATAGAAAAGAAAAATTTTATGGAAAGAGAAGATACCAATGAAGAAAATTAAAAGTTTTGATTTAAAAAGTTATTTGAAGACAAAAGGTCAGTTTGTAGATAAGTTGTTAAAAAAATATTTACCTAAAGACAATTCAATAATATCTCAGGCAATGAGATATTCAGTTCTTGCAGGCGGTAAAAGATTAAGACCTATATTTGTAATACTTGGAGCGGAAAGTTTCAAGCTTGATATAAAAAAAATAGAACCTGCAATATGCGCCGTTGAGTTTTTGCATACATATTCTTTGATTCATGACGATTTACCCGCGATGGATAACGATGATTTAAGAAGAGGAAAACCGACAAGTCACAAAAAGTTTGGTGAAAGTGCAGCAATACTTGCAGGAGATGCTTTGCTTACCGAAACATTTAATTTAATAGCAAAAGCAAATGTTCCAGCAGACAGAATCGTAAAAGCAATAAAGATGTTTGCCGATTATTCCGGATATAAAGGAATGATAGCCGGTCAGGCGGAAGATACGATTGAAGCAGGAAAATGGAATAAACAAAATGTTTCTTTCTGCAAAAAGAAATTACAATATATCCATATACATAAAACATCCGATTTGATAAAAGCAAGTTTGTTAATGGGTGCAATACTTGCGGGTGCAAAAGATAAAGATTTAAAAGCCCTTGAGAAATACGGACATAATATCGGTATAGCATTCCAAATAGCAGACGATATTTTGGATGTTTATGCCGACAAAAAGTTGTTGGGTAAAAACGGCAGTGATGCAGATAACGATAAATTGACATATTTGAGACTATACGGAAAAGAACAGTCCGAAAAAAATGCAAAACAACTGATAAACGAAGCAAAAAAAGCAATTTCAAAATTCAGAATAAACAAAGAAATTTTTGAAAGTTTAGCGGATTATATGATAAACAGGAGTTTTTAATTAAGGTTAAAATATGGCTCTATTGGAATATATAAATACCGTGCAAGATGTTAAATTGGTAAAAAAAGAACTTTTACCCAAACTTGCAGACGAATTAAGAAAAAAAATAATAGAAACAACAGCCAAAAACGGAGGACACCTTGCATCAAGTTTGGGTGTTGTGGATTTGACGGTTGCTCTTCATTATGTGTTTGATGTGGAAAAAGATAAGTTTATATGGGATGTAGGTCATCAGGCATATGCACATAAAATTCTTACCGGAAGAAGAGATAATTTCAATACATTAAGACAATATAAAGGTATAAGCGGTTTTCCTAAAATAGCGGAATCAAAATATGATTCTTTCGGGGCAGGTCATGCATCGACATCAATTTCTGCAGGTCTTGGTTTTGCCGTTGCAAGAGATTTGAAAGGACAAAATTATAAAGTTGTTTCTATAATAGGTGACGGTTCCATGACAGGCGGTCTTGCTTTTGAGGGATTGCAAAATGCCGGAACTCTTGCAAAAGATATGCTTGTTATTTTAAATGATAATCAAATGTTCATATCACAAAAAGTCGGTGTATTGGCAGGATATTTTGCAAATCTTTTAACCGCTGCAGGTGTAAAAAAAATAGAAGAAAGTGTTTTAAAAATTGCTTCCAAAATAAAATTTTTAAGCTTTAATTCCATAAAAAAATTGGTTAAAAGATTCAAAACATTTTTGTTCCCGGGTCTTATGTTTGAAGAAATGGGTTTTACTTATGTGGGGCCTATAGACGGACATAATATAAATCAATTAATTGAAATATTAACAAAAGTGAAAGATTTTAAAGGACCTGTTTTATTGCATATCGTAACCAAAAAAGGTAAAGGATATAAACCGGCGGAAAAAGATCCTACAAAATTTCACGGTATAGGTCCTTTTGATATTGAAACGGGAAAAACACTTTCATTAAAGAAAGTTACATATACTGAAGTGTTTTCAAAAGCTATTGTTAAACTCGCACAGCAAGACAAAAAAATAGTTGCAATAACAGCAGCCATGCCGGATGGTACAGGATTAAAAGATTTTTCAAAAAAGTATCCGGAAAGATTTTTTGATGTAGGTATAGATGAAGCACATGCCGTAACTTTTGCCGCTGCTCTTGCGGCAGGCGGACTTAAACCCGTAGTGGCAATATATTCTACAT
>Ga0310695_10008420_pt1 | contig 15958 bp, 6 predicted proteins | sample RumenRJG_04DNA_FD_203882 | JGI IMG/M metagenome (GOLD analysis project Ga0310695, IMG submission 203882) | Bovine rumen microbial communities from Lethbridge, Alberta, Canada - RJG_04 (v2) (version 2) | ecosystem: Host-associated > Mammals > Digestive system > Stomach > Rumen | place: Canada...
GAGATCGGCCGGCGTGCGCATTCCCGCTATTGGCAAAAAAGCGAATATCTTCTCTTCTACCGGGAAATCCACATGCAGTATTCCGCCAATCTGATCGATCATATTGTTTACGTGGAAGAACTCTCCGTTTGCTGTCAGGTTGTAGTAAGCATCTGTAAGCGTCCCGATAAAATGACCTGTGAGAAAGCGGTCCATCATCAGGAGAAGGTAGCGCTCGAACTGCCTGCCGACCTGTTTCTCAAACGCTTTCCTTGTCAGTTCGGATCGGATCAGTTCCTGAATCTCATGGTCCAATGGATAGTCACTGTATAAAGCGTCAAAGCAATTCTCCAGCACGTAAGTGCGGATGTCCAGTTCCTTGCCCTGAAGGATCATTCCTTTGCTGGTCTTTCCGACGACACTCAGTCCATAAGGTTCGATCTCCTCCCGAAGCCTCTTCAGATCACTGATCAGCGTGGTCCTGCCGACATTCATCTCATAGGCGAGCTCATCCGTCAGAAGCGGTCCGTCCGCCCGCATGAGTTCTCCGAACACATAGTTCTGCCGTCCTCTGGGGGTGCCGAAAACACCATCGATATTGCATATTTTGTCAAACGCTTTTTTATACTGTTCGGGTTCAAAGATCCGCAGGGTGTACCGCCCCTGACTGCCTTCGATCGCTGCGCTGCCCTCAAGATCGTCGTTAAGCTGTCGGATATCATTTCGTACAGTCCGCTCGCTGACGCCCAGCTTTTTGGCTATAGAAGCAACCGTGACACCGGATTTATGTCCCAGAATATACAAAATGTCAGCCGCTCTGTTGTCTGTAAAACGCTTATTCACCTATCCGTATCCCCCATGTTCACACGTTCATCCATTCGTGCCTGTTTGTATTATACAAAAACACACTTTTTCGGTTAATGCGGAAAATTTCCACGGCACGGAAGAATACTCTCCCATACCGTGGAAATCTTCAAATGTGATCTCATGCTATTGCGGTCTTATGCTGTCTCAGGTTCTCTGTGCGAACCGATTCAGAATCAGTGCTTCTTTCTCTTTTTTGCCTTCGGAGCCGCCAGCTTCTTTTTGATGATCTTCATCTCTCTGGCTGCGGCATACCCCGCGACTACAGGGAGCTTGTCCTCACAGCGCACCATGTTGGACGCCTCGGGAATATCCCTGGACAGATGGATCGCGTCAAATTCGCAGCGAGTCGTGCACAGGCCGCAGCCGATGCAGCGGTTGAGGTCGACGACCGTCGCGCCGCAGCCAAGACACCTTGATGCCTCTGTCCTGATCTGCTCCTCAGTGAAGGGCAGACGCAGATCCGCAAAGGTTCCGGTCGGATCTCCGGGCTTTCTGCCGGGCACCTGGCGCTTCGCGTTGTCAAAAGATTCAAGGACGATATTGTCCTTGTCCAGCTCGATGAATTCGCGCTTATCGCGGGCGATGGTCTGGGACTGGCCGGGATGGACGAATCGGTGCATGCTCTCGCAGGCTTTCTTGCCGTCTGCGATCGCATCGATGGCGAAACGCGCACCGTGTGCGATATCGCCGCCGACAAAGATACCGGGCTCTTCGGTCTCAAAAGTCACCGGATCATGCTTGACCGTTCCGTTGAAGTGCCGCTTCACATTCGTTCCCTCAAGCAGGTCTCCCCACTGTGCAGATTGTCCGATGGCCTCCAGGACATTCTCACATTCGATCGTGATCGTGCTGTCCTCCATGAACTTGGGCTCAAAGACATGGAGTTTGTTAAATACGGAAATACACTTTCTGAAGACAATTCCTGTCACTTTGCCGTCTTTTGTCAGGATCTCTCTAGGTCCCCAGCCATACATCACCTTAATGCCTTCCGCAATGGCCTCTTCGACTTCATCGCGGGCTGCCGGCATCTCTGCCTCACTCTCAAGGCAGAGCATGGTGACCTTGCCGTCTGTGGCGCGGGCCGCCGAGCGGGCCACGTCCACTGCCACATTTCCGCCGCCGATGACAACTACATCGCCGTTTAGTTTGATCGTGTTATCCTGGTTAATCCTGGATAGGAAGCTGACGCCGGACTCGACGCCTTCCGCATCTTCACCGGGCACGCCGGTCTTTCTGCCGCCCTGCAGGCCGATCGCCAGATAAAATGCCTTATAGCCCTCTCTCTTCAGATCCTTGATCGTGATGTCTTTGCCGACTTCCACACCGCACTTGAACTCGACGCCCATCTCGCGCAGGACATCGATCTCCGCCTCAATGACGTCCTTTTCCAGACGGAAAGAAGGGATTCCGTTCATCAGCATACCGCCGGGACGGCTCTCCTTTTCAAATACAGTGACGTCGTAACCGCGAGTCCTCAGATAATAGGCTGCCGTCATGCCTGCCGGGCCTGCACCGATGACTGCCATCTTGTAATCGGGGCCCCACATACCGCCGTCGTCCTTCTCGCAGATCGGGATGAAGCGCTTGTCGGCGTGAAGTTCCTGATCGGCGATGAATTTTTTGATCTCATCGATCGCGACGGGGTCGTCCACCGTGCCTCTCGTGCATGCGTCCTCGCAGCGCCGGTTGCAGATCGCGCCGCAAACCGCCGGGAAGGGGTTATCTTGTTTGATGAGCTTCAGAGCGTCCATAAAACGTCCCTCCGCCGCCATCTTCACATAGCCCTGTACCGCCAGGTGCGCGGGACATGCCGTCTTGCAGGGTGCCGTGCCCGTGTCATAGCAGTTGATCTTGGCATCTTCGCGATAATGAATATTCCAATGGTCCGCGCTCCATGCCGTCTCATCGGGCAAAAGAGTGAGGGGATACCGGATTTCTCCCTGTTTCGTGCACAGTTTCTGTCCCAGCTTGGCCGCGCCGACAGGACATACTTCCACGCACTTGCCGCAGGCAACGCATTTGAGCTTATCGACGTGTGCCCGATAAGCACTTCGGGACATATTGGGCGTGTTGTAGAGCTGGCTGGTCCTGAGCGCGTTGCAGACGCCGGGAGCACAGTTGCAGATCGCCACTATTTTCTCACTGCCGTCGATATTCGTGATCTGGTGCACAAAGCCGTGGCGCTCCGCCCTCTGCAGGATCTCCAGCGCCTCCTCGTATGAGATGTAGCGGCCCATGCCTCTGTCCACACAGTACTCCGCCATATCGCCCATGCCCATGCAGAACTCGCCGTTGATCTCGCCCGAGCCCTCGCCGCGCATGGTCTGCTGCTTGCGACAGGTGCACTGTCCGACGGAATATTTATCGTACTTGCTCAGCCAATGGGAGATATGCTCCACGCTGGCGGACATATTTTCACTCTCGATGGCCTTCTCGACGGGGATGACGTGCATGCCTACGCCTGCGCCTCCCGGAGGGATCATGGGCGTCACATTTTCCAGCGGCATCTGGGTCATCAGATTGAAGAACGTCGCCAGTTTGGGGTGCTGCGCCGTCAGCTCGTCGTTCATCATCATAAACTCCGCGGAGCCGGGCACGAAGATCGGCACATTGTACTGCTTGTGATGATCCGGGTTCTCGCGGGTCATCTCGATCAGGCCCACCCAGACCAGGTGGTCCACCATCTTCTTGGTTTCCTCGTAAGACATCCCGTTTATCTTGGCCAGATCCTCGATGTCGTAAGGAACGCGGGTCTTCTTAAAGCTCAGAAGGAATTTGGCCTCCTCCTTCGTGAGCACTTCATCGAGTGCCCAGTACTCGGGATCATCCGTATTCATCGTCCTCGAATACTTGACCAGATAGCGGTCCGTGATCATGGTCCCGAGTTTCAATATCAGTTTTTTCTTTTCCGGATCAGGTGCAACGTAATTCGGGTCCTGTCTGAAGTCCCGCTCGTTCACCATACGGTTTTTCTGGTCTTTCATTTCTGTTGTATCCTCCAAGTATTCGTTTTTGCTGTTTCTGCCCATTGCAATGATTAAGCTGCTTCTTGTCCGGCTCTGAAATTGAATCGGATCACTTGACCGTCACCGTCACCTTCTTGGTAACCGCCCCGGACTTGATCGTGATCGTCACCTTTCCTTTCTTGACACCTGTCACAACACCTGTCGAGCTGACCTTCGCGACCGCATTATTCGAGCTCGTGTAGGTGATGGCTTCACCGCTCGAGGCAGGCACTTTTTTGGCGCCCAGGCTGACTGTTTTCTTAACACCGACAGTATAGGCCGTCTTCAGAGTGGTGATCGAAGTCGTCTTGGGCTTCACCGTCACCGTCACAACCTTGGACTTGGTTCCGGACTTGACCGTAATTGTGGTTTTGCCCACCTTGATTCCTTTAATCACGCCCGTGGATGTCACCGTTGCGACCGCTTTGTTGGCGCTCGTGTACTTGATCGCGTCCGCGCTGCCTGCAGGCGTCTTCTTAGCACCGATACTGACCGTCTTGCCGACCACCACTGTGTAAGCGGTCTTGGCTGTCGTAAGACCTGTCGTGCCCTGCTTGACTACGATCGTAACTTTTTTGGTCTTCTTGTTGCTGGTCGTGATCGTGATCGTGGTCTTTCCGACCTTGATTCCTTTTACAACACCGGTTTTGGTCACTGTCGCGATCTTTGTGTTCGCGCTCTTGTAAGTGATCGTATTATCACTGTATACGGGATTGAGCTTAACGCCCATGTTGATCGTACTCTGTGTCGTGACCGTATAACTGGTCTTGGCCGTAATGCCCGTGCAGTTGACCTTGGGTACAGTGATCGTGAGTACGGCTGTCTTACCGCTCTTTAATTTCACGGTGATCTTCGCCGTTCCGGCTGTCGTTCCCGCCGTTACGATCACGTTTTTGCCGCTGATCTTCGCTGTCGCGACCTTTGTATTGGAGCTGGCTGCAGAAGCGACGGAGTCTCCGGCCGCGTATGTCACTACAGCGGTCTTGGCCTTGGTCTTGGCGATCGTCGCCGTAGTCCAGCTGACCTTGATCGTAGGTGTAAGCTTGGCGATCGGCTTTGTACTCTTTTCTCCGCACACTGTGCATGTACCGGTACTGACACCCTCCTCAAATACTGTCGGAGCCTTTGTCGTAGTCCAGTTCGTCCAGTTGTGATTGTGGATGATCACACGGACACCGGCGAACGCCTCATTGCCGTGCGCCTCCCTGCCCCTCAGGGCAAGAAATACCTCTTTCGTTCCGCTCACATCGGCAAGCGCGTCCTCACTTACGGAGAGCTTTCCGTAATATCCTTTGCCGCCGTCTGAAAGAGTCAGTTCTCCGTCTCCGGACCGTACAGATTCCAAGCTGTAAGAATCGATCGGATACTCTTTGCCGTTCGGTTCCTTCATGGAATAGACCTTGAGGGCCGGCGATACTTTGCCGCCGACCTGTGCCGCGGTAAACTCTTCTCCCGGCGCGGCGTAGAATACTGTGTCCTCGGGAACGATGAGTTCCGCCCTGCTGACACCGACGTTTACAGAGATCGGGAACCAGATCTCATCGACCCACTCTCCGTTTTCGTCCCAGATAGTGACCGTGACATCCACATCCGAGTACCCTGTGCGGATCGGGCTGATCACACCTCTGTCACCGTTGATATCAATGATGCGGTCATCATAGTAATCATAAGAGATCGTGTAGGAGAATCCTTCCTGCCCGCTCCCGCGCTCCGGCACCGGGGAAACAATCTCCCGGATCTCTCCGTCCTCTTCCCTGTACTCTGCATGGCTGACATAAGGAGTGAGCTCCATGCTGTTATTCATCAGAATCTCGACACTGTCTGCCTTCCTGCCGTCAGGATCGCGCAGCTCCGCTGTAAAAATATCGCCGGTGACCTGAATGTTCATTCTGCATGTATCATATCCCTCCGGTCCGCCTGCGAAAGTAACGGTCAGAGGCACATCGTGATCTGTCTCCGCCAGAGCTGTCAGTTTCCAGTCTCCTCCGTCCTGTGTGATCCCGAGGAAGCTGCTGTCCGACTCATTTTCAAATTCAATGTTCGTGATCGTCACATCGTAGAAGTCGCCGGTCTTATAATAGGCATTGATGCCGCTGTCATGGCCGGGCGCCTCGATGTAGAGCTGCGTCTGTCCGTTCTCAAAGACCTGCTCCGTGCCCACGCCCATCTTCTGTCTTATATCAACGATCTCCAGGAAAGGATCCACGATATTGACATTGATCAGTTCATCTGCCAGCGTGACACCGTTCAGCTGCGCGGTGAGCACGATCTGCACTCTCGCGAAGCCGCTGGCCCAATCATCTCTCTGATATCGGAGCATATGATGGAGATCCCTGAGGTCCTCGCCGCTGACTGTAAGGCCGCTCTGCTCATCAAAGATACGGCTCAGGTCATACAGGCCGATCTCTTCGCCGCGTCTTCCCTCGTCATCGATCACATAATTGCGGATCGGCTCTAAGGTTCCGTTCAGCGGAACGCCGATCTCGCACCGGATCTCCACAGGATAGCCCTCAGCGACCAGTGCATCCAGCTTCTCGCGGTCCGGTCTGATCTCTATGCTCTCCCCTGCGTAATACCACGTAAACCGCTTGTCACCGCGGCCATTATTGACAATAAATCCATCGCTGTACACGGCTTCTTTGCAGTAAAGATCTCTCCAGACCTCCTGCACATCTCCGCTGTCGTCTGTCCACATTCCGCAGACTGACAGACTGACGTCCCAGTCGACCATCCTCTTAATTGTCAGGGGAAATGCCTCAGAGGCCACTTCCCGGCCGGGTTCAAGAATATTTCCGTTTTTATCCGTGATCTCGAAGTTTGCGGGATCGTTTTCTCCGCTGCCTGTGTGCCACTCCAGCTGGTAGCTCACATCCGTGTACTCTCCGGCAGGCGTATAGCCGCCGTCCGTCCCCTTCTTCATAAGAACAGGAACCACCTCGACCTCTGCGCCGGGCGGGATGGTCTCATCCCAATCGAGCGCTGTCACACCATCCGCTTTCTGAAAGGCGAGCTCCATGATCTCCCCGTCCACAAAGATCCTTCTGTCCGCGCCGGCACAGTCATCCCCTGTCTCAGGGTCGATCAGGCGCGCCTCCACTTCAAGTTCAACCTCATAGAACTCCGGATCAAGGGATTTGAGGAGGATCGACCGGTCCTCCGGATCCACTTCGTAATCCCAGAGAACGCCTCGTTCCGCTGCAGCCTCGAAGTCCCCGTCGAACCTGCTGTCGATCAGTTCCATGGCCACATGCTCACAGCGCACCTCATAGCGGACCTCGTAGTCAGAAGTATCGAATTCTCTTCTTTCTCCCGTGCGCCAGTCGTACTCCTCAGCAAAGATCTGCGGAGTAAGGCGGATCGTTCCGCCGGACTGCATCCTGTCACTTCCCGTATTTGTGAACAGATGCATATGGATCCGCCGTCCGCCGACGATCACGCGGAAATCTTTTTCCCGATGCAGGGTAACATCATTTTCACCGTTCGAAGCAGTGATCTCTATCTCCGCGTGCATCTGCGCTTCGCCGCCGCGCACTGCAGTGACCTTCCAGCCGTCGTCCAGTCTCTCAAGCGTGACCGGCTCGCGGGTATCAAACTCGTCCTCCTCCGCCTCATAAGTCAGGTTCGTGATCTCATACTGCACGTCTAAGCCGTCCGGGAAGTCCGTTGTGCAGATAAACGCATCGTTCTCCGCCTCTATAAACCATTCATCATCTACGAAGAGGACTTCGTCTTCCATCGCCCCGTGGAAATCATACCAGGCTTCGCGCACGTCAAATCCGCGCTGCTCACTGGAAACCTCCCGGCCTCCAATCCTGAGAGAGATCCTCGTCTCAACCCTGTCCGCGCCCCGCATATACAGATCCGGGCCGATGAATGTGATCTGATGGGAGCTGCTGTCATAGCTCCAGCAGTCCCCCTCACTAAGCGGCACATCAAATCCTCTTCCCTCGTGCCACTCGCCTAATCCGACTTCAGGCACCAGTTCATATTCCGCACCTTCCAGGTTATCCAGATTGAATCCGAAGGTCCTTGAACCGTCCGAAAAGATATTGTCATTACCCTCGATCTCGTACCAGAAATGATAGTCTCTTTCATTCAGCCAGTATTCTCTGCTGTCGACTTCGTCGAACTCTCCGTTTTCATTCATTATGAATGCCTTGATACGGAAGGAGGTGTTGTATTCGAGAAGCCTTTCGAGCACATACGTCCCGGCCTCTCCCGCGGTGATCGCATAGGCCTGATCGTCATAGATTTCCGTCTCAAACTTCACCTGCCCCGAGGCCAAAACATTGTATCCTGCCGCATTGTCCGCCGGATATTCGCGGATTTCCGGCTTAAACGTGATCTTCTCTCCCACATCAAGGTTTCCATCGATCCTTGTGGGCCACAGTTCATAGTAGTGCCGGTCCATGAAGATCCAGTGGTTGTTCTCTGCTTTAACTTCTCCGTTTTCCGAAATGGTAACAGTGATATTGATGTCGACATGGTCCCAATGATCGGGAATTTCCGCGCACCGGAGCACCGCGTTTGCCGGATTCTCCGGATCCTGCGTCAGTGTGATCAGGTCCCCGAGGTCCCTGCGGGCATCGTCATCCCAGAATTCAAGTCTCCAGTCATAGGTGATCCCCGCCATCTCCTCCTCGGAGCAGGAGTGGTACTCCTTCGTCGTGAAGTCGTACACTTCATGTCTTGCCTCAGCCGTGAGCGCAGTCTCCCCGCCGGGAAGGATCCTGTCTGAACCGTTGTCCGTCCACAGATCTACATCATAGACATCACTTCCGACATAAAGGTTGAATTCTTCTGTTTCAGGACTTCCGTCCCAGTCGTCATAGGACACCGTGACCTTGCTGACACCGGCGTTCTTTGCACGGATCTCCCATCCGTTCTCATCACTGAACTCGATCAGGGCGACATCTTCTCCCTCTATATCCACCACGGATATGTCCGTCACAGTCAGGTCAAAGTGATTTCCGAAAGGATACTGCCCGTTTTCCACATAGCAGCCCTGCCTGCGGTCGATCCACTGCGTCCAACCGGGCAGCATAGAGCGGTCTCCAAAACTGAACTGCCGCTCAATATAGGGCTTGTCTACAGTAAATTCGCGCTCGCAGGGCTCCCCGGATTCTTCTCCTTCAAGCACTGCCGAGATGCGCAGCTTAAACCATGTGACGCCCTCTTCCTTAAGCCTGCCGCCGTCGATATAGAGACGCATCTCATTCGCCTCTAACCGGCAGGCACTTAAAACGTCCGCATCCTGCGGACCGTTATGTTCCGGTACAGTCATGGTCAGGGAGTAGTCAAGTGCCACGGGTCCTCTCACTTCGATCGGACAGGACCAGACGCCGTCTTCAAAAAGCCTGTGTCCGGCATCATAATCCCTGATCTCCACAAAAAACCCGCCATTTATTTCATCCTGCGCGTTTGCTGCGTCAACGGCCTGTCCTTCTTCCACAGTTTCCTCTGTAACCGCAGGCGCAGTGCTGCTCTCACCGGACTCTTCTGATTCAGAAACATCTCCGGCAGCCTCTTCTCCCTCGAAACCATCACGCTCATATTCTTCAGACTCCGGGGGTGCCTGATCGCCTCCGGGCGCTGTGACATCCTCATCATCTTCACCTGACGTCTCTGCTGCATCACTTACACCGTCATCAGAGACATCCCCTCCGCCGTCCGTCATGTCTGCAGCATTTGCTTCCGCTTCCACTCCTTCCGCTTCTTCCGCCCCTGAATCCTCCCCGCCGGGTTCTTCCGACTCCGAGATTTCCGCGGACGTACCGTCCGCTGCCGTGTTCTCCGCCGCAAGCACGCCTCCTGCCTGTGAAAGGACCAGAACACCTGCGAGCAGTATTGACAATAACCTCTTCCTCATACCTTACTCCAATCCAAAGCGCCCTGTTCCGCCCGGACCTGTCTGCGGCGCTTTACACTAAACAGCTCCGATTGACGTCCTTCCGCAAAGCAATGATAGTATCTCATTCAACTGCCCTGAATTTACTGTTTCAAACAGCAGCGGGATGTCACCTCTATAACTTCTATTTTTCCCTATTGGCATTGAAATATCAATCCGTTTTGCACGGATCCTTGATTCCAAATTCTTCCGGCCTGAATCTGGGGCAGACATTCTGGCGTGAAGCGATGACCGATGCCGCAAGTCTCGTTCCGATCACACAGGCCTCTCCGACAGTCTTTCCATAAGTCAGCCCGATCGCCACCCCGGCAAAAAACGCGTCTCCTGCTCCGGTCGTGTCCACGACATCCACCTTCAGGGCGGGACAGACCCCCGAATTTCCTGATTTATCTGCATAGACTGCGCCTTGTGCCCCCATAGTCACTATAATTCGGGGAATTCCTGAAAGTCGGGCTTTCCTGATGAGGATCTCCCGCATATCCGCGGGTGAAGTCTCACTGTAGTCTTCCGAGAAAAGAAGGCCCGCTTCCTGTTCGTTGCAGACAAGGACCGCTGTCCGCTGCAAAAGGTCCCGTCTCTGCATTGCGATCGACATGTTCGAGATCACTGTATAAACTTCTTTGTGGTGCTTCTCCGCCAGGTCCAGCACCTTCTTGAGGATCGGCACCTCCACATCAAATTCCACGACAATACTGTCCGCTTTGCTGAAGATCTCGTCGCCTTGCTCATCCAGAGTCTTCTCAACGGCTGACAGATCCGGTCTCTTCGAAATGGAGGCGATCACGTCCCCGTCATTGTCAAACACGGCAAGCCATGTGCCGAGTCCCTCCGCGCTGCGCGTGATATAGCGGATCTCCACCTTGTGGCGGATCAGGTTTCTTACAACATCATCGCTGAGACCGGTATCATCCACGACGCTCACAAACGTGGGGCGCAGCTCCACATTGGCAATATCTTCCACTACATTGCGGCCGACTCCTCCGTGCACCTGAACGACACGGCCGACATTGCGCCCTCCCGGAATATACTGGCCCATAGGATACCCCTTTACATCAACAAATGCTGCTCCGATCACGACGATCCCCATTTCCGTCCCCCTTTTAATGCCTTTGTTTCCGACAGTGTTCTCCTTCGTTCATTACTGCGTCTGTTACTACTTCCATTATAGCAACAGCGCCTTGATTTCTCACCGCTTTCTTCATCCCCGGAGTTATTTACTGTCACTTTTGAGACACAGCAAAAGCCCGGCGCCGCTGCGGCAAATGCCGCGCCGGTACCGGGCTGTTTCAATCAATTATTGCATATTAGTATTTGCTCTCACCAAAAGTGCAGGGTTCCTGTCACCTGGGCGTGTAATGTGTATGCAGCAGGCTGTGTGCTTTGGCCTTTCCGGGCTTTTCGAGGAACTCATCGTAGAGCATCTGAACGACCGGGCTCTCGTGAGAGCATCTGAGGTCGTTTTCCTTGTCCGAATTGTACAGGACCGCTGAGCGCAGCGATTTGAGATCCACGTAATTGCGTACACTGTCGCTCTGGACGGGCTGGCCGCCGCCGTTGATGCAGCCGCCGGGGCAGGCCATGATCTCGATGAAGAGATACTTCTTCTGGCCGCTCTTGACCATCTCCACGACCTTTCTGGCATTGCCGAGGCCGCTGGCGACACAAACGTCCACTTCGTTTCCGTTGATGCGGTATGTCGCTTCCTTGATGCCGGGCGTTCCGCGGACATCCATGAAATCGACCTTCTCGTTCGTTCCGTCGAGGATATTGGCTGCAGTACGAAGCGCTGCCTCCATAACACCGCCGGTCGCGCCGAAGATCTTGCCTGCGCCGGATGCGATCGCAAACGGATTATCGAACTCTTCTCCCTCCAGATCCTTGAAGCTGATACCTGCTCCCTTGATCATGCGGGACAGCTCTCTTGTGGTCAGAGCCACATCTACATCCGGAATGCCCTTGGTGGACAGCTCAGGTCTGGAGACCTCAAACTTCTTGGCTGTGCAGGGGATCACGCTGACCACGAAAAGGTCCTTGGGGTCAATGTGATTCTTCTGGCAGTAGTAAGTCTTGAGCAGTGCGCCGAACATTCCCTGCGGAGACTTGCAGGTCGACAGATTCGGGAGCATATCAGGATAATTGTGCTCCATGAACTTGATCCAGCCGGGGCAGCAGGACGTGAACATCGGCAGCGGAGGCTTATCCAGCTTGTTGGAGGTAATGCGGTTGATCAGCTCGTTTGCCTCCTCGAGGATCGTGAGGTCCGCCGTCACGTTCATATTGAAGACTTTCACGTCGCCGAGCATGCGGATGGCCTGGACCATCTTATCTTCCACGTGCGTTCCCGGAGGCATGTCAAAACATTCACCCAGCGTTGCGGCAATAGAAGGTGCCGTAAAGAAGACCACCTGCTTCTTGGGATCTGCAATGGCATCCCATACATCGTCGATATTGCTCTTTTCATACAGAGCGCCGACAGGACATGCGACGATACACTGGCCGCAGCCTACGCAGGTCGTGGTATCCAGTCCCTTGTCGAAGGGAGAACCGACACGGACGTCAAATCCGCGGCGGATCTGTCCGATCGCACCGATCCCCTGCACGTTGTTGCAGGTGGAGACGCAGCGCAGACACTGAATGCACTTGTTGTTGTCGCGGACAACGTAAGGCGTGCTGTCGTCGATCTCGTATTTGGGCTCGTCATCTTTGAAGTGATCTTCGTCGATGCCGTAGTCATACGCCAGTTTCTGCAGCTCGCAGTGATTTCCTCTCACGCAGGACAGACATTTCTTGCGGTGCGTGGACAGGATCAGCTCGATCGTGGTCTTTCTGGACGCACGGACAGTTGCCGTATTGGTGAGCACTTCAAGGCCTTCCTCTACGGGGTATGTGCATGCCGCTGTGAGTCCCCTTCTTCCCTTGATCTCCACCACACAGACGCGGCAGGCGCCGATGCAGTTGATATCCTTGAGGTAGCAGAGAGAAGGGATCTCGATATTAGCCATTTTGGCCGCCTGCAGGACAGTCGTGCCCTCCGGAACGGTGACCGGGATATTGTTAATCTTTAAATTGATCATCTTTTTCACGTTCTGATCCCTCCTTAGTCTAAGTAGACTGCGCCGAACTTGCAGTTCTGGTTGCAGAGGCCGCACTTGATGCAGATACTCTTGTCAATATGATGCGGCTCCTTCACCTTACCGGTGATCGCGCCGACAGGGCAGTTTCTGGAGCAGAGCGTACATCCTTTGCACTTCTCGGGATCGATCACATAGTGAAGCAGATCTTTACACTTCTTGGCCGCGCATCTCTTGTTCTCAATGTGCTCCACATACTCCTCGCGGAAATAGCGGAGTGTCGAGACGACCGGGTTGGAAGCAGTCTGTCCGAGCGCGCAGAGGCAGGAAACCTTCATGTGCGCTGCCAGCTCCTCGATCTTGTCGAGCTCTTCCATCGTCGCATGGCCCTTTGTGATGTCGTCCAGCATGTGCAGAAGGCGCTTGGTTCCGATTCTGCAGGGAGAACATTTACCGCAGGACTCCTCGCAGGTGAATTCCAGATAGAACTTGGCGATATCGACCATGCAGGTGTCTTCATCCATGATGATCAGTCCGCCGGAGCCCATCATCGATCCGATCTTGGCAAGACTCTCGTAATCAATGGGTGTATCGATATGGACAGACGGAATACATCCGCCGGAAGGTCCGCCGGTCTGGGCCGCCTTGAATTTCTTGCCGTTCGGAATGCCGCCGCCGATCTCTTCGATGATCTCGCGGAGCGTGGTGCCCATGGGAACTTCCACAAGACCTACGTTCGTGATCTTGCCGCCGAGCGCGAAGACCTTGGTGCCCTTGGAAGTCTCTGTTCCGATGGAGGAGTACCACTCGGGTCCCTTGAGAATGATCTGCGCGACGTTTGCATATGTCTCGACGTTGTTAAGAACGGTGGGCTTTCCGAAAAGTCCCTTGACTGCCGGGAACGGAGGTCTCGGACGGGGCTCGCCGCGCTTGCCTTCGATCGAGGTCATCAGCGCTGTCTCCTCGCCGCAGACAAATGCGCCGGCGCCCAGACGGATCTCGACGTCGAAGTTGAAGCCTGTGCCGAAGATATCTTTGCCCAGAAGGCCGTACTCTCTCGCCTGTTTGATCGCGATCTCAAGACGCTCTACAGCGATCGGATACTCCGCACGGACATATACATAGCCCTGGCTCGCGCCGATGGTGTAACCGGCAATCGCCATAGCCTCGAGTACTGCGTGAGGGTCGCCCTCGAGAATGGAGCGGTCCATGAATGCGCCCGGGTCACCTTCGTCGGCGTTGCAGCAGACGTATTTGATCTCGGACTGGGTCGACTTACAGAAAGCCCATTTTCTTCCGGTCGGGAAGCCCGCACCGCCGCGGCCGCGCAGTCCCGATGCCAGCATGGTATCGATGACCTGATCCTGTGTCATCTCCGTCAGCACCTTGTACAGTGCCTTGTAGCCGTCCAAAGCGATATACTCTTCAATATTTTCGGGATCGATGACGCCGCAGTTCTTGAGTGCGATTCTCATCTGCTTGGCATAGAAATTGGTCTGGCTCAGAGGCAGGATCTCTCCGTCATCGTGCACCGTCTCCGGATACAGCAGATCCTTGCAGATCATGCCCTTGATAATGTGCTCGTCAATGATGCGCTTCGCGCCTTCCGGCGTCGTCTGGGAATAGAAAGCACCCTCCGGATATACGATCACGACCGGGCCGAGCGCGCAAAGACCGAAACATCCTGTCTTGACGATCAGAACGTCTGTCAGGCCTTTCTCTTTGATCTCATTTTCAAGCGCCTCAACAACTTTGTGACTTCCGGACGATGTACATCCCGTACCGCCGCAGACAAGGATCTGTTTGCGGTATGCTGTGTGCTTTGCCATTTCCTCCGCTTTGGAAGCGATCAGCTTGCGGACCATGACCAGCTCTTCATTTTTCTTTTTGATCTCAGTGAGCCTGTTGAGTGTCATTGTCATGGCTTACACCTCCTCATAGTAAGAGTCAATAATCTTCACTGCGGATTCCGGCGTACATTTGCCGTAAACCTCTCCGTCAACGGTCATGACCGGAGCAAGTCCGCAGGCGCCAAGACAGCGGCAGCTGTCAATGGAGAAAAAGCCGTCCGGCGTACATTCTCCCGCCTTGATCCCGAGCCGGTCCTCAATTGCCGAGAGGATCTTGTCAGCTCCCTTGACATAGCAAGCTGTTCCGAGACATACGCTGACCGTATGCTCTCCTTTCGGTGTCAGAGTAAACTGCGAATAGAACGTAGCCACGCCAAAAACCTGTGACAGCGGTACGTTCATCTCCTGCGCGATGATCTCCTGAACCTCCCTGGGAAGATATCCGTAGATGCCCTGTGCCTCCTGAAGCACCGGCATCATTGCTCCCGGCTGGTCTTTATGCTTCCTGATGAATTTTCGAAGCTCGCGCTCCTGTTTGGGTGTTCCCCGAAAAGCCATATTAGCCATCGATTCCCATCTCCTTTCCGGTTGCATGAAAGCAAATTAGAATTGTGTTCGAATCCGTTTGGACCTTTGTTAAATTTTACACTATTTTGGCCAAGTTAGACAACTATTCCCGTAATTTTCCTGTAATCTTTACTCAATTTACACTGTTCTTTTTAAAGGACATTCCAGGAGACAGGGGACGGTTCTCTGTCTCCTCCTTAGTTTTCTTCTTAGGAAGGAAAAGAATTTGTCTGATCTCTATAGGGCATCCCGGCTTTTACCCATTTATTGATCTGTAAGCCTGTAACAATTCCAACGATCGGCGGCAATAATCCTAAGAGTCCCATGGATCGGCCCATCCGGGTAATAGTAAGAATGAATAATGTGACGATCGAAACAATATACAGGATCACGGGAGGCATCACTTTCGTGGGATCCACTTTTACTTTAAGACCTAAAACACCGGCAATGATCTCCAGAAAATCCGGTATGCAGAGCAAAAAAGCTGAAAACAGTTTGATGCCGACAGACTCGCCCTCGTAAGCCATAAAAATCAATACCACACCCGCGATAACGCCTATAACAGACAATACAATTGATATTATGGCCATGATATGAAACCACTTAGCCGCTTTTTCAACACCGGATCCTGCATAAACATCTGTACTTTTCTTGTTTTCCATTCTGTTTCTCCTTTCGTTAGCGGTGTCAAAGGGACGGTTCTTCTGACAA
>Ga0310695_10008421_pt1 | contig 15952 bp, 16 predicted proteins | sample RumenRJG_04DNA_FD_203882 | JGI IMG/M metagenome (GOLD analysis project Ga0310695, IMG submission 203882) | Bovine rumen microbial communities from Lethbridge, Alberta, Canada - RJG_04 (v2) (version 2) | ecosystem: Host-associated > Mammals > Digestive system > Stomach > Rumen | place: Canada...
TTGAGCAATAGTTCATCACCAGTACTACGGACACGTAGTTTGCAATCTCCTTCAACACACATGGTGATAATAAAACTGTCATATTTCAATAGGTTACGGTGAAACGGTTTAGTGATTTCCATCACGCGGACTGCAAAGAAGGGAGACTCTACGATTTTCACAGCGCGATTGGTACATTCCGTATAGTCAGAGTGGTAATTCTTTTCAATCTCGTAATCAATGGCACGGACACCTAAATCGACATGCAGAGAACGGGGCTTTCCGTCTATGCCCATGCGGTTATAATCGAATAATCGATATGTAACATCAGATGATTGTTGTACTTCAACAAGCATAACACCACCACATATAGAATGAATTCGTCCAGCTGGTATATAGAATACATCACCAGTTCTTACAGTGTGTTCTGCAAGTACTTCTGTCAATGATCCATTATTTATGCGTCTTTTCAATTCTTCGGGTGAGACATGCTTCTTAAAACCTGCATACAGGCGGCTGCCTGGTTCTGCTTTTAGCACATACCACATCTCAGACTTCCCAGACTTCCCATGTTCGCGTAATGCAAAATCGTCATCTGGATGAACTTGAATACTTAGATCCTGCTTAGCATCGATAATTTTTACCAGTAAAGGTAGCTTCCCATTGTATAAGCTCTTTACATTCTTCCCTAATAATGCTTCTGTGTATTCATCAATAACGGATGCTAAATCTTTTCCTTTCCACTGCCCATTTGAAATGATGCTAACACTATTCGGTATTACGCTAACTTCCCAACTTTCCCCTATAAGTTCATCGCTACACGATAATCCTTTGTATGGTCTAATGTTATTGCCCCCCCAAACAACTGTGTGTAGGTTTGGTTCAAATATCAACGGATAAAACTGATTATCTGACATTTAAATAAACTACTTGCAAGAATATTATTTGATATGATTCTTTAACAACAGTTGATTGAAGTAGGTTTCATACCTATCAGTAATAGCTTTTAACGAATAGTTGTTGCTCACATATTTCTCTGTTGATTTTAGCAGTTTGTTATAGGCATCTTGCGACATAACCAACGTATTAAGCATTACATTTTTCAAACACTCAACACTCTCAGATTGGAAAAGAAAACCATTTACCCCTTCCTCAACAAATTCTTGAAACTGAGGTATATCTGATGTTATAACAGGAACACCGTAGTTGAATGCCACTGTGATGGCACCGCTTTGTGCAAGATCCTGGTATGGAAGCACAAGATAGTTAGCATTTGCAAACAGGTCTGCGACTTTGCTATCATCAATATAGCCAACATGTAAGTCAAATAATTGTGGATATTTAATTCTTTTAGAATATTCAGCCCAATTAGGACACCTGCCTGCTATTGTTACAACGAACAATTTTCCAGTTTCCTCATATAGTTTTTGTGCCGCATCTATCAGTATATCTATTCGCTTATAATGTCTGATATGTCCAAAAGACAAGAAATTAACAATTCCATGATGTTTTGTTCTTTCTCCTTTTTTACCATAGTCTTTTAGAGCGAGAGGAGCGTATAAGACATTCTTTCCCTGAACCATGTTTTCTAAATACTCAAGCTGATTACGCGAAAAAACCTGAAAATTGCAGTATTTATTCAGCAATTTACTCATGTAATAACGTGCCTTTTTCTCAAAATGAGCACCTTTGGGCGTCTTAACATTGTGAGTAGCAAATATAGTCCTTTCTACAGGCAACGTTCTTATTGCAGCATAGTAATTAAGGAATTGAGGAGCTTTATCTACATATATAAGGTCATTTCCTTTATCTACTAATCTCTTAAATGCTTTTATATATTCAAAGTATGACAAAGGTATATACCATTTATGTTTAATAGCGTAGAACTCAACATGAAGGGATTCTGATGCCATAGCTTCTAATTTGGAATATATAGCAGGTTTGCGAGGTCCTGTTATCATCCAATCTATTTTATATGACTTAGCCAATTCTGGAACTATCAAAATATCAACATCAATAAATGCTGTTGGAGTAAACCATGATATACTATTCATAACCAAGAATATAATTAATTGTTTAAATTATATAAATATAAAACCAAACAAGTGTTTAACCTTAACAGTAACGTATGCCATGTAGCTTAGGAAGTTAAATCCTATTTTATTTTTATATGCACATTTCAATATGGTCAAGTCTTTCTTGTCAAAATAACGTATATTGCGAAACAAGTTTCCCCAAATATATCTAACATACTTGAACTTAACTTTATAATTTCTGTTTTTCAAAAATGAAATAATATCAGTAGTATAGTTAATCTGTGCTATCATTTTGCGAATAAAAATGTCATGTGACTTGTCGGGCGAAATGTTTTCAGAACTACTGCGCCACATTACTTTAGCACCATCAGTTGTAAAAATACCGTTGCATTGGTCGGCGAATTTAATCCATGTCATCATATCACTGCCCCATGCTAAATCGTATTTCTGAAAACCGCCCGTCTGCTCATATAACCATCTTGGAAATATAAACTCAACAACATAACTGATAATACCCTTTTGAAACAATTTGGCATCTAAATATTCTTTTGCCGACATTCTTTCTGGATAACTGCAAGGTTCCTTTATTACATTTCCTTTGCCGTCGATTACCTTTATGTTGAAATGTACAAGATAGTTTTCACGTATGTTGACAGGTAGAGACAAAAAACTTTCAACACATTTTGGTTCCATTACATCATCATCCGAGAATAACCAGATATAAGGTTCTCCATTTGTCAGCGCAATACACCTTTCCCACTGGCCAACAAGGTTGCAGCTTCCCAGATTGACATCAAATCTATGATAGATCAGGTTAATCTTGTCGCGATATTGTTCTATTATATCTTCGAGGTTATGTGGACTACAGTCATCTCCAATATAAAGAGTGAAATCTAAACACGTCTGAGATGCTATAGAGTCTAAAGCAGCTTTAAGAAAAGTTGCTTTATAGGCCGGTATAACTATTGCAAGTTGATTATTCATTTTCTTTAGTCTAATCCCAAATACGGTAGATGGCTTGATGTTTGTTTCTCTTATCTGGGGGGGGTAAAATCATGTAGTTCCCAAACAACGCTGTCAGATAATCGGATGTATTATTCGGGCCTAATAGAGTATAACCTTCAAATTGTATTGAAGATACTGGAAATGTAGATGCTACAGGAAATTTGGGATAATGCCCATGTCCCAATTCGTATGTGAAATATCTTTTATCACCTATCAGAGAACTGATTGCTCTAAGCACCGGAAAACATATTTTCTGTTCGACGAGATAATAATAATGAGCAATAACATTGTGTTTTGCTACAAAATATTTGTTGTTCCAGTGATGAATGTTTCCAGCTATCTTTGAAATAATCCTACTGTAACCTATTTCAATAGGGAAAATATCAATTTGAAGTCCTCTAAATGTTCGGAGATTATGAATTGGGTCATCCTTAATGTATTCACTTTTCGTGTCACGCAACACATTCCACGAGCCAAAATAGCCCTTGTCGGTTTTGTGTGATTGAAGTTTAAATTGAGGATGAGGATGTTTTAACAAATAATCACAGAGTTTTTTATACTCACCTCGTCGCATAATTATGTCAACGTCATCATCCCAAGGAATAAATCCATTATGGCGAATTGCTCCTAAGACATTACCTCCTTCAAGACAATACTCAATACCTTGTTCTTTGCATAACTTATCTAACCATACAAGCATTTCCAACATTCTCAACTGTGCTTTGCGTAGAATGCTTCCCTCGGGATTATACTTGACTTTTAACTCTTCGCTGGTTTCTCCTGTATTAAATCTCATGTTGTTTTTTACGTTGTTTATAGAGATATTTAAATTTCTTAAATCTACATGCAATTACACTTTTACAATATCCTAATTTCAACCGAATGTTGTCTAATGGTTGAGATGGGGTAAGTTTTTTGATAAATAGATAGGAATAATAACCGCTGCTACCATTGTAGAATATCTTTGTTCTTACAAAACCTTCTTTTATATGTGTTCGTATGGAAGATTTTGCTTTAGTAGCCGTGTGTGCTTTTATATATATTGCTCCTTCCTTTTTGCTACCTTCAATACATAGTGAGAATAATTGATGAGGCAGCCCTTGTCTTCTTGCAGATGGATGAACGGCAAGGTGGTAAATCTCGCCATATTTAACACCGCTTTTGTCCTTTTTCGTATTATAGGACATCGTGGCAATATAATTTCCATTATCATCCTTGATAACAAATGTTGTTTTGTCTGCTAAATACTGCTTTAAATGTTCAGTTGTATGAAAAGCTGCAGCAAAGTTTAATCCGGCGTCAAGCCTTTCAGCAAAAGCTGTTTTCAGCAGATCATTTAATTGTTCGTATGAAGCTTCTGGAGTGTTTTGTAATATAAATGTTTCCATCACATATTTTTTATTTGTTCTTTCAGCCATGAAGATGAAATGCCTTCGGTTCTGGGAAGGATTATCACTTGCTTTCCATGAGACTCGCACCAATGTTTTGCTTCTTCAAATCCCTTGTGATTTTGGTCTGGCCCAGTCACGAAAATGTCAAAATCAGTTTCTTTAACTATGTCATCTACACCTTTATATGGAATAACCTCATCCACATATCGGATGGCCTTAACCATATACATACGCTCTTCTGTAGAATAAATCAGTTTAGCTTCTGGTTTATACTTTAAAACTACGTCAGAATCTTGAACTGCAACTATTAGTTTACCAAGTTTGTGAGCTTTTCGAAACAGTTCCACATGTCCAATATGTAACAAGTCAAACACTCCTACAGTTAATACTTTCATATATATTATATTTAGTAATCAATTTAATATAACAACTATCTAAAAGAACGCGATGCCAGTTTTCTTTGGAACATGCCACATTCTCCATTTCTGTTCTCAAATGAGTCCTTTTATCTCGTCGTCGGTGAGTGATAGTGTGTTTTTTATCACGTCAATAGAGATTCCGTTAGCAAGTAGCTGGCGTATAATTTCTGCACGGCCTTCTGCTCTGCCTTCTGCTCGACCCTCAGCTCGCCCCTCAGCTCGACCCTCGGCTCTTCCTTCTTCTATTCCCTGTGCTCTTCCTTCTTCAATTCCCTGGCTCAGCCCTTCCTCACGTGCTGTGTCTATCACGTCGTTCTGTATCATTATGTTCTCGAGATGGCGGTCGTATGCCTGCCGCTCTTGCTTACTCATCTTCATGTAAGCAAGCTTCCTACGGGCTTCCTGAAGACCGGGAACCTTGGTATCGGGACGTATGTGGTCGTTCTTCAGATAGTCGAGCCACTCCTCAATAGGTGTCTTGGCTACGCTGTTGAACTCATTTACGCGAATGAGATAGTACTCGGGAAAGATGGCGGACGGGGAGCGCATACTGATTACTCCTTTTTCCCTGGTGCTGACCTCCAGATAGTCGCCGGTATGCACACCCTTGAAAGCGGTCGTTCCGTGATACAGATAATCCTTACCACGGCCAAGCTCAAAGTAGAGGATGTTGATAGAGTAGACTTTTTTGACCTTGTCATACTTGTTACCAAGGGCTATGTGCTCTGTTATGGCCTTAGACACACCGTAGAGTATGCGCTCAAGATAGTGGATCTCACGGGTGAGCTGAACCTCAACTATGATAATGTCGCCTTTCTGGTTCTTGGCTTTTATGTCTACTCGGTTGAACTTGTCGTCTGAGGTTTCCTGATTGCTCTCGCTCTCAAGAATCTCGGATATACGCAAGTCTTCGCCAATGAGCACTTTCATCAAGCCCTCGAGAACATCGAAGTTGGCTTTGTCACGCAGCATACGTTTTACAGCCCAGTCAAAACGGATTATCCTATTATCATTGTCCATTGTGCTTAAATTTAATGTTTGTCATTTGCAAATATAAATAAACTTTCCGACAATGCATTTAAATCCTTCCACCTTTTTCCCAATCCACATCAACGTCTTTAGAGAAGCTGTAGCTGATGGTGCCGTCGCTGTTTCTGTGGCTTGATGGCAGGAAGCGGCAGATAATTCGGGGATGAACCATTTTTATTCATTGGAGTTTCATCATTTACATACATTATCGCTTCAACACCCTTACACTCTGTTGGTTCCGATGATGTATGTGAAACATTGCTCATACACAACATACATGGGGTAAATAGTGGATAATATATTGTAAATAAGGAACTTATAAAGTTTTAAGCTGTTTTCAATCCACTGTAAAAGATTTTCAAACAGGCGTACTCTCAGAGAGTGAAAGGGCAGAGATACACTTTCTATATGGGTTTAATCAAAAAGCAAAACAACTTGTTTTGGTTTGCAATTAGGCCCTAATTGCAATGCAATAAGCACCAAACTGGAGACCAAAACAAGTTGTTTTGGTCGAAGGCTATTGCCTTTGCACAATCTGATAGCATACTCCTCTACTTATTCTTTTTTGCTTATAGCCGTATTGTTGCAGCGTTCTGCCGAGCACCACCCTCATGTTGTTGGTGTATTTGAAGGTAGAGAAGCGGCTCGCCAATATTTCCGAGATTTGTCTAAGAGACATATAATCAGCTGTTTGCAATGTTTCCTCAGCTGGCACGAACGTGAGCACAATCATAGTTTCCAATTCGTTGACTTGCTGAAACTGTATGTTTTCAGCCATGATGCGTTCGTTGTCACGGGTTGTAAACCATCGTTTATGCTTCAGTCGGAGTTCTTGCATGAGCTGAGCAAAAATCTGATTGTGGTTTATCTTCCCGGAATTGTCGATTTTCTCGGCATAGATACATACGAAACGCCTGGAGCCCGTTGGGTCTACGAGGGGACGCTGGTTGTTGGTCGTGGCTATGAATGATGCAAAGCGGTTTCGCTGTTCGATAGCCTTGCCGTAGGGTGGGCGCATCTTCACATCGTGCTTCGACAGCAGATACTTCAATATGGGTTGCTGACTCTTAGACATGGCATCGAACTCGTCGATGTTGATCAGTGCGTAGGATGACATGGCCATGAAGATGTCGTTGTCGTTCTTCATCGACAATCGGTCGTTGAAGTAAGTCTGGAGCGTTTCTGGCAGCAGCCTGCGGCAGAACGTGGTCTTTCCCGACCCTTGCGGTCCAATGAGCAGCGGCACTATTGCATTGCCATGCTGCTTGTCTTTGCCCATCCATTGTGCGACCATTGAAAGCATCCACACATGAAAGTCTTTCTCCCAGTATTTGTTGCTGGTTTTCACTCTGCGTGCCAGTGCCGAAATCCTGTCTTTGCCGTCCCATTTGGGCTGGTTCTGCAGATAGTCCTCTATGGGGTTATACTGAGGAATGAGGTTGCTGTCGATATATCTGTTCAGATCCTTGTCCCAAGAGTCTACTCCCGCTTTCAAGGCATTGATAGACATGGTGTTGCGTGCTTTCTGGTCCAGAGGCTGGAAGCCGTATCCCAGACCTTTTATCTTGTATTCGGGCACACCTGTCATAATGTTCAGGCGCAGCACATAGTGGTTTCGCATATATGCCTCGGTCTTGTATGTGAGCAATGCCGACGGGCGCATATATTTCAGTGGCACAGTCTTGTGGTTCTCATGCAGATAGGCTGTCTGGAAGACAGTCTTCACCAATTCCGTGTCGTGGCCGAACAGATGCTGAAATCCCGCCATGCGCATGGCAAACTCCTGTGGCAGGTTCATTATGTGGCAACCGTTGGCCAGCTCTTCAAGCACCGCCACGGCATAGAGTTCGTCTTCCTCCTGTCCACGATGTTTTTCAAGCACCTCGTCGAGGCAGTCGTGGAACCGACGCACGCGGCTTGTCAGCAAGCTCAGCCCAGGAACTTCCTCTGGGTTATGGTAATCGCTTATTTCGTTATTCATTGTGATGTGGTATTTTCCGTGATGAACTCATCAGCAATGTATGGGTCGCTGTAGCTTACTCCTTATGTGCGTGCCGTTGCCTCAATGCATGTAGCAATAAAAGCCATCTTGAGTTGTTCCTCCTCTATATCTATCGACTCGGGAGCTCTGAGTACGTTTAAATTCTTTGTCATAAGTAAGTTCGATTTTCTGCAATATTTCCGATGTGTGATTGAAAATTATTGACAGAGGATTGAAAAACCGCAAATAGCTTCTAACTATTTAAGTCTTAGCCCTTTAAGCTTGTTTTTGATTATGTAGTTTGTGTATGGAGAAAATTCACCTACACCTCTGCAATCGTCTGACAGTCACCGGGGTTACGGTGTTAGTGTAGGAAAACCAAATAATGTGTAACTAATCACGTAAGATGAAGCGTTTTCGCAAAAACTCAGGAGGATTATCCCTGTTTTATTCTCATTGAAATCTGTATTTATTGTTTTTTAGAAATCAATGAATGGTAAATATAAGTTCCAGATATAGGAATAGCTACACCAGCAATAAGATATAGAACCCACCATCCTTGATCAGCATATTCAGACATCCCGGGAAAATCTCCCAACCTATCAACATTTAATCCGTATAAAGCAATGATTATGAAACTAACTATCTTGAATGAAAGAAAATGCCATGCCAAGACATTAAACGTGTACCCACCGGTATATACAAGAAAGGTACGTATCTTTGAAAATAAGCCAGATGTTAAGACTTGATTTGAAGACATATTCCAGTGATTTATCCAATTACCAATTGAGAATAAGACAATGGTTCCCATGATAGCGGTTATAGAGTAAGGGATAACATGATACCACTTATATTGAAGCATTGATGTGGGCCAATAGACAGAACCTATACCAATTATTATAACGAAAACTATCATTAACCACCATTTGGAAATTAAGTTTTCAGCCAGATTCTGACTACCAATTGTAGTTCTCCTAAAAATATGGCCAGTCATAATAAAGAATGCAGCAAACAAGTCCAAAGAGCCTATTTTAAGGAAGGGGATACTTAGGTGAAAAAAGGAAGTTGCTAAGCATGTTACCAATAACATCAATACCCCATAATATGTATTTGACAACAACTTGCGAGTCACATAAAAAATTATAGACCCCCAAAACAAAGCCTTCAAGAACCAAAAGCCTCCCAACAAGCGTTCCGTTCCATACATTGTGACAACATAAACCAGCCTTAGAAGAGTTTCTTGCAGAGAATAATAATGGATAGCTTTTCCATTAAACTCAAACGTTTCACTGTAAATGTGGAAATAAAGAAAAACATTGTGCATCAGCACAAAGAATATGCCCCATTTCACATAGGGCCAGTAAATTCCTTTTATACGTTTCCTTAGCCATTTTTTACCCTCAAAAGATGCAAGATATATTTCCTTGAAGCAATATCCGCTCATAAAGAAGAACAACGGCATACGCATCAATGACAAATAATGGTTTGCCCATGCTGGTATTCCCGCATGTCCCATAACCATAAGAATTATGGCAATAGCCTTTGCTATTGTGACACTATGATTTCTTGGTGTTTGTGACATTAGTAAGATTATAATTCAATCGTAAAGGTGATTTGTATTTGTGTAAATCTATAATATATAGCATTGAAGCCCACACCATTGCTCCAATAGGTTGGTTAATCATAAAAAGCATAATAGAATATATTATCATGCCGATCATTGTAATAGCAATATATGATGGAGTATACTTTCTGTATTTCCAAAGACAAACAAATTGGACAAGGTAAAACAATATAACATATATATAACCATATTTATAAGCTGCTCCTACAAATCCAACATCAGATGAATAGTAATGGTAAGTTTCTGCCAACATATTGATAAAATCATCATAAGAGCTACCTCCTCGTGGAATGCCGTGTCCCAACAATGCATGAAGAGGTGTAGCTCGACTTTCAACAGAGAAATATTCAAAAGATTTGTAACGTATATAATCTTCATTGTTTATTTCATTGATTGACTTTTCAACCAATGAACTGAATAGCGAATCAAAATTATAAGCAATGATGACTCCAAACAAAACTATATAGATAAATAATAAGCTTTTCTTCATATGTTTACTGTATAATAGCACAGAAATCAAAAGACATATAGCTGTAGTTGCTAATACTTGTCTTGTCAAAGCCAGATATATTGAAGTCAAGAATAATACTATGAGAAATACATTTTTTAATGTATATTTTTTCATTATCTTAAACCACAGATAAAACAAAATAGGAAAAGTATATATACCGCTAAAATTGATACGATACCTATATAGGTTGTTCCTCATTGCAAATTCTTCTTCAGTTTTATCCTCAGATACTCCAAAAATAGCATATTCCGGATAGAACTGCTGAAAAATTTGAATTGACACTGTAAGAAGTGACATTGCCAAAAATACTTTCAGTAGGTCGGATTCGGGGACTTTAGATGCGTGCAGATAAAAATAAATTAAAAAAGGAAATGCGAAATTAAAGGAAGCCACTAAAGAGTCGGGTATATTTTGATTATAGTAGATATAACAAGGGATTGATGATAGTAATATGCATGAGAACATAGCTAATATAGGGAACTTAAAACTAAGCCTTTTGTAAAAAAAAGATCCCTTGTTAATAATCTTAACTAGCATGAAAATTAGAAGAGGATAATACATCAACTTTAATTGTATACCAGTCAAAAAATCTAGTTTGAATATTTTTGTCGATATAACGAAAAGGCAAAACAAGAATATTTTTATTTTCATTAGTGCAACTTTATTATCTAACAATAGTTATTCATTTTTTATCAATCCCTTGATAAAAGCCTTATCTTCTTTAGTTGATAAAAGGAAAGACGTTAGCAAATAAAAGACTGCGAACGATACGCCAATGTATAATATATTTATCCAGTGGCTGTTAAAGCGCGGCAGGAAACTTGATATTACATAGCCTCCTGTCCCTATCAGAAGATATGGACCGAAGGAATAGTAGAAAACTTTACAAGAATTTATGTTCATTTTTTGTGGCCAATAGTATAAATAATAGAATAGCATTTGTGCCGTTCCATATACAGCAAACCCTATGACAGCACCTCCTACCTGATAAGTAGGTATAAAGAACCATGTACAAATCAGACCCAAAACAGATGCGATAGCACTGTTATATGATATAGCTCGAATGTCAGAACCTGAAAGAATAAGACTGGAAATAGCTTGGTTATGTATTACAAGATTGCAAATAAGCCATAGGTTTAACCACGGTATTAAATAAAGATATTCTTTGCCTACATAGACGGTAAGAATGTCGGGGCTAATAGACATCATTCCAAATGTGCAGAAACAGAGCAGAATAGAAATGTATTTGGTGCCATCATACGCTATTCTGTAATATGATTTCATATCATTGCGTGCTTTCACTTTTGAGGCAGATGGAAGCAGAACTGGTAAGAAAGCCCCCCCTATCATGTGGACAGCCATTGTAATGCCACCCAAAATACGGTAATCAGCTACAGAAGCAACAGTACCTTGTATTCCAAGTAATACAGGACGCAAATGATAAAAAGAAAACTGAAACAAGCTGAAGGAGAATATGTTTAGGGCATAAGGCAACATCTCTCTGAAGACAAGCTTGTCAAAATGTGGTATAAAGTTTACGAATGGAGTTTCTAACTTAATCTTTCGTATCGAAATGGGAACGATGGAGAGAGTAGCCAGACAAGTGAGTACATAATAGAATTCTATGCTGAAATGCAATGATATAGTTGCAAAGAGAATGAATATCTGTAAAAACTTCGGGATAAGCTGGCGACGCTGTATCCAATCAACATTTTCGGTACTTTTAATTAGTTGGTCGAAACAAGAAGAAAACCAATTGCAAAACGCAGATACAGAGAGTATGATGAGCAGATGCTGTAAAATAACATTCTGTTCTGGTGTAACATTGAATATGCTTTCAGAGAAAGCACAGATGATTAAAAGAATAACAGCATTAACAAGTCCTATACAACCATAGAAACTCAAGCTTGTTTGAAACGACTTCCTTACTTTATCATATTCTTTCTGAGCCAGCCATGCAGAATAGAACCTGACGTTAGTAGAGTTAAGGCCCATATCCATTAAACGCATATACACATTGATGGACATAGCCAGACCTATCAATCCATATTGCTCCTTACCAAAATATCCTATGAGTATGGGAACTGCTATGAAATTGTAAATAGCATTAACAATATTAAGTATTGTAGTCCACGCAACTCCCTTTACTATTTTCTTGCTACTTCCCATTATATATTCGTGTTTGTTCGTGCTTTCAGAAAACGAGATAAAGTTCCCAGGATAGTTTTTATACCTTCTTTAAAATTACTTTTTAGCATTAGTCTATTATATCTAAACCCTTTTATGTTTAGTAACCCAAGCGTTATAGCCTGAACAGGGAATATGCGCCATCCTACAGTTCTTCTTCTTTGATATTGATATGGTTGCATATCTTTAATCCTGTCAATTTTTAATTTTTGCTTGACCAAATATCCAGCTTTCTCGGCTGCGTTCATAGCCAACCTTCCTCTTTCAGTACGGACAAGGACAAAACATCGCCCATCTTGTTCTGCAAATTCAGGATAGCCATTTTTCGTACTCCAAGAGTCACCTACCGATATGTCACTTAACATACCTATACCATCTGGACATATTTTACAACGGAAACCTAAATGGCGTCCTAATATCTTGCCCCAACTGTCGTTATAACTTAATTGATATTCAGAACCGTCTTTCCAAACAGCCTTGAAGTATCCTGGCCAACCATCTCCACGATATTTTAGAGAGATTGGTTCTTCTTTTTTTCCTGAAAGTGTCCATACTTTTTTTGTTGCGTTATAACTAGGCATTCCTGCACAAAAAATAGAGATAAACAATCGAAAGCGTTCTTTATAATGCGGATAGACATCAATAAAGTTTTTTACTCCTGCTATGTCACAGGGCTTACCAACAAATGCAAATGTCTCATTTGATTTGTCAATAATTTGTTTGATTTTGTTTAGTGTCAGAGATGGAGCATATCGCGATTGGGCGCAGTTTATTACATCATTTCTGCTTCTTGAAATTTTTAGTTCATTATATAAGTAACTATCTTCTTTTACGCCAACCTGAAGAACAGCATCAACGATTTTTCTCTCAATCAGATAAAGAGCTAAGGCTGTGACAACGCCTCCAGATGCAGCTTTGTGCCTAATTCTTTCATCCGATGACCAGCCCTCGCAAACATCCAAAACATTTCCCCATATTGAATCGCTATTTTTTTCAGAATGAACCCTTATGCCAGGACAAATTTTTTTGACGATAGAGTCATCTATATCCTCTTTGATATGAGGACGGTAAAACCCCTCTTTCGATAAAACCATATTGCAATTTTCACTGTCAAGAACGGAAGAGCAGAGGCCGCAACCAACACATAATTGGTTCTTTATGATTTTTTTTGTAATCATATTTGCGAAATCAATATTTCAGATAAATCCTTATAAAACTTTCTTTTCTTTTGTTCGACGATACCATCAAGACGGTCTTTAATAATATCTTTAACTTGCAATCTATGTTCAAAAACAGACTTTATCATATTCAAGACTCGTTCACTGGAGTCTTGTTTCATATCTGCCAAATACTCGTATCCTAATGTGTCAATGAATAAGCCGTTGAATTTTCGGCTGTAAGATATTGGGACTACTGGCACTCCTGATGAAAAAGCAGCTATTGTCGAATGCATTCTTGAGCCAACGAAAAAGTCCAATCCAGAAATATAATCTTTTGCATCAATAGGACTGAGGAACAAGGGGGAGAGTACAACACGCTCGTTGTTTATTTCTTTTTGTAGATCGAAAGAAACGGCATAATCGTTCTCAATATTCCTTGAATGATTGACTACATGCGGGACAAGATGAAGAGTTACATTGGGTATGGAAAGAAAATAATCAAGAACCTGTCGAATAATAATATTGTAGTCAGACTTTAAATCAAACTGGTTGTCTTTAGAATAACCGCCATGCCATAAAAGGGCAGATATGTTCAATCCAACATGAATGTAATTGGGATTAAAATTCTTTTTTTTGAAAGGAAGGAAAAAAGCAATGTCAATGTACTCGTATACACTCTTTTGAAACTTAACTTGTTTATTAACATAATCGAAACTTGTTTTGTCTCTTGACATCACCAATTTCGCTTTTGAAATAGTTTTATTTGCTAATTTTTGGATATTGTGATTGCTAAAGGGGCCGATTGTTTGAGGCAAAAGAATATATGGTTTATGAAAGAAACGAGCTGTTTTATGTATCTTGTCAATCATCTCGAATCGCTTTCTCCCATAAATATCGGAAAAACTATCTCCTTGTCCGATATCAAAAACAACATCGACATTCTTAAAAATCCTCCAACTACGGAGCGTTTCCCGAAATTTAGATATGGAAATCAGCAACGACTTCCAAGTATATGCTATGGGGTAGTTACATGTGTAGAATGTAATAGTTGTATTATTAATCTGTATCGTATGTTCTGAAGTTTTTTTTAATTGGGTATCTGTCAGATACAATTTGTAATCAATACCGTTCTTTTTACATATATAATCGATCATGTATATTGCACAATATGAAAGTGCTAAACATCCACGATTACCATTTATAATAGGAGCATTTGCCAATATGTATGTTTTTTTTTTCTGCATTACTTAATTATAAACATTTATAATGTAATATTTTAATACACTTTTAAAAATTGGTCCAACACCTCTAATACATTCTCTACAATTGCCACCAATGATTCAACATTTTTTTTTACAACCAAATGAAGTGTTCCTACACATGGCTGTACCAGATTGGAGGCATAGATTTCCCACTTAACATCAACATTATTTGCGGCAGACCTGTCAATGTAGAAAGTTGGAAGAATGTCTGTTTCTGTTGACCGTGGGCGAGCAATCCTACATTCATAGGTCTGTGGAGTAGCGACAGGGGTACTTAAATCCCATGTGTGGAATGTGGTCACGACTCGGCCATTCAAGCAAGCTTGACGGCTCTCGCTTCTCCAGACCTTCACCTGCGTGCGGGCATATACGTTCAGCATCGAGAATACCAGGTACATGGTGTACTCGTAGAAGCCTTCGGCTGTCGCTACGCTTCGAGTTTCTTCTTGAAGCCCTCGACGTAGGGTATGCCAGCCATATACGACTGCATTCTGTTTGGTGATTAGCGAGAGGTGTGTTGTGAGAGGTTGCTACATCCAAGTCTGGCCAATGTCCCAATGATGTGCTTGCTTTATTATTGTTTTGTCCTTTGGCAGGTCAAATTCCTCATATATAAGTGGCAACGCTTCTTTATGCTGCTCTATCCAAGTACCTACAGCTATAATATACTGGTCGTCAGCTGGAGAATAGAATACGCGTCCTCTGGGTTTGTACTGGTATTCACCTTTAAACGGCCCATTTCCCATACTGTGATATTTCTGCTTGTAATATTCTTTCTTCCATACATCTTCATGCATCTCGCTGCAAGTGATTAGTCCTCCACCGGCATTAGGCTTGTCATAATCTATCCGTTTGTGGCTTATTACTCCGAAAAGGCATTGCTTTGAAACGTTATACCAGAATATGCCGACTTTCGGGGCATCACCCTTGCCGCGATTGGCAGCCATGACGCTGAGTGCTTCCTGGTATTCTTCATCGGTGAATGTACCAATCGATACTTCTTCTGGATGTTTATGGGTGGCTCCTTTTGTATTTTCGGAAGGTAGGCTAACATCTACTGCTACTCCTTTTTTCTGTAGAACTTCTATAACAGCAGATTTTACAGACTTTTCAATGGCTTTCTTAACAATGTCGTTAAGTTGTTCTTCTGTAACTTGGATTGTCATTGGTGGAGGCACTTAAAGATTTCAGTACTGAAGCAGGTTGGGGTAGGGGATTACCCCTTTAGAGAGTGGTTGTGGGGGCTGCGGTTAGTCCCTGCGGAAGATGTCACGGGTGTAGACCTTGCTGCTCACGTCGTCGAGCGAGGTGTCGTAGCGGTTGGCAATGATAGCCTGTGAGAGTTTCTTGAACTCGTCGAGGTCGTTG
>Ga0310695_10008422_pt1 | contig 15952 bp, 11 predicted proteins | sample RumenRJG_04DNA_FD_203882 | JGI IMG/M metagenome (GOLD analysis project Ga0310695, IMG submission 203882) | Bovine rumen microbial communities from Lethbridge, Alberta, Canada - RJG_04 (v2) (version 2) | ecosystem: Host-associated > Mammals > Digestive system > Stomach > Rumen | place: Canada...
ACATAATCTTGTAATTGTGGAGTCTCCCGCCAAGGTCAAGACGATCAAGAAATTCCTGGGGAGCAATTACGAAGTGACGGCAAGTTACGGACATGTCAGAGACCTTCCCAAGAGCAGGATGGGGATCGATGTCGATCATGACTATGAGCCAAAATATATCACCATACGGGGAAAAGGAGAGCTCCTTGCGGACCTTCGCAAGAAGGTCAAGAAAGCAGACAGGATCTATCTTGCAACGGACCCTGACCGCGAGGGAGAAGCGATCTCATGGCATCTTGTGGCAGCACTGAAGCTGGACGAAATGAAGGACAAAGAGGTCTACCGCATCACCTTCAATGAGATCACCAAAAAGGCAGTCACGGAATCACTGAAAAATGCCCGCAGCATCGACATGAATCTTGTCGACGCACAGCAGACCAGAAGGATTCTGGACAGGGTCGTGGGATACAGGATCTCGCCCCTTCTGTGGGAGAAGGTCAAAAGAGGGCTCTCCGCAGGAAGAGTCCAATCCGTCGCACTTCGCATGATCGGCGACAGAGAAGAGGAGATCAGCGCATTTATTCCGCAGGAATACTGGACGCTGGACGCGCTCCTCAAAGCTGAAGGGATGAAGAAGCCTTTCACTGTGCACTATTACGGAAAAATCTCGGAGTCCGGAAAAGCGGTCAGGCAGGAATTGGAAAAGGAAGAGGACGCAAAGGCTGTCACCGATGCCCTTGAAGGGGCTTCTTTTAAGGTGACGGAAGTCAAGCGGTCCGAGAGGACCCGCAGACAGCCGCTGCCCTTTACGACATCGACACTGCAGCAGGAAGCAAGCCGCGCCTTGAATTTCTCCACTCAGAAAACTATGCGCATTGCACAGCAGCTCTATGAAGGCGTCGAGATCAAAGGGAGCGGCACAGCGGCTCTGATCACCTATCTCAGAACTGACAGCACCCGCATTTCCGATGAGGCGCAGGCATCATCAGCTGCATATATCAGCAGTCATTACGGAGAGGAATATCTCCTGAAACAGGAGAAGAATTCCAAGGCGGAAGGAAAGATCCAGGACGCCCATGAAGCGATCCGGCCTACCGATCCGGAATTCGTTCCCGCAGCGATCAAGGAATCGCTCTCAAGAGACCAGTTCAGGCTGTACCAGCTGATCTGGAAGCGCTTTTTGGCCAGCAGAATGAGCCCTGCCCGTTATGAGAACATGCAGGTAAAGATCACGGCGGCGGACAGCTATGTTTTTACAGCTTCCGCATCCAGGCTGCTCTTCGACGGATATCTGTGTGTCTACAACCAGGAAGAGGAAGAAAAGTCGGAAAATCTCTCCTTTGATCTCGATCGGGAAAGTGTACTGACACTTCTTAATTTCGATCCGAAGCAGCACTTCACACAGCCCGCGCCGCATTATACGGAGGCTTCGCTCGTTAAGGCGCTGGAGGAGCAGGGGATCGGGCGTCCCAGTACGTACGCCCCTACGATCACGACGATCCTGGCAAGGCACTACATCGTCAAAGAGGACAAGAATCTCTATATGACGGAACTTGGAGAAGTCGTCAATTCTATGATGAAGCGGGCATTTCCTTCGATCGTCGATCCGGCTTTTACAGCGCACATGGAGGGCCTTCTCGACGGCGTTGCCGACGGGACCGTCAAGTGGAAGACGGTGATCGAGAATTTCTATCCGGATCTGGACGAAGCCGTCAAACAAGCGGAGATCGATCTTGAGAAGGTTAAGATCGCCGACGAAGTGACGGACGAAGTCTGCGAGAACTGCGGCAGGAATATGGTCATCAAGTACGGTCCTCACGGCAAGTTCCTTGCATGCCCGGGATTTCCGGACTGCCACAATACCAAGCCCTATTATGAGAAGATCGGTGTGATGTGTCCCAAATGCGGCAAGGATATTGTGGTCAAAAAGACGAAGAAGGGGCGCAAGTACTACGGATGCATGGGTAATCCTGAATGTGATTTCATGAGCTGGCAGAAGCCGTCCGACAAGAAATGTCCCAAATGCGGCGGAATGATGCTTGAAAAGGGAAGCAGGCTGGTCTGTGAGAACAGGGACTGCGGATATATGGAGAACCGGTCCGACGAATGATCTTCGGACCAATGCTAATTGTATTGGGAAAGGCCAGGTGTAAAATTGAACAGGTCTCAGACAATCGGAAATGTGAAGCTTTTGGACAATACCAGAAAAATTGAGAGGCTTCTGCACAACAACGATACGGGGAAGGTCGTTTTTAATGATATCTGCAGGGTGATGAGCAATGTGCTCAAATCCAATATTCTTGTCATCAGCAAAAAGGGGAAGGTACTGGGGTACGGCGAGTACAACGAGATACCGATCCTGAGTGAGCTGATCACGGACCAGGTGGGCACCTTTATCGATCCTGCTTTGAACGAGCGCTTTCTGGGCGTTCTCTCCACAAACGAGAACGTGAACCTCGGGACTCTCGGTTTTGTGAGAGAAGAGGACTGCAATAACGTGGGGATCATCGCACCCATCGAGATCGCCGGCGAGAGGCTGGGCACCGTCTTTATTTATAAAGACGGCCCCGGATTCGATATCGATGATATCATCCTGTGCGAGTACGGCACCACTGTTGTCGGATTGGAAATGCTCCGGGCTGTGACAGAGGAGACTGCGGAAGAGAACCGCAAGATCAATGTCGTGAAGTCGGCGATCAATACACTCAGTTATACCGAGATGCACGCGATCGTGCACATATTCGAGGAGCTGAGCGGCATTGAGGGAATCCTGGTCGCGAGCAAGATCGCTGATAAAGCCGGGATCACAAGGAGCGTCGTTGTCAATGCTCTCAGAAAATTCGAATCTGCCGGTGTCATCGAGTCGCGCTCCTCAGGCATGAAGGGAACATACATTAAGGTCCTCAATGACGCCATCTACGGCGAGCTCAAGGAGCTGAAAAAGCAGGTGGATCCCGAAAACCAGGGCATTTAAGATCATTATATTAATACAAAGAAAACTGCGGTATAAAACACTTGTACATGCTGTCTAATTGTGATAAAATTCAAATGTTGCGTTACAGTAAGCACGTATTTTCGGCAGATACCGGTGCTCTACCCGGGCTCTGACCCGGCAGGGTGGTAGCAGACCTTCATCACTGCATACGAAAATGCGGAAGAAAAAACCAAACACGGAGGAAAAGAAATGAGTGTTGTAACAATGAAACAGCTGCTTGAAGCAGGCGTACACTTCGGTCACCAGACAAGACGCTGGAACCCCAAGATGGCTCCCTATATCTTCACTGAGAGAAACGGGATCCACATCATCGATCTTCAGAAGTCTGTCGTGAAAGTCGACGAGGCTTACAGAGCCGTATTTGAGATCGCTGAGCAGGGTGGTACCATCCTTTTCGTAGGAACCAAGAAGCAGGCACAGGACGCTGTCAGAACAGAGGCAGAGCGCTGCGGCATGTATTTCGTAAATGAGAGATGGCTGGGCGGCATGCTCACCAACTTCAAGACCATCCAGGGCAGGATCGAGCGCCTCAAGAAGATCGAGGCTATGTCTCAGGACGGCACATTCGACGTACTTCCCAAGAAGGAAGTTGCCAAGCTGAACAAGGAGTGGGAGAAGCTGGAGAAGAACCTCGGCGGAATCAAGGAAATGACCCACATTCCGGATGCCATCTTCGTTATCGACCCCAAGAAGGAAAGAATCTGCGTAGCAGAGGCACATGCTCTGGGCATTACCCTGATCGGTATCGGCGATACGAACTGCGATCCCGAAGAGCTTGATTACATCATCCCCGGCAACGACGACGCGATCCGCGCAGTCAAGCTTCTCTGCAGCAAGATGGCTGACGCTGTCATCGAGGCAAAGCAGGGTGAAGAGAATGTAGATACTTCCGAGCAGGAAGCACTGGCTCAGGAGTCCGCTGCGAGCGAAGCTGAGCAGGCAGAAGAGGGAACTCTGTAATTCCCCGTTCGTTTCCACAAAAGATACATATTTGAAGGAATAGAGAGGTAAAGAAATGGCAATTACAGCAGCACAGGTCAAACAGTTGAGAGAAGTTACAGGCGCAGGAATGATGGACTGCAAGAAGGCCCTCACTGAGACCAACGGCGATATGGACGCAGCAGTTGAGTTCCTCAGAAAGAAGGGACAGGCTAAGGCTGAAAAGAAAGCCAGCAGGATCGCAGCAGAAGGTATCTGCTACATCGCGCAGGACGGCGACAACAAGGCAGCAGTCGTTGAAGTAAACTCCGAGACAGACTTCGTTGCACAGAACGAGAAGTTCCGCACATACGTCGCTAAGGTCGCTCAGCAGGCTCTGAATACAGCCGCCGCGGACATCGACGCATTCATGGGCGAAGCATGGGCTGAGGACACAGCTAAGACCGTTAAGGATTCCCTCATTGATATGATCGCCGTGATCAGCGAGAAGCTGAGCATCCGCAGATTCAGAAAGATCGAAGAGACGGAAGGCTGCGTGGTCACATATCTCCACGGCCAGGGCAGGATCGGCGTTATCGTCGACGCCAAGACAGATGTTGTCAATGCAGATGTTAAGACAGCTCTCACTAACGTAGCAATGCAGATCGCTGCTATGAATCCCAAGTACATCAGCCAGGCGGATATCCCGGATGATTACAAAGAGCACGAGAAAGAGATCCTGCTCGCACAGGCGATCGAGGAGAACAACAAGCTTCCTGAGAACAAGAGAAAACCTGAGAACATCATCGAGAAGATGCTGATCGGCAGACTGAACAAGCAGTTCAAGGAAATCTGCCTGCTCGATCAGGTTTATGTCCGCGCAGAGGACGGCAAGCAGACAGTTGGTCAGTATCTTGACCAGGTCAGCAAGGCCAACGGAACCAAGATCATCATCAAAGAGTTCGTACGTTTCGAGACCGGCGAAGGAATCGAGAAGAGACAGGACAACTTTGCTGAGGAAGTTATGGCTCAGGCCGGTGCCGCCGCGAAATAATTCCGGGCGTTTACCGATGAAATGAGAACACATGGGGGTACTGCAATGCAGATGATATTCTGCTGTGCAGTACCTCTTTTTATTGAGCATAAGATCAGGCCGGGAACACAGCTGTCCAAATCCTGCTTTACCGGCCGCCGGTGCCAGGTTTGCGAAAACGAGAGTTGCAAATTATTGTTTTGATTCGTGCAACTGTGTTGTATAATGATAAATCAGAGGAAATCATGCTTGCGTCATGCCCGTGGACAGGGCAGGAGACAAGCGCCTGAGGAAGATGCGCCCGGCGTGTCTCTATGGAGGAATACATTGAAGATCAGAAAGATCAATGATACGACAGTCAACTGCATTATCACGCAGGAAGATATGAAAAAGCACGGTATTCATATTGACGATTTCTTTGACCGCAAGAAAAATGCCGTGGAATTTATCAGGGGAATCATTCTCAAAGCGGTAAATTCAGCGGAACTGAACATCAAAAGCAGCTATACGGCCATGAAGATCTCAGTCCTTCCGGACAAGTCTGTGAGTCTTACGATCTCACAGGATCCGATCGAATCCGGCAGGATCAGGGAGACCAAAGAAGAGGCCATGCAAAGTGCAGGGATCATGACCGGCAGCCGTAAAAAAGCAGGTGCCGAAAGTTCGGATCCGGGAGTTGCAGCGGCCGGCATCTATATTTACGAGTTCGGCTCGATCCGGGAAATGCGCGCATGCTGCCGCATGCTCACGGGATGTGCCGGAATCGGGAGTTCGGTATATTTTGTAAAAGAGACAGGACTCTACTACCTGATCCTCGAGAGAGAAGCTGAGACGGACGATCAGTATGACAGTTTTGTGCTCAAGGTGAGCGAGTTCGGAAAAATGGTCACCTGCGACGACAGGACATTTGCGTACCTTAAAGAACACAGCGAATGCATACTCAGAAGCCGCGCTGTACAGCAGATTTATGAGCTGTATAAGTGACGGACGGGTTTGGAGATCCGCAGACTGCGGAATAAGAACAGTCAGATGAATGAGAATCAAAAGACGGGAGTTCGTCTTAATCAGTATATAGCATCCTGCGGGATCTGCTCGCGAAGAGAAGCGGACCGACTGATCGAAGCGGACAGGGTGCGCGTGAACGGGCTGCCGGCGGTTTCCGGCATGCGTATCGAGGGAACGGAAGAGGTCACTGTGGACGGCAAGCGTCTGAGGGGCCGTGTCAATCATATTGTGGTCGCGTATTATAAACCTGTCGGAGTGACCTGCACAGCCAGGGATCCTCACGCCGGCAGAACGCTCGGTGAAGCCTTTTCCTTTCCTGTCAGATTGACTTATGCAGGCCGTCTGGACAGAGAATCGGAAGGGCTTCTTCTGATGACCAATGACGGAGCGCTGATCGATGCGATGATGCGTGGAGCCAATGGTCATGAGAAAGAGTATATTGTGCGCGTAAAGAGCAGGATCTCAGATGCAGATCTGGAGAGACTCAGAAAGGGGATCCGCCTGAAGGACCTGAATGTGACGACGCGTCCGTGTGAAGTGGAAAGACTCGGCGATCACACGTTCAGGATCATTCTGACCCAGGGTCTCAATCGCCAGATCAGAAGGATGTGCAAAGCGATCGGAAACGAAGTGAAGAAGCTTAAGAGGATCCGTGTCCTGAATATTGAGCTGGGCTCGATGAAGCCCGGGGAACAGAGGATCATCACGGGCGATGAGCTGGCGCAGCTTTACAGCATAGCCGGCAGATCGTCATAAGCACACGGGAACGCTATTTAAGGCGCTTTGACTTGGGGGGAAGATGTTGGAGCCGATGGATAATCTCAATAACACTATAGAGGATACGGCAGGCGCAGACTCCGCGAAAGAGCGGATCAAGGAACTGACGCTGCTGCTCAACCGAGCCAATGAGAGCTATTACAATCATGATACGGAGATCATGAGCAATTTTGAGTACGACAGATTGTACGATGAGCTTTCCGCGCTCGAAAAGAGCACCGGCATCGTAATGGCCGGATCTCCGACCATCCATGTCGGCTACGCGGCAGCGCAGGAGCTGCCCAAAGAACGGCATGAAACCCCTATGCTCTCTTTGGATAAGACAAAAGACCGGGACGCGCTGGCACAGTGGCTCTCCGGGCATGAGGGCCTTCTGTCTCTGAAATTGGACGGTCTGACGGTCGTACTCACTTATGAGGGAGGCAGACTGGTCAAGGCAGTGACAAGAGGAAACGGTGAAGTCGGTGAAGTGATCACAGACAACGCGAAGGTCTTTGTCAACCTTCCCGTTCAGATCCCTTGTACGGATCCCATCCTCATAAGGGGAGAAGCTGTGATCCGCTATTCGGACTTTGCCGCTATCAACGAAGAACTGGAGGCGGAGGCGCTCACTTCGGGCGATCTGTCTTTTGCCAGATATAAGAATCCGAGAAACCTGTGCAGCGGCAGTGTCAGACAGCTGAACAACGAGGTCACGGCGAAGCGCAGAGTCCGCTTCTATGCATTCTCCCTTGTGCAGGCCGGCGGAAGAGATTTCGGCAATTCCCGTGAGAATCAGCTTTTGTTTCTGAGGGAACAGGGATTTGAGATCGCCGAATATGTTCGGGTAACCCCGGAAAACGTCGCAGATGCCGTCGGCCGGTTCGAAAAAGAGATTGCACATCAGGATCTTCCATCCGACGGACTTGTGCTGACGCTGGATGACATTGCATACGGGGAATCCCTTGGGACGACCGCGAAGTTCCCGAGAAACAGCATTGCTTTTAAGTGGGCGGACGAGATCAGTGAGACAACGCTCACGGATGTCGAGTGGAGCGCGAGCAGGACCGGACTGATCAATCCGGTCGCGGTCTTTGAACCGGTAGAACTGGAAGGGACGACCGTAAAGAGAGCTTCCGTGCACAATGTCAGTATTGTCCGCGAGCTGAAACTGGGAATCGGTGACAGGATCACGGTCTATAAAGCCAATATGATCATTCCTCAGATCGCCGAGAACCTGACAGGTTCGGGGAACCTCGAGATCCCCTCAAAATGTCCTGTCTGCGGTCATGATACGCTAATTCGCAGGGACAATGATACGGAGGTGCTGATCTGCACAAATCCGGAATGCACAGCCAAAAAGATCAAGGCTTTTTCTCTCTTTGTGAGCCGGAGCGCCATGAATATCGACGGCCTTTCCGAGATGACGCTGGAGAAACTGATCGCTGCAGGACTGATCCATAGTTTTGCCGATATTTATCATCTTTCAGAGCACCGGGAGACCATCGAGCAAATGGATGGATTCGGGGCAAGATCCTGTGACAAGCTGTTCGAAGCCATCGAGAGATCTAAAGAGACGACCCCGGCCAGAGTCCTGTGTGCGGTCGGAATACCCGGGATCGGAACTTCGGGTGCCAGAATCCTGTGCACACATTTTCACGATGATCTGGACAGGATCCGAAATGCGGACAGAGAGGAGCTGGCCGGTGTTGACGGGATCGGCCCTGTGCTTGCGGACAATATTCGAAACTTTTTCGATGATCCGGCCGCTGCCCGGTCGCTGGATGCACTGGTCCGCGAGCTTCACATCGCCAAAGAAGAGGGCAGTGAAAAGCCGCAGCTTCTCGCAGGAAAGACGTTTGTGATCACAGGCAAGGTATATCATTTTGAGAACCGGGATGCACTAAAATCCATGATCACAGCGCTTGGCGGAAAAGCGGCCGGAAGCGTCTCTTCCAAGACGGATTATCTGATCAACAACGACGTGACATCGAATTCATCAAAGAACAAAAAGGCCAGAGAATTGGGAATTCCCATCCTCTCCGAAGAGGAATTCCTGAAAATGACCGGTGCGGCTGCAGAGCCGGGAAAGGAATACTAATGCCAATCAAAATACAGAATGACCTGCCGGTCAAAGAGATACTGGAAAACGAGAACCTTTTCATTGTGGATGAGAACAGGGCGATCCATCAGGACATACGTCCTCTTCAGCTGTGTATCCTCAACCTGATGCCCAAAAAGGAAGAGACGGAGCTGCAGCTCCTCAGGATGCTCTCCAACACACCTCTTCAGATCGACATCACTTTCATGAAGATGAGTTCTCACAGATCACTCAATACGCCCCTCTCTCATCTCAACAAGTTCTACTATACTTTCCAGGAGCTGAGGGATCAGCGCTTCGACGGCCTGATCATCACCGGCGCACCGGTAGAGAAAATGGAGTATGAAGAGGTGGATTACTGGCCTGAACTCTGTGAGGTATTTGCCTGGAGCAAGACCAACGTCTTCAGTACTTTTCATATCTGCTGGGGCGCACAGGCAGCCTTGTATTATCATTACGGACTCAAAAAGAGGCTTCTGCCAAAGAAGCTTTTCGGTGTCTACTCACACAAGGTCCGCCACAGAAAAGAGCCTCTTGTCCGGGGATTTGACGACTACTTCCTCATTCCGCACAGCAGGTACACGGAAGTCTCTGCCAGATCCATTCATGCCTGCAAAGATCTCCGTATTCTTGCAGAGTCTGAGGAGGCAGGCGTTCTCCTGTGCATGTCGACGGACGGCAGAAAGATCTTTATCATGGGACATGCGGAATATGACCGCAACACGCTCCGCGACGAGTACACAAGAGATGCCAGAAAAGGGCTGGGGACAGCGATCCCCGTCAATTATTTCCCGAACGATGATCCTGCAGGAAAACCGCTTTTGGAGTGGCGCGCACACAGCTATCTTCTTTACAGCAATTGGCTCAACTATTATGTCTACCAGTTGACGCCTTATGATCTCAATGAGATCCACTGAACATCACCGATCGTATGGGGAACAGAATGGACGATCTGCATTTGAAAAATACGGAGAAACGGTGTTTCGCAGTTCTCTCCGGAACGGCAAAAAACAGTGAAGAGTTTATGGATTCTCCGACCTTTTTCCTGAGCAGGGCGCCGATGAGGGACAGGCTTTGGCTTCTGATCTTTCTTGAGGCGCTCATAGCCATTGAAAACGGGTCGGAGGAATACTTCGAGACAGATTACATCATGGCGGTCAACGAATACCTTGTCCGCCGGTCTGATCTGTCTGTTCGTATGCTCAATACATGGATCTCGGGGCAGAATTTCAGATCCATGCAGGAAGTGACGGATTTTTTCAACGACCGATACCGCGTGACAGGCCAGTTCTTTAAGGACAATCAGCTGCTGTGCCGCAGGGAGTGGCAGGAATCCGCCTCTTTGTACAGAGCTTTCTGGATCTCCGTTGTCAGGGCACAGGAGGAGATACCGGAAGAGACAGCGGTTTACGATGTCAATCTGGGAGACCGGAAATTCCGCGAGAACCCGGTCGGTTACCTGCTCTCGGTCAGAGAGGAGGAACGGCTTCGCTATATTGTTCTTTTGGCAGGCACGATCTACGAGTATGAGCATGCGGCAGGTACCACAGTCGCAGTGCGGTCCGAAAAGACCTGCAGAGAATTTGTCAGAGACTTCGGGAACCTGCTCAATAAATATATCAAATATCCGGAAGATCCCGAGATACAGACACTGACGCTGATGGTCCATATGGATATGGACGGCAGGGATTTCAGGGATGACGTCAAGCGCAGAGCCTATTTCAACGAGTATCTGAGACGGGCCGCCTACAAGTGGCACACCAATCAGAGTGGCTGCCGCAAAGCAGTGACCGACAAATGGGAGGAATACGGTGTTTATTTCCGCCGACTGCCCGAGGACGGACATGAACCGATCGTACCGGATCTTTATCTGGACGAAGCCATTCTCAATATCCCGCAGTTTCAGACAGACCCCTTGAGTTTCCTGCGCAGTCAGGTCAAAAAAGAGCAGAGCATCCATTTTCTGACTATGCTGCACGCATCCTCTGCCACTCCGGAAAATGCCGCGCTGTCGGCGTTTCTGATCACAAGATGGCTTAAGGAACCCGACGAGGAATCTGCAGTTGAACTGGATTCCTTCTTCGGATGGACGGACTGCACAGATGAGGAGCGCACATATCTGATCGAGCAGGATATCTGGGATCTGGTCTCTGTCTGGAGATATAACCTCAAAAAATGCAGGGAACGAGTCAAGACCGGCTGGGCTGCATACGAAGAATCCTACGGTCATATGATTGCCGAGAATGTCATTCCCGATGATCTGAAGCGATTCGAAGATATTTTCGAAGATTCCGGATTTATTGACGACCCCATCAGTGTCATTGCGGACATGGACCGCGGCGAACAGGAAAGATTCGTCGACTTCTGCGCAGCGCTCAACGGCAGGGATGAACATGACGCAGCGGTACTCTCAGAGGCAGTTCTGGCCTGGCTGGAGAATCCCGCCAACGAAGGGGCCCGTCAGCTTATGCACAGGATCGGCGGCTGGTGGGCTGCAGGCGTCTCGGAAGAGATCTCCTCGATCCGTGACTTTTTTGAAAAGGCAGCCGTATCGTGGAAGTTCAATTACGGCGGACTGCGAAGCAATGCGGTGCAAAACTACAAATCCTATTTTTCCAGGCTGACGGACAGGCAGGGCGAGAGCAGGGAAGAGGGATTCGAGCAGGAATTCAGGTCCTTCTACAGGATCATGGAAAACGAAGAATTCATCGAGCATCCCTCAAGATACCTAAGGCATATGAATCAGCTGCAGTGCGTTCGATTTCTGCTGTATCTGGCAGCAGTGTCGGGGATGGATCCCGAGAATGCGCTGCGGTTCGCAGTCGTCTTTAAGAATGTGATCTTTTATCCCAATGACGGACTGCGGAAAAGAGTAGATATGATCCTGGGAAGGATCAGCCAGGACGACAGGCAAAGAAACGGCTATATCGACGAACTGCTGTCGGGGTCTGTCAGGGAGTACGGCAATGATCTTGAGAAGCGCGCCGCAGCTGAAGAGAACTGGGCTTCTTACGCGCGTATATTCGAGGATCACCAGGAAAAGCAGAAGAAGAATCACTGGGAGCTCACGGACCAGAATGTCAGGAAGCTGTTCCGCTACTGCGCAACGGGAAAAGAGAGCGCGAGCACTGTCAGGCCTGAAGATCCGGGCGCCGTAGTCGTCAGGATCCTGGGAGATGAAAAACCCGTGAAATTCCGATTCCGGGATGTGGCCCTGTGCGCCGATCATATATACAGTGAGCAGACGGGAGAGATCCTCCGGTTTATGCTCGGCCAGCTCGAAATGTTCCATCTGAGAGGTCAGAATAAGAATCAGCGGACGTATCCGGTCACCTATCCGGTGGAGATGGCAAGCACCCGCCGCAACGGATACGGGGAGAAAATACAGTGGACGGATTCGGAGACCGTGATCTTCCAGCTGCTCTATCTGGCAGTCGGAGCCGAACTGATCCCTCCCCTTCATCAGTCGGTCAATGAGAGGACCGGTGAAATGAAGCTGATCATCAAACTTGACGAGGGCGGAGCTGATAAGATCGAGACCATCCTCAAAGGCAGCTGAATGCACAGCAGCAGGTAATTGGGCAATCTTTGACCAAACCTATCAAGATTTCATAAGTTTTTGTTTACACATTTTGATTACGAAAATATAATAGAAAAGTGGGGGTCCGCTAAATCCGGGCCGACAGAGTATTTTGGTTACAGGAGGTTTTGAAACATGTCTGGTAAAGATCCGGAGTTGTCCCGCCTCGGCGAGGCGCTCAGCAGTGCGAGAACTGCTTATGCATCGGCAAAGAAGAATACAGATGAGACCAAGTCGCGTTTGAACGAGACAGGAAGCAGGATTCAGACATTTAATACGAAGATCGCGGAACTCAAGAAGAGCATCGATGCCGAGTACAATGCGATGAGGAGCGAGCGTGCTAACGGGGACAGGAATGCAGCGGATGAACACCGCTCAGCCGCTCAGGCCATGCAGGATAAGCTGACAGAGATCTATGATCTCAAGAAGGCCTGCTTTGCCGAATTGGATGAAGCGCGCGCTGCTTTTAATAAAGCGCTGGATTCACAGAAGACACTCCGTGATGCCGTGCAGCATGCGTGGGACAGTTTCAATGAGAGACTCGAATTTCTCAAGTCCGAAAATGCGAAAGAACAGGCGAAGTGGAAAGAAAAGCCGTGCAGAATCTGCGGCGTGCCGATCCGCTACAATGTGGAGTGGAAACATATTCCGAACCTGTGCAAGGACTGCTTCGAAAAAGATAAAGAGAACTGGGAAGACAGAACCTGTGCGAAATGCGGCAGGAATTTCCGTATCAACAAGAGCTGGGAGCACATTCCCACGATCTGCCCGGAATGCCGCAAGGTCGTAAAAGCCGAGAAAGCCGCCCGGGAGGCGGAAAAGGCTGCTAAACTGGAAGCGCAGAGGGAAGAAGCCGAAATGCTCGAGAAAAGCGCAAGACTTGAGAGAGAGGAAGCTGCCTCAGCTCTCGTAGATGTTGCCAACGAGGAAATGCAGGATTTAGAGAACTGACAGCAGATGATAAGACAGAAGCTGTGATCGCGAAGAAGGGACCGAAAGTGAAGAAAGAATTTGAAGTGACGATCCGAAGCGGAGAGACCCTCAAAGGATGGCATTGGCCTGCCGACTCTGCCAAGGTGAATCTGACGATCATTACCGGAATGAATGAATATGCTCTTCGCTATGCCGGATTTGCCGGCTGGATGAATGAGCACGGAGTAAATGTCTGGTGTCTTGATGCTTTCGGACAGGGCAGAAACGCAGCTTCCAAGGACATGCAGTCCCGATGGCCGGAGAGAGGGTTCGAGAAGAACGTGGACGCGATCTACGAGATGATCCGCATGGCATCTTCGAACAAACTTCCCACCTATCATATGGGCCATTCTATGGGTTCCTTTATGACACAGTCTCTTCTGGAGAGATATCCTGAATGTGCGAAAGGCATCATTCTGTGCGGGTCCAACGGAGGGCAGGAAGCGCTCATGAAGAACGGCTTCAGGCTGTCCAAGCTTCTGGTCAGGGATAAAAACTGGTATGAAGAGAGCCCTCTGCTTCAGAGCATGGGGCTTGGCAGTTTTTCCAAAGCGGTGAAAGACCGCAAGACGGATTACGACTGGCTCTCATACAATGCGGACAATGTGAGATCTTATATCGAAGACCCCTGGTGCGGACATTGGAATACCGGAGGCTTTTGGAAAGAATTCATGCGCGGCATGGCAGTGATCTGGGACAGAAAAGAGATGGAGATGATCTCGCGCAAGGAGAAGATCCTGATCATTTCCGGCGAGGATGACCCTGTAGGACGCATGGGCAAGGGACCGGTGTGGCTTTGGAAGAAATACAGAAGCCTGGGACTTTCGGGGACAGTACTAAAACTCTACCCTCACATGCGGCATGAGATCCTCAATGAAAACGGGAAAGAGAGAGTCTATAAAGATATTTTGACATTTATTCTTCCCGGATATTACTAAACACACAAATTGGCAATTGAATAATTGTGAAAAATGACTAAAACCGTCTGTGAAGCGGCTTTCTTTTAGTGGAATCCCACGACTTACAAAAACAGGGTTCGGATGATAAGATTAGCGTGTTAAAAAGCAACATCCGATTCTTGATGTAAGACTTAGTTAAGGAGGCTTGTTCATGGGTGGTTTTTTTGGTGCTGCACTTCGCGAAGATGTCGTATTTGATCTGTTCTACGGAACGGATTACCATTCTCATCTGGGCACAAGAAGAGCGGGAATGGCAGTATATGATCCCGTGAAAGGATTTGACCGCGCGATCCACAATATAGAGAGTTCCAATTTCAGGCCGAAATTTGAAAAAGACATCATAAAGATGAAAGGAAATCTCGGGATCGGATGTATAAGTGATTTCGAACCGCAGCCGCTGATCGTTCGCTCTCATCACGGTACTTATGCGATCACGACGGTAGGAAAGATCAATAATATCCACGAGCTGACAGACAAACTCTTTAGCGGGACCCACTCCCATTTTCTGGAGATGAGCGGAGGCGATATCAATCCGACCGAGATGGTAGCTTCTCTGATCAACCAGAAGAGCTCTATTGTTGAAGGAATACTCTATGCGCAGGAGATGGTCAAAGGTTCAATGACTTTTCTGATCATGACTCCCAAGGGGATCTACGCATCAAGAGACCGCTGGGGAAGGACTCCGGCCGTGATCGGCAAAAAAGATACCGGATATTGTGTTTGTTTCGAGAGCTTTTCTTATCTCAATCTCGGATATGAGCCCGAGAAGGAACTTGGGCCGGGAGAGGTCGTGTTCATCACACCTGACGGATATGAAGTGATCATCCCTGCCCGCAGCGAGATGCGCATCTGTTCCTTCCTCTGGATCTACTACGGATTTCCGGCATCTTCCTACGAAGGCGTCAACGTAGAAGATATGCGCTACGGATGCGGACGAAAACTGGCGGAACGTGACATGCGCAGAGGCAACATTCATCCTGACTGCGTGGCCGGCGTCCCGGACTCCGGTATTGCACACGCCGTCGGTTATGCCAATACATCCGGTGTGCCTTACTCCAGGCCTTTCGTCAAATACACACCCACATGGCCCAGATCATTTATGCCCACACATCAGAGCAAAAGGGATCTGATCGCCAAGATGAAACTGATCCCGATCCATAAGCTGATTGGCGGGAAACGCCTGCTCCTGATCGATGATTCGATCGTTCGCGGCACGCAGCTGAGGGAGACGACGGAATACCTCTACAACAGCGGTGCTGCTGAAGTCCACATCCGTCCCGCATGCCCTCCGCTGGTCTTCGGATGCAAATACCTCAATTTCTCTAGGTCAGATTCGGAGAAAGAACTGATCACAAGAAGAAAGATGGAACTTTTGGAGGGGACTGCATCCTTTACAGAGGCAACACTCGAGAAATACACGGATCCGGATTCCGACCAGTATCACGCAATGCTGGAAGAGATCCGGAAAGAACTCAATTTCACATCTCTCCATTATCATCGTCTCGATGATATGATTGATTCGATCGACATCGATCCGTGCAATCTGTGCACATACTGCTGGAACGGAAGAGAGTAAAATAAACCGGCCGCCCGGAGAGATCAACTCTGCGGGCGGCCGGTTGTTTTATGATATTATTCTTATTCTCACAATATT
>Ga0310695_10008425_pt1 | contig 15946 bp, 7 predicted proteins | sample RumenRJG_04DNA_FD_203882 | JGI IMG/M metagenome (GOLD analysis project Ga0310695, IMG submission 203882) | Bovine rumen microbial communities from Lethbridge, Alberta, Canada - RJG_04 (v2) (version 2) | ecosystem: Host-associated > Mammals > Digestive system > Stomach > Rumen | place: Canada...
TCAAGGCGTGGGCTACCGAGGGTCACAGTGTGGCTCTGCCCGGACTGGGCACGATGCGCTTCGGCCTGCGTGCGAAGGCGGTGGAGGACGTGAACGACGTGAAGTCGAGCCTGATCAGTTCCCGTCGTATCATCTTCACTCCCGCCGTGGACCTGAAGGACGAGCTGAAGGCGACTGCCGTGCAGATTACCTGCATAGACCGCGACGGCAAGGAGGTGAAGCGTGTGACGTCGGCTGACGACGGCGAGGTGGAGGACAACGAGCAGACTCCTGGCTCTGACACTGGCTCGAGCACTGGCAACACCGGCAGCAACACCGGTGGCAACACTGGTGGCAGCACCCAGGGCGGCGACAACACCGGCGGCAGCACGGGCGGCGACGGTGACCGCGACCCGGACGGCGGAACGAACTCGGACGAGTAGACTTTAGTTCAAGGTTCAATGCGGCTTCGCCGCAGTTCAAGGTTCAAAGTTCTCTGACCTAAAGGTGCAGAGCGACCCAAGGGTCGATGACAAAGTTCAAAGTTAAGGGGCTGAGGGGCTTATGCCCCGACGCCCTCTGAGGTTCAAGGTAATTAAAATTTAAAGTTATGAAGAAAGAGACATGGAAGACGCTGATTCAGATTCTGGTATCGATTCTGACGGCGATTGGCACCACGCTGGGCGTGACATCGTGTATGGGCTACGGACCGATAGCTATGCTGTAGGTTCCCGACGGAGAAGAAAAAGGGAGGCACCCGGTGGGGATGCCTCTCTTTTTGGAATATTTTTCTGCCACCTATTTCGAAGGAAAAAAGCTTTTCTCGATGTAGACCCTGTGGTGTGGGATGATAAAAAAGTGGGCTGATGTTTGGTCAGTTCACTTTTTTGTCGTAATTTTGTAGCCATGTCGGTTATGAGGTGGACTATAGCGTTGCTGTTGACAGTGCTGCATGTCGTTGGCTGGGCTCAGACGGTGAGCCAGTACAACATGACGTACCTGGACCTCAGCACCGGACTGCCCAACAACAATGTCAATGATATCTTTGTCGACAGTCAAGGCTTTGTGTGGATATCCACCTATGGAGGCGGTGCCGTCAGGTATGATGGCTATACCTTCATGTCACCGTCGCAATCAAGTGAAGACATTGGCAGCAAGGCTTGCAAGGGTTTTGCCGAGGATGGCTTCCAGCGACTCTGGATAGCCTACGACGAGGGCACACAGGTGCTGGACATGCGCACTATGAGCTATGTGGTGCCACGATATGGTGACGGACATATAGGCCGTACACTGAAGCGGGATGCCGTCAAGGTGTACTGTGATGCCAAGGGTGCCCTATGGCATGTCATGCGCGACAGCATCTACCGCTATACCTTCGACCGGGAGGGGCGTGTGCGGCACATCAGCCGTTGCCGCTATCATAGCAATACACCCGACATCAGCATCTGTGACATCGAGCAGAACGGTACGGTGTGGATTGCCATTGAGAACGGTCTTTTCCGGCTCTCCGAGGTGGGCGACCGGCTGGAACGCCGTGAGATAGCTCCCGCGATGCGGCAGGTGCAGGGCACCTATGTCGCCGACTTGCTGAAGGCGGGCAGCACGGTGTGGATAGCCACCAACAACGGGCTGCATGCCTACGACCTCTTTCACAGTACGCTGCGAAGTTTCTACCATACTGCCGACCCGCAATCGCTGCCTCACGACTATGTGACGTCATTGGTTCAGACGTCAAAAGGCACCCTGCTGGTGGGTACGCTTCGGGGTATGTGCGAGTTGCATGAGCATACAGGGACTTTTACGCGCTGGACTGCACTGCCCAGCGACTTCATACGCTGCCTGATGGTTTACGGCAGCCAGTTGTGGATAGGCACCGAGACGGCTGGTGTCGTCAAGTTGTCGCCCAAGCCGCTGATGCTCCGCGACTATGTTCACCGCCCCCAACAGCCTGGGTCGCTGTCGCCCCATCCCGTCAATGCCATGTATGTGGAGCCCAACGGCACTCTCTGGGTCGGAACCGTGGAAGGGGGACTGAACCGCAGGTCGGAACATGGTGACTTTACCCATTGGACTACGCAGGAGTCGGCACTTTCGCACAATTCCGTGTCTGTGCTGACACCTGATGACGCTGGTCATCTGTGGATAGGCACATGGGGTGGGGGGGTCAACGTCATCGCTCTGGCTGACCCTCAACGGGTGACCCATGTGGAGATGCCTGCCGACCTCGTGTCGCAGACCAACTACATCGGCTCGCTGGCTTACGACAAGTACAACAATGCCCTGTGGATAGGCTCCAACGACGGGGTGTTCCTCTACGACCTGCGTACGGGACGGGTGGAAGACCCGTTTCCACATAACCGTGACATCAGGGGCTGCATAGGTGCCCACATCGACAGGTCCGGTCAACTCTGGCTGGGTTGTCTCTCGGGCGTCTGTGTCGTCGACCTGCGTTCCGGGCGTGGCAAGGACGGACTGTTCAGAGGCCGTCTGCTGCGTAACAAGCTGGACAATCCCCGGTCGTTGGTCGTTGACAAAATCACCTGCTTCTGCGAAACCAAGAATGGCACCCTGTGGCTGGGCAGCAATGGCTACGGACTGTACCGGCGCATAGTCGATGACGACGGTAGGGAGCACTTCAAGGCGCTGACCGAGGACGATGGACTGGCGAACAATAGCGTGAAGGGAATCGTAGAGGACGAGCAGGGGCGACTGTGGATTACCACTGCCAATGGGCTGTCCATCTATGACTGCCGGTCTAATACATTTATTAATTACGGTGAGCGTGAAGGACTGCTCTGCCAGCGCTTCTATTGGAACTCGGCTGTCAAGGGTCCTGACGGAGCCATCTTCCTGGGCAGCATGGACGGTGTCATAGAGGTGCGCGGCGAGAACGAGGAAGCCCGCCATCCTGTTCGCCTCTGCTTTACGCGCTTGCTGGTGGACAACCAGGAGGTAACGGCAACCAACAGCACCATGCTCGATGCAGACATCTCCCAAGCCACGCGCATCAGACTCCACGAGTCGAACAAGTCGCTGACCATCAGTTTCTCTACGCTGACCTATACGGGCGATGTCCAGGGACACTACCGCTACAGGATGAAGGGCTTTGAAGACGAATGGACTATCCTGAAGTCGGATGATCATGCCGTCCGCTATACCAGTCTGAAGCCCGGAACCTATACTTTCGAGGTTGAGTACATCTCCGACGGTCAAGACGCCGGTGACGACATCAGCAGTCTTCAACCTGAAGGTCGAAGTGTGGCAAGCATTCTTCAACCTAAAGGTCGAAGTGTGGCATGCATTCGTGTTGACGTGGCACCCTACTTCTGGAAAAGCTGGTGGTTTGTGCTTTTAGTCGTTCTGCTATTGGCAGGGATGGGCGTCCTGTTTGTGCGCCGTCGCATAGAGGAACTGCGTAGGAAGGAGACCGAGAAACTGCTGATACCCATCCGTAAGGTGATGGAAGAAAGCGACGATCCGGAGCGCCTGCAGGTGAGCATTCAGAACATTTTGGACACCCATGAGCACCTGAAGAAGAGCTACGTCCGCAGCGTGGAGGCCGACAAGCAGGAGACCCTGAAAAGCCAGAAATCGTTTATGGAGCGTGCGACGAAAGTGATGGAGCTGCACTACATGGACGCAGGTTTCGGTATTGAGGAGTTTGCCAGTGCGATGGGTATGAGCCGGAGCCTGGTGTCGAAGCGACTCCATGCTGAAGCAGGAGTGAGCACAGGCCAGTTTATACGCAACTATCGTCTGACGGTTGCCAAGAAACTCATCTTGGAGAATATGGCTAACCGCAACATTACCGAGATAGCCTACAAGGTAGGTTTCAACGATCCCAAATATTTTACCCGCTGTTTTACCCATCAGTATGGTCACAGTCCCAGTACGTATGCCGGAGAGGACGAAAGTGGGGTAGAAAAGCAGGAAAATAGGTAGAAAGGGGGCGAAAATAACGTTTTGTCCACCTAAAATAATGTTTTGTCCACCTCAATTGTGGACAAAGTCGCTATATTTGCACCCAAAACTTTATTACTAACAATATTAACTAAAAACAATTCGCAATGAGAAAAACTTATTTATTCTCTGTGATGCTGTCGCTGGGTATGCTCGGTGGCCTGACGGTCTGCCCTGTTCCTGCTATGGCATCAGTGACCCAACAGACCATCAAGGTCCAGGGTCAGGTTGTTGACCAGAATGGGGAACCCCTGATTGGTGCAACAGTAAGAGTGAAGGGTGCTCAAACGGGTGTTGTGACCGATTTTGACGGTAACTTCTCGATTGATGCCGCTTCGAATGCAACCCTCTTGGTGAGTTACGTCGGTTACAAGGACCGTGAGATTGCTGTCCGCGGCCGTGCCGTCATCGAGCAGATTCAGCTGGAGTCAGACGCCCAGATGCTGGATCAGGTGGTGGTTATCGGTTACGGTACGCAGAAAAAGGCCGACCTGACCGGTTCGGTGTCTATTGTAAACGCTGACGAACTGAAGCGCGTGTCGCACAACAACATCAGTTCGATGCTGGAAGGTAAGGTGGCTGGTGTGCAGATTACCTCTGACGGTCAGCCTGGTGCAGACCCGATGGTTCGCATCCGCGGTGTCGGCTCGTTCGGCGATACTGCTCCGCTGTATGTCATTGACGGTGTCCCCATGGGTACCTCTATCCGTGACTTCTCGCCTAACGACATTGAGACCATCCAGGTGCTGAAAGATGCATCGGCAGGTGCTATCTATGGTTCGCGTGCCGCCAATGGTGTGGTCATCATCACGACAAAGGGTGGTAAGAAGGACCAGCCGTTGAAGGTGGACTACAAGGGATATTTCGGTATTGACAATATTCAAAGTGGTGTCTACGATGTGATGAATGCCGACCAGTACAGTCAGTACATCGGTACTGCTCTTACCAACTCGGGTAAGGCACTCTATGGCGGTTACAGCCTTGGAGCGGACGGTAGGTATCATTTCCAGGACAATACCGATACCGACTGGTTCAAGGAGGTGTTCAAGACCGGTATCCGTCAGAACCATAATATCAACCTGAGCGGTGGTGGTTCTAATAATACTTATAATTTAGGTCTGGACTATTTCCAGCAGAAAGGAACTCTGGAAGGACAGGGTCCTAACTACCAGCGTTTCACGGCCCGACTGAATAATACGATGGATACCAAGTTCGTCAAGTTCCGCACCAGTGTGGTTTATTCTCATTCAGATCAGGATAATACCTCTATTTCTAATGCTAACGAGTATATTCAGGGTCTTTATGGTAACTTGCCTAACGTACTGCTTGGTACGGTGACCATGCAGCCTACCATCAAGGCTTACGATGAGTCTACATGGGTGCTGGACGACATAGTGCCAATGGCTACCAACCTGAACTACGACGCATATGGCTATGGTGTGGGCTACAATGCCATTCACGGTGATATCTCTGCCACCAACCCATTGCTGACGAACAACCTGCTGGAGCGTAATACGTTGGTAGACCGTATTGTCGTTACGGGGTCGGCTGATGTTGACTTGCTGAAAATGCTTGGCGTAGATAGCGAGCATCACAAGCTGGGTTATAAGGTTAACCTCTCCTACAGTAAGACGCACTGTATTGACAAGACGTGGATTCCGGCCTGGGTACAAGGACCGCGTGTGGCTCTTCTGAAGGAAAACGAGCGTTTGACGAAAGGCAGAAGGACTTATTCTGATGCGTTGATAGAGAACACATTGAACTACGACGGAATGTTTGGCAAGCATCATGTCAACGTGGTGGTGGGTCAGACTTTCGAGGAGGAGAACACCAATAACCTGACTGCGTGGGGTACAAACTTTACAGAGCCGTACTTCCTGCAGATTCAGAATGCAGCCGAAAAGGATGGTAACTCGTACGAAGACAAGCACACCCTGGCTTCTTACATCGGACGTTTGATTTACGACTACGACGGCAAGTATCTCTTGTCTGCCGTGATACGCCGTGACGGTAGCTCGCGTCTTTCTTCAGGTCGTCATTGGGGCACCTTCCCCTCTGTGTCTATCGGCTGGCGCTTTGATAAGGAGAGCTTCTTCCCCATTGACCGCAATATCGTGAACATGTTTAAGGTTCGTGCAGGATATGGTGAGTTGGGTAATGAGAACATTGGTAACTATCAGTATCAGGCTACCATGGCACGTAACAACATGACCTATAGCTTCGGCAACCAGCCTGTCACGGGTTCTGCCGTCTCGACTTTTGTCAACACTGAGATAGCTTGGGAGAAAAAGACGACAACCAGCGTAGGTATTGACCTGGCTTTCCTGAACAACCGTCTGGAGTTTACAGCCGAGTGGTTTAAGAACAAGTCGAAAGACCTGTTGACTGCTGTGGCAGTTCCTGCCAATGCGGGTGTCTCGAATTCCACCGTGACGATGAATGCCGCTACGATGGAGAACACCGGTTGGGAGTTCTCGGCAACTTATCGCAATCATGACCATGCCTTGAAGTATGACATCAGCGCCAACCTGAGCACTATCAAGAATAAGGTAACATCGCTGGCTAACGAAACGGGCTACCGCAACGATGGCGACTATATGACATACGAGGGTCAGGAACTGGGACAGTTCTATGGCTATGTATATCAGGGTATCATCCGTACTCAGACGGACTTGGACGATCTGAATGCTTACGCCAAGTCGAAGGGTAAGGACTACTACCAGCCTAATGCACAGGTGGGTGACTGCTATTATGAGGATGTCAACGGTGACGGTATTATTACTTCTGACGACCGTGTAGTGTTGGGCAGTGGTATGCCGAAGGTGAACTTTGGTCTGAGTGCTCATCTGGAGTATAAGATGTTCGATCTGAGCATTTCTACCTATGGTGCTTTGGGCTATCATGTTGCTGACCATATTTATAACGCGTTGAACAGCTGCTATGGTCCTGGCAATAAGGATGTGGCTGTGCTGGATGCCAACCGTTGGTCGGCAGACAAGCTGACCTACATCTCAAATGTGCCCCGTACCTATGAGACTGCCTTGGGTACTGGTTGGAACGACCTGTTCAGTGTGCGTAAGATTCAGAATGCGGCCTATTGGAAGATAGCCAACATCGAACTGGGCTGTAACCTGCCTAACAAGTGGTTTGGCAATTATGTTTCCGGTGTGCGTGTCTATGTGTCTGCACAGAACCTGCACACATTCACTAAGTACAAGGGCTACAATGTGGACTATGCCGGTGGTACTTTTACACCGGGCTATAACTATTGCTCTTATCCCAGTGCTCGCAGCTTCATGTTCGGTCTTAATTTCTCGTTCTAAGCTGTCAGTGTAATCAAAGAAAACGAAATATTAGAAAACGTGAAAAATATGAAACTACATAGTATTTCCCTTGCAGCCCTGTTGGGACTGGCCACGCTGACTGCGTGTGAGGGCAAGCTGGACGTGACGAACCCCAACCAGCAGACTACTGATCAGTTCGGTTTGCAGGCCGACGAGTTGGAGGAGAGTGTCATAGCATGTTACAATCATATCCGCATGGAAGGCACATATGCCCGTGTGGGTTATACACTTGACGTCTGTCGTGGTGATGAGGTTTGGAATGCGTCGCAGGTATGGTACATGCCTTTTGACGACTTGGATGTATCCAATACCGATGAGATAGGACAGTGGCCTTGGCGCGACTGGTACTATACCATCAAGGTATGTAACTTTATCATGTCAAAGTTTGAGACGGCTGACGGTACGGTCGTTAACCTGAACGAAAAGATGAAGCGTATCAAGGGACAGGCTTTGTTCCTCCGTGCTTTGTCTTACTATAATCTTGTAGGCTATTTCCAGAATCCGCTGATAGTGACGGACTACAACCTTTATTCATCGCTTAACACGCTGAATATACCCAATAAGGAGAATGGTGATACTGACGGCAATGCCCAGTACGACCGTGTGCTTGACTTGGTGGAGGACGACTTGATAGAGGCTATGACGTTGCTGCCCAGCCGTAATGAGGGTGGCGAGTGGGCTCTGGGTCGAGCTACCAGTGGTGCCGCTGCCGGCTACTTGGCACGTGCACTGATGATGCGACATAAGTATAGTGATGCGCTGGAGGTGCTGAAGGATATCATCAATGGCGAGTATGGTACTTATAAGCTGATGGCCAACTATGGCGACAACTTCCGTGAGGGGGCTGCCTACGAGAACAATGCCGAGAGCCTGTTTGAGGTTCAGTATCTGGACTATGGTACACAGGGTACCGACGACGAGTGGACACCGGTGAACACCAGTGCCAACGCTACGCAGGGTCATGCTATCGAGAGCAACTACGGCCCCGGTCAGTACAGTGGCTGGGCAGACCTCTCTGCTTCGCCCTGGCTCTACCATCTCTTCAAGGCCGAGCGCACTACCAGTGGCGGTCTGGACCCGCGTCTTTACTGGACTATCGGTACCTACGAACCTGAATGGGATAACGACCGCAGTACGCTGGGTAATGTCTGCTATACTAACGCGATGAAAGAAAACGAGCCGGTGGCTACCAACGACAACAATGGCGGTCTGCCCATTGCCAAGTGGACCAACATGCGTACAGGCCTGTACAATGGTATTACCGTAGGTCTGCACTGTGGCATCAACCTGCGACTGATGCGCTATAGCGACGTGCTGCTGCGTGCCGCCGAGTGTGAGAACGAGGTAAATGGTCCTACGGCTCAGGCTATTGAGTGGATTAACCAGGTACGTCGTCGTGCCCAACTGCCTGACCTGAAGCAGGCCGACTTCAATACTGCTGACAAGCTGTTTGAGCAGATTGCCAATGTGGAGCGTCCGAAGGAGTTCGGCTGTGAGAACGGTCGTGGCTTCGATCTCCTGCGCTGGGGATTCTTCTATGACAATGGTCGTCTGACTCAGTTGAAAGAACATGGTACATTCCGCCGTTCTGCCGACAAGAAGCGCATCAAGGAGGAGGTAAGCTACTCGCAGGTAGGAACAGACAAGGAACTGAAGAGTTCGTATGATACTTACCTGCCCGGACATGAATTCTTCCCCATTTTTATTGGTACCTTGAACGATAACCCCAATTTGGTGGGTAACTCTGCAAACAATAGCACAAGCAATGCAGGCTATTTCTCCCAGAACGGCTGGACGGTTCATCCCGTGGTAGACCTTGGGAATTGATAATTGGATGATTGAACACAGAAAACAGAAATAATTATGAAACTATTATATCAGTTAGCTTGCTCTTTCTGCGCATTAGCAATGGGCATGGTGAGCCTTACAAGTTGTGAGGGCAGCGAAATGTATAGCGTCAACACCCCCAACTGGGTGGCTGACAAGATAGACTCCATCAAGAATGCCAAGTCGGGGGAAGAGGGACCATTGTACACCATTGGCAAGACCGACTTCTCTTCTGGTTGGTGGCAGGATTTTTCCAGGTATTATGTGATTCCCGAAGGACAAACATGGGAGGCTGTCTTTGATTTGCACATTGATGCCAATGCTACCAATACTTATAAGAACTTCGCACTCATCATCACTTCCGACTCTGAGCGGGGTGGCGGCGGCTATAAGGAGTATGGTGCCATCCGCTACGACCATCAGCCAAGTGGTAACTCAGAGTGGGGTGACCACATTGACCGCAATCTGGTTGAGAGCAATCTGACTTTCAGCACGGATACAGACCCCGGTATCGGAAAGCTCGAGGGTACGGTGGTCTTGACTGTCGACCGCTCTGAAGGTGGCTTGATAGTGACGATGGACAATGGTACGGTGAAGAAGACCTACACCCAGACTACACCGCTTGAGAATCTCAATAATGACAAGACGAACACCAATATCCGCTGTTTCATAGTAGTGGAGGGGTCTTTTATCGACTTCCTGTCGTCTAATATTGAGCCTTACGATGAGAATGCCGACTTCCAGCCTGCATCTCTGAAGCTGGCGGGTGTTCCCACTGAGGTGCTCTTGGGTACAACGTTCGAGGAATTCATGGCTAATGTGTCTGCTACGGTTGAGTTTGAGGGCGGTTCGTCCAAGAACGTAGAACTGAAGGATCTTCAGATTCAGGTTGTTCCTGACATGACTAATCTGGGTACCAAGACCCTGGTTGCTGTTTACAATAAGACCTCAAAAGGTTCAAATTGTGACAAGCCTGTCGTCGCTACTGTTGTCTTCAATGTGGTGAAGGAACTGTCTGCATTCACCGAGACGGTCGTTGTGCCCACCCCGTTGGTGTTGGGTGCAGAGGACAACTCGTCTGGCTGGTGGTCGGCTCATACTGAGAATATCAAGGTTGAACCGAAGGAAACGAAGGTGGTCAACTTCACCAACTATTCTTCGCGTCTGAACAACTGGAACAACTTCGTCATTGTGCTGAACAAGGCCAGTCTGGCTGAGTATGCAGTGGTACGTGCCGACAACTTTGGCTGGGGTGCCGGATACGAAGGCAATGCCAACCTGAAGACTATCGGTGGATTTGCTAGTGATGAGGAGTGGGCAGCATGGCGTGAGGCCATGGATGGTGCCAAGGTAACAGCCTATATCACCAACAATGGTGACGGAACTGCTGACATCAAGGCAGTGATGGTAGGCAATAATGGCGTGACCTACACCCAGGAATACAATGGCATCAGCACGATTGATCCGGACGATATGTACTTCCGCTTCACGGTTGACGGCTGCCACCTGGTATTCGACCATGCTCTGGGTACTCCCGACTGCACTGCCGGCTGGTGGAGTGCTCACACGGCTAATGTGAAGGTTCCTGCACATACTGTATGTACGGTCAACTTCACCAACTATTCTTCTGGTGCCAACAACTGGAACAACTTCGTCATTGTGCTGAACAAGGCCAATCTGGCTGAGTATGCAGTGGTACGTGCCGACAACTTTGGCTGGGGTGCCGGATACGAAGGCAATGCCAACCTGAAGACCAGTGGCGGTCAGGCTGACTGGGGTGCATGGCTGGCTGCCATGAACGGCGCCAAGTGTACGGCTCAGATTGTCAACAATGGCGACGGCACTGCCGATATAAAGGTTGTGATGCATGGCACGGATGGCAAGGATTATGTACAGGACTATATCGGCATCAACACGATTGATCCGGACGACCTGTATTTCCGCTTCACCGTCGATAGTTCCTATCTCGTATTCGAATAATGTTTTAAAACGAATTGTATTATGAAATATATATCAAAACTTTTAGTGCTGTTTGCCATCGTAATGATGGCAACAGCCTGCAAGGACGACATCAACGAGGTGAACTACCCGCTGGAGGTGTCTGTTCCTTCGGTGTCTTCGGTTTCTGGTAGTTCTGCCGTTGTTTCGTTAACGGCTACAGGTTCACACATCACCTATCGCGGTGTTTGTTACGGCACTTCGCCTAACCCAACGGTTAATGATGAGAAGATCTATGGCGGAAGCAAGGAAATGGTACTGACGATAGGTGGTCTGAAGAAGAGTACAACGTACTATGTCCGCGGCTTTGCACAGACCAGTTTTGACGTGGTTTACTCTAATGAGGTATCTTTCACGACAACGGCTGCTGAGTCCGTTGATGACGATCCTCAGACTGAGGGACCGTCGGCACTGAAGCGTGTCAGTGTGCATGACCCGAGTGTGGTGTTCGACCAAGCTTCCAGCACTTATTACATCTTCGGTTCGCACCGTGCTGCTGCCAAGTCTACGAACATGATGTCATGGGAGGCATTCACGGCTCCATGGGCTACGGCTACGAGCACGAATGCTGCCAACGCCGACGCATTTACCACACCTGAGGTGACCAAGGTGAAGAAGGGTGGCAAGGAGTACGACCTGAACTTCAATGCCTTTGCTTGGTCTGCTCGTGGCAGTGAGGGATATAACGTCGATGGAATGATGTGGGCTCCTGATGTCATCTATAACAAGAAGTTGGGTAAGTGGTGCATGTACCTCAGCATCAACGGTGACTTCTGGTATTCAAGCATCATCATGCTGACTGCTGACAACATCGCTGGTCCTTATCGCTATCAGGCTCCTGTGGTCATCAGCGGATTCCGTTCGGGCGACTCGTATAAGTCTACCGACTTGGAGATTGTCTTGGGCGAGCAGGCTTCACTGCCTTCACGTTATGCACCTAGCGACAACTATGGCAACCACTGGCCTAACTGTATCGACCCCTGTGTGTTCTACGACGAGACGGGCAAGCTGTGGATGTCGTATGGCTCGTGGAGCGGCGGTATCTTCATGCTGGAACTGGATGAGGCTACAGGCCTGCGTAACTATGATGTAACCTATGCAGAGAGCGAAACCTCTGATCCCTACTTCGGCAAGAAGATTGCCGGTGGACACTATGTCTCGGGTGAGGCCAGTTATATCGAGTATATCGGTGGTTACTATTTCCTGTTCATGACCTACGGTGGCTTGGAGGCTGCTGGTGGATATCAGATGCGTGTGTTCCGCTCGTTGTCTCCTGACGGTCCGTATGTGGACAGCAAGGGTTCTTCGGCTATCTACAATTCATATCAGTTGAACTTCGGACCTACTGCTAATGACGGCAACCGCGGCGTGAACATCCTCGGTGCATACTCTAAGTGGGGCAATCTGCTGACGGGTGGTGCTGAGGCTGCTTCCGGCGAGCGTGCTCAGGGTCACAACAGTATCATTGCTGCTCCGGACGGACGCACCTATCTGGTTTACCATACTCGTTTCCAGAATTGGGGTGAGGGTCATCAGGTACGTGTTCACCAGGTCTATCAGAACGAGGAAGGCTGGTTGGTAGCTGCTCCGTTTGAGTACACTGGCGAGGGCGTCAAGAGCGCTGGTATCGCTGCTGCTCAGAAGGTGGCTACGGCTGACATCCCCGGCAATTATAAACTGCTGGCTCACCGCTATGGACTGGATCAGACTAAGATGGAATATGCCGTTCCTGTTGACATCAAGCTGAATGCTGACGGCACTATCACAGGTGCTGTAGAAGGTACGTGGAAGATAAAGACCGGAACATCTTACATCACCATCCAACTGGGTGCAGACTATAAGGGTGTCATGGTGCCTCAGACCCTGGAGCCCACTGATACCAAGGTGCCTAGCTTTACAGCTTTGGACAGCCAGACTGGTGTTACCATCTGGGGATATAAGGTAGTAGAGTAGTAATAAGGTAATGATGAAATGTTTTTCAGGATAACACTGAAACCATGAAAAGGTTAATAGTATGTTTGACGCTGATGAACCTCTGTGCCTGGGCAATGGCACAGGGGCATCGGCGTAATTTTGTTGCTTTCGAGACACAGGCTCCCATGGTCCACGACCCTGTGATGGCATGGGAAGACAGTACCTATTATATGTATTGTACGGGTATGGGCATTCAGCAGATGACCTCGAAGGACTTGAAGACGTGGACGGTCAAGCCGGAACCGCTGATGACTGTCATCCCTCAGTGGACGCGCGACTCGGTGCCTGGCTTTACACACCATGTGTGGGCGCCGGACATCATGCGCTGGCACGGCCGCTGGTGGCTGGCCTACAGCTGTTCGACGTTTGGCAAGAACGGCTCTGCCATCGGACTGCTGAGCACGCGCTCGCTGGCTCGTCCCATCTGGAACGACGAGGGGTGCATCGTGGCTTCCCGTGAGAAGCGCGACCAGTGGAATGCCATCGACCCCAACTTCGTCATCGACGGGAACGACCAGCCCTGGATGACCTGGGGCTCTTTCTGGGATGGCATCCAGATAGTACGCCTTGACACCACGATGCACATCGCCAAGGGTGAGAAGCCTCGCACCATAGCCCGCCGATACAATCCGGCAGACCGGAACCAGGCACCTAACCCTACCTCAAAATATGCGGGTACCAATGCCATCGAGGCTCCGTTCATCATGAAGCATGACGGCTGGTACTATCTGTTTGTCTCATGGGACTACTGTTGCCGGGGGGCGAAGAGCAACTACCGGGTAGCGGTGGGCCGTAGCAGAAATGTGGCGGGACCCTATCTCGACCGTGAGGGCAAGGACATGTTGGTGGGCGGCGGCACTCCCTTCTTCGAGGGAGACAAGCAGCAGTTTGAGGCTGCCGGACATGGGGCTGCTTATCACCTCGACAGTGGGGAGGATGTCTTCATCTGTCATGGATATAGCACTGCTCATCAGGGGGCTGCACTGTTGGTGCAGCGTACCATCCGCTGGACAGCTGACGGCTGGCCGGAGATATAGTTCAAAGTTCTCTGACCTGAAGGTCAGAGCGACCTAAAGGTCGATGACAAGGTTCAAAGTTCAAGGTTCAAAGTTCTCTGACCTTCAGGTCAGAGCGACCTTAGGGTCGATGACAATGCGGCTTTGCCGCGGTTCAATGGGCTTCGCCCAGTTCAAGGTTCAAAGTGAAACTTGAAACCTAAAGTTAAAAGTTATGCGACGGATTTTTTTATTCTTATTTTTTTCTTCCTGCTTCTATCTTCCTTCTTTCGCCCAGAGTTGGACTGCCGACAATGGCAATGGGACTTACACGAACCCTTTGTTCTACGATGAGTTCTCGGACCCTGACATCCTGAGGGTGGGCGATGACTACTATCTGGCTGGCACCACCATGCACAGTGTGCCGGGCTTGGTCATCCTGCACTCAAGGGACTTGGTCAACTGGGAGAATATCAGTTATTGCTTTGACCGTTTCGACTTCAACGACGATGCTTTCTCGCTGAAGAACCATCAGGAGATTTACGGTCAGGGTGTCTGGGCGCCTGCCATCCGCTATGCCAACGGACAGTTCTATGTCTTTACGAACATCAATGGCAAGGGACTCCAATGCTATACCTCCAAGGACATCCGCGGACCGTGGAAGCACCATAACATGGAAGGGCGCATCTACGACCTCTCGGTGCTTTTCGACGACGACGGCAAGATCTATGCCATCCACGGCTATGGCGAAGTGAAGTGTACTGAACTGAAAGCCGACATGAGCGGTCCCATCGAAGAGACCGAGCGTGTCATCATCCCCGAGGGCAATGCTGTGGGCGAGGGACATCACATGTACAAGATCAATGGCATGTACTACCTCATCTCTACCGACTACAAGCCCAACGGTCGTACTCTCTGCTCACGCAGCAAGAGCATCTGGGGACCCTACGAGACCATCACCATCACTGCCGACGAAACCTTTGGCTACCATGCTGCTCCGCTGACACAGGTGCCGAAGGGGGGCAAGCATCGGATAGGGGAGAACGGTACCCAGTTTGGTATTCCTGAAGTTGACAAGGACGCCACGGCCTGCACCAACATCCATCAGGGCGGCATTGTCGAAGATCAGAGCGGGCAGTGGTGGGCACTGCTGATGATGGACTTCCACTCCATTGGACGTACCGTCACCCTGGCACCTGTCACCTGGAAGGACGGCTGGCCCATGGTAGGCCTGGAGGGCAACCTCGGCCGTGCTCCCCGCACCTGGTTCAAACCTGATGTTTCGAGGATTGGCGATGGAGACGTGAGGAGTGAGATGGCTCCTCATGCGCCATACGACCGCTCAGACAACTTCAACTATTCTTCCTCCTCCCTCAAACCCATCTGGCAGTGGAACCACAACCCCGACGACACCAAGTGGAGCCTGAAAAACGGACGTCTGCGCTTGCAGTCGATGCCCGCCGAACAGCTGATGTGGGCTCGCAACACGCTGACCCAGCGTGTCATCGGTCCGAAGAGCATTGCCACCGTCGAGCTCTATGTCGGGGGTATGAAGGAAGGCGACGTGGCCGGACTGGGCAACATCAACGTGCCCTGCTCCTGGATTGGCATCGAGCAAGGCCACTATGGCCTGCATCTGCGCTGCTATGAGCAAGCCACCAACGACACCGTCACGCTGGGCATCGCGTCCTGCGACGCTCCTATTAAGAGGGTGTGGCTCCGCATGGTGGGCGACTTCGACCACGACAAGGCCCACTACGAGTACTCGCTCAACGGCGAGTACTATCGCCCGTTAGGGCGCGAGATGCCGCTGTCGTATCAGCTCATCACCTTTCAGGGCTCGCGCCATGCCTTGTTCTGTTTCAACCG
>Ga0310695_10008426_pt1 | contig 15946 bp, 10 predicted proteins | sample RumenRJG_04DNA_FD_203882 | JGI IMG/M metagenome (GOLD analysis project Ga0310695, IMG submission 203882) | Bovine rumen microbial communities from Lethbridge, Alberta, Canada - RJG_04 (v2) (version 2) | ecosystem: Host-associated > Mammals > Digestive system > Stomach > Rumen | place: Canada...
AATAACTAAAATAAAATCACCAATTAAAAAAGAAATTAATTTCCATTTTAATCCATTTATTTTTGGAAAAGCTATAATATTAAATGAAGTAATTGGTACAAATAAACAAAAAATAACTGAATAAAAACAAGCAGAACATGAATCATGACTTACAAAAATTCTTGTTTTAGGATAACAAGAACAAGGAACAGATTTCATACCTAAATAATTATATTTATCTAAATCAATTTTTTGAACTTGTGGATGAATAACTTCATTAACAATTACTTCTTCTTGAGTAACATTACTCATTTTATAATTCTTTTTTATTTTTTTTAATTTAATTAATTATTTATATTTTTAATATTTTAATTAATTAATTTAAACCATTAAAAAATTTTTAGATAATTATTACTTATATAAGTTAAATTTATTTTAATGTTTGGGACCTCTTCGGAGGTCATCCGCTAAAATTGGAACGATACAGAGAAGATTAGCATGGCCCCTGCGCAAGGATGACACGCTCAAATCGAGAAGTGTATAACAAATTTTTTTTTACCTTTTTTCAATTTTTATATATTTAATTTACTTTTTTTTTAATAATTAAAATATTTAATATTTAATATTTCTTTATAGAGAGCAATTAAAAATTCATCTTTGTTATTTTCTATTGTGGAATATATTTTTTCTATACTTATATTTTTATATATTTCTTCTTTACATTTTTCTAATATTATTATATTTTTATTTTTTTTTATTAAAAAATTTGGGGTGAAATAATTATACCATTTTAATTTTATATTTGAAAATCTATTATCTTGAATAATTTTTTGATATAAATTACCTAATTTATATTTAGTTTCAGTTAATGGTGTAACTTGAATATTATTTAATATATTTTCAGTTTTTTTTACATTACATGATTTACTATTTAAAATAACAGTTTTGCCTTTTTTCTTATTTAATAATTTTAAAGAATGTTTATCTTCTATTTCTTTTAATTGGATTTCAGAAGGGTTTATATATTCTTTATTTAAATTCAAATATGTTTTTGAAAATTTTTTTTCAGCATTTCTATTATGTTTCTTTTTTAAATTATTTTTAAACATAATTGAATTAACTAATTCTTGCAAATATATTTTTCTGGTAAAAAAACAAGTAATTAATTTTATAATAATCTTAATTATCTTGATTAATGCTCCTATATTAGCAATTATATCTTGTATTTTTGAGTATCTTCTATTATATTTTTGATTTTTACCATTAGAAATGAATCTAATCATTCCAATAGTTGTGCTATCTGTTATATCTGTAATATCAAAATTATATTGATCAATATAATTAATAATATAGTTTTCAATTTTTGTAAATAAAAAACCATTATCAGTTAAATAATTAATTACTGAGTATTTATATTCATATATTTTATGAAATTTAGAATTGAAATTCAAAGAATGTAAAGAATTTATTTGTTTAATTGGATATGAGAAATTAAAATGATTTATTTCATATTCTGGGACATATAAATAAAAAACTGATTTTTCTAATTTTTCTTCCATTTCTAAATCATCATAGCAGTCATCATTACATTTTTCTATATCAAAATATATAAAAGAATAATCATTTTCATATTCTTTTTCCATTAATGTTAGATTATTTAAATCTGCACAATATAAATAATTTAATTTATTTAAAAAATTCAAAGAACTAGAATTACAAATCTCTAGAGGAATTTTTAAGATAGGTTGATTAAAAGAAAAATAATTCAGATTTATTGTTATTAATTTTCTATCATTTATTATATCATTTCCTTCACTATCAACAAATGCAAACATAATTTTAGTATTCAAATAAATTGGTGCTTTATAATTTTTTTCAATTATCGAAATAATATCAAAGTCTTTTCTTTTGAATAAATTAATAAAATAAACTAAAATTATTATTAAAAAAAATATAATTGAAAAAAATCCACTAATTCCACCTAAAAAAGTATGAAATTTTGCTTTATTTTTGAATATTAAATTAAAACCAAATGCATAAATATCTAAAAAATATAATGATTCATACGAAGACATTTAAAAATTTTTTAATATTATATTAAAAAAAAAATATAAATAAAACATAAAAATCAATTATTAAAAAAAATAATATAAATATATATAAAGAGAAATAAATTAAAATATATTAAAACCAAATTTTTCTAATGTAAATAAAATTGTTTGTATAGCAGAAATAAAACCAATAGTAGACAAAATAATAATTAAAAAAATAGCAAAAATATTTTTCCAATGAGATAAATTATAATCATTACTTTTAACATAAAGGCATCCAGGAATTAAAATACAAATAATAACAGCAATTAATCCACCAAGTAAAGAAATATAAGTTAAAATATCTCTAAATAAAACACTAATTAAAGTAGAAATTAACATAGTAATTGATGAGAGAAGAAAATTTTGAAAATTTGAAATTGAGTTAGAATCACCAAAAAATTCATAAAAAGAGATTCTAAATGAATTAAAATTAGGTCCAATTGCAAGTGTTAAACTAATTGCAATTCCAATTTTTGCAATTATCATTGCTGTATCATATGTAAAAACTCCATTATTTGGTCTATAAATTATTAAATCAGGTGAATTAATTGGTGAAGTTAAAAAACCTGATATTGATATTAATGCATATATTAATGTGTTTAATAATACACTCCTTCTAAACACTTTTTTTATTCTTTTTGTTGTATTATTTTTTAATGTTTGATATACTGGAAATACTCCTATATGACAATTAAAACAAAAAAATATTGTTGCAAAACTTTGTAAAAATATAAGATCTGATTTAAAAGCATTTTTTAAACTATAAAAATTTGGATGTGTATTTTTATCATTTTCCTTTTTTATATTTTTTAAATAATAAATATAAAAATAAGGTGATTCAATAATAATAACAATAATCCCATAACTCAAAGTTATAATACCTAATAATGAAGTATATCTCATTTTACTTATATCTCTTAAACAGCATAAAGGAATTAAAATAATACAACAAATACTATACATAATACTAAATTTATAAATATTTTTATCCCAAATTTCCTTTTCAAAAACTTCAAAATTATCATAATTACCTTCAATAATATTAAAATCATAAATAACTCTTCCAATAAGTGAATAAATAACAACTAAATAAGCAGTAATAACAACAAAAATATCAATTATAATAGCAATATCTAAAAAAATACCAGTTTTATATCCTAGAATATCTTTAACAATTAATGAATAATTGTTATATTTTGATTTTCTTGCTGCATGTTCCATACAAATCATTGTCCAATAAGATATAATTGCTCCTATAATAATTAAAATAATTCCATTAATTAAACCAATTTGAGTACATCTTAATGGTAAAGAAAAACAACCTGTTCCTAATGCTATTGATGATAAACCAAATATTGAGCCTCTTAAACTACCTGTTTCCATTTTTCCTAAATATCTTTGAAAGCATGTTTTATTTGCTTTTAGAATTTTTTCTTCTATTAATATTGATGAAGTTCCTTTTATGAATTCATTATCTTTTTTTAATGATGAATCTAGTAATTCTTCACTCATTTAATTATTTAAATATCACAATACATTATTTTTTTTTAAATTATTTTTTTATTTTTTTTAAAGTCTAATTAAAAAAAATTATCTGTCATATATTTACTATCTATTAATTACATTAAAAAAAAATTAATTTAATAACTGTAAATTCTATAATATAAAATATCATCTATCAATTCTTAACTAATATAATAAAATATATTTATTATATTTTTTGAAAAGAATTTACACAAAATACCCATTTTCAATTCCAATTTCTTTTTTATATCACAAAATATTTTTCAGATTTTCAAGTTCCATACAATCAATATATATCTGAATAATATTATATTCATTATCTCCATTAATATTTTTAATATGTTTTCCTTCATGCAATTCTCCTTATTTATTATTTTTACTATAAAAAAAATAATAAAACCATAATCATGTTGTTTCCCATTTTTCCATAATCCTTTAAATTTTCAGCCATTTGCACAATAAAAAAATCAAAGCCATCTTTATTATTATCACTATAATTACCATAATATTTTTTACTATAATGCCAAATATAAAATAATCGTCCATTCTTTTACTATCCCAATATCTAATATAATTTTTCCATTTCTCCATTTATATATACCTTCATCTTTTAATTGATTATTTATAAATTACCTTTATATGAATTTCTATATGAGGATAAACATTTTCCTTTATCATTTTTTTAATCCATCAATAAATTGTCCAATAAATATGTTTATCAAAATAAGTGATTTAACCTATTACATTTTGTTTATTATTAATTCAAGTTCTTTTTTAAATGTACTATCTAAACTAACATATTTTCCATAACCTCATTTAAATTATTTTTAAATTAACTATCATAAAAGCTTCTATAATTTAAAATCAACCTCTTCCTTCAATTATATTATTTGTAAAAAACTTTCATAAATATTTCCATCACTTAAATATAATTTTCCATGACCTTCTCTTTGATATTTTTCATTTATTGTTCCTTTATATATTATGTTGATTGTACATAATAAACATATTTTTTTTATTTGAGATGTGTTTTATAAATATGTTTATAATTCAAATTTTGATAATGATTTTTTAATTTTAATGTTTTTGAAAGTTTTTTGAATGTGTGTTATATAATTCATTGAAATTTCTCTTATTTGTTTTATTATTTCGATTATATTTGATTCTATTAAAAATAATGGTGTTTTTTATTTTTATTATTTTTGAATATGAAATTACGTCTATGCATTATTGATTGGATTTTTATTATTGGAATTATTATTTCTCTTGTGCTATTTATATTTATTACTTTTTTTGGAATATTTAATACCTACAAAAATTAAAATATACTTTTTGAGAAGAATTTCCTATATTTGTTTCTTTTTAATTTTTTTTTATTTTAAATAATCAAATATTAATTCATTTTTAATATTCTTTTATTATTAATTATTATTTATTCATTATTTTTATTTTTAAAACTTAAATAATTAATTAAAAGTTATAGTAACATTTTTTTATCTTTTTTTTTTGAAAAATGGGATTTTTTTATATCATTAATACTGTCAATAGTTTTGAATAACATTAATTTTTTTTTAAATAGTTGTACAATCAAAATTATTATTTTTAATAAAATTTTTGTTATATATTTCTTTTATATTAACTATATCTATATTTTTTTATATTCAATATGTTCATATACTTCATTGAATATAATATACATTATAAATATAATAATTCTTTTTGATATTATATTAAAAAAAATTAATATTTTTAAATTAATATAATAAATGGCATTTATTGATGGAGATTGTTCTTTAAAATTATTGTATTTATTTTTCTATATTTCATTGGGATGTGCATTAAGGACTATTACATTTTCAAATGATTATATTTTTAAAAAAAATATATCTAATGTTAATTCTCCAACTATAATAAGTTTTTTACAAGTTTTGTTTTATTTTCTTGATTATTTTAGAAATAAAAAAATATTTGTTAAGGAATTAAATGAATTAAAAAAAAAAGAAAAAGAAAATAAAAAATCAAAATTAGGAAATAATGTAATTCAAATTTTATCAAAAAAAGAAAAAAAAATTAAATTTAAATTATTAGTTTGTTTAATAATTTGTGGATTATCAGAGGTAATAAGATTATTTTATAAATTATCTTTGACTCAAGGAAAGAGAGACATTTCTTATTATATTTCAGGACCACTTTTATTAGAAATTATAATTTTATCATATTACATTTTAAATGTTAAAAGTTATAAACATCATTATTTTTGTATTATTGTTATGTTTTTTGCTGATTTTTTAATGGCTTATAATGCAACAGATACATTTCAAAATATATTTAAAGTAATATTTAACATAGTTAAAATAGCATTTAATAATTATAGTGTGAATGCTTTTGATTTAATTGTATCAGCTCCAAAAATTTGTATAGAAAAATATATGATGCATTATTTATTTGCAAATCCTTATTTAATTATATATTTTGAAGGAATTATTCAAATTATATTCATGATTGGTGTTAATTTATATTTTATTTTTTATGATATTTTTATTAATGAAGAATATATATATTTAATGGAGCAAAAGTTATATATAAATGAGATAATTAATAATTGGTATATTATTTTACTTTATTTTTTAATTTTATTAACTATAAAATTTATGGAACTATTAATTAATCAAGAATTTGGTCCATCATATTTAATAATTTCAAGTACAGCTTTTATTTATTACAAATTATATGAATACTTTATAAAAGGAAAGAAGTTTAAATCTGAGATTCAACAAACTTATTTTATATTATATGCTATTATCCCTTTTTTATTTTCTGAAATAATAATATTAAATTTTTGTGGATTAGGAAAAAATACTAGAAAAATAGTATCTGAAAGGGAACGTAGGGAATCAAATTCATTTGAAGAAGAAATTAAAAATTTTGAATTATCAATAAATATGCTTTAGCTCATATTATATAAGTGATAAATATTATTAATTTTAAAATATTTTTTTTTTTTAAAGAATATAAATGAGTATTATTGGTTTTGATTTCAATTTTAAATTAGGTTATATTATAATTTATATTACAATAATCATACTAACAAGAAAAATCAATTTTGATTCTAAAGGTTTAAAAGTATTATTTGAAATAACTAGTACGTTAAATGTTCCTACAATTTTAAGTTTCTTTCAAATTTTTATAATATTTATAAATAAAAGTAAAAAAAAAAAGATAACTTCATATCAAATAGCTGAAATAATTAATAATTCAAATGATATTCAAAATGAAAGTATTGAAAAGTCATTTGTTGACGTAAAAAATTATAAATCAAAAAAAAAAATTAAATTCAAATTATATTTAATTTTATTCTTATGTGGATTTTTTGAGGGAATTAGATATTATTTATCAATAACTTTATTAATTGGAAAAAAAGATATTAGTTTTTATATATCTGGATTTTTTTCTCTTGAAATATTAATTTTTTCATATTTAATTTTAAAATATAAAAGTTATTACCATCATTTTTTTTCTGTTATTCTATTTTTTATTTGTGATATATTAATGGCTTTAGTACAATGTTTAAAAGCAAATAAAATTTCATTTATGAATGTCTTTAATAAATTTTTAAATAATACTATCTATTATTTTCTAGGATTTTTTTTTCCAATAATTAAAATAATCCTAGAAAAATATTTGATTAGAGATTTAAAAATAAATATATTTGTGATATTACATTATGAAGCAATAATTCAATTAGTTGGTTTTTTATTAATAAATATAATATATATTTTTATGGATATTTTTATTAATAAAAATTATATTTATTTAATTGAGCAAAAGTTATTTTTAAAAGAAATTTATACTCATTGGATTTTATTTTCTTTTTATTGTATATTAATGTTGATTTTAAAATTATTAGAATTAGTAATTAATTATGAACTAGGTCCATTCTATTTTATATTAGCAAGTTCTGCTTTTATTTTTGAAAGATATTATGATTATATTTTTAAAAAATATAATTTTAATAATACACTTTATCTTGTTTTAGATTTGACTTATTATATTGGATATACTATTGGTGTTCTTATATTTAGTGAAATAGTTGTTTTAAATTTTTGGAAATGTGGAAATACCTTAAAAAATATTGATGATGAAGAAAGCAAAAAAAAAAAAAAAATTATTGATATTATAAATAATATGGATAACTCAGTAATTAGTTTTGATTAATTTTAAATATTTAGAAAAAATTTTTTAAATAAAAATATCATAGAATAATTTAAATATTTATTAATTTTTAAAATCTGATTTTTATAATAAAAATTTTAGGATTTTTTGTTTGGAATTATTTTAAAAAATTAATTTACAAAAAAAATTAATTTTTTAATTAAAATAAATAAGTTTTAAACAAAATGAATAATGAAATAATAATAAATGAACAAATCAATCAAAATAATCAAATTCCAATTAATAATTCACAAAATAATACAAATAATAGAAAAATTTATCAAGATGAAAATAAAAATTTTAATAATAACTTTGATATTAATGAAATGAATGAAAAAATAGATAAAGATTCTTTAAATATTACAAAAAAAGCAATATTAGAAATAATAAACCAAAATCATTGTTTATGTGAAAATATAAGAAAAATGCAAGAAACAATAAATTTTAAAGATCAACTTATTTCAGAATATGAATCAGTAATAAAATTATCAAAAGATAAAATTACAAAATTATCAAATCAAATTCCTCAATTACAAAGAGAAAATGATATTTTAAGACAAAATAATATAACCTTTCAAAATAATTTGAATCAAGAAAAATTAAGATCAAATAATAAAAATCAACCATTAAAAAATCCAAAAGTTAAAGAAAATCATATTAAAAAAGATTATGATGATGATGATGATGATGATGAATATTTAGAAAAAGAAATTAATATGGAAATTGGATATAAACAGAAAGAAAAAGAACTTAAAGATCAATTTGCAAATGAAATAGATAATTTAACTAAAAAAACAGATGATTTAAAAGTAGAAAATGATAGATTAAAATATGAATTGGCAAATAAAAATATTGAAATTGAGAAATTAAATTCTCAAATAGAAAATGAACAATTTAATAATTCATCTATTATAAATAAACAAGAAAGAGATATTCAAAAATTGAAAGATAAAGTTTCTGAATATGAAAATAAAAATAAAACACTTGAAAAAAATTTAAATGATAAAATATTAAAATTAAAAGAACAAAATGAAAAATTAAATGAAGATAATGAAAATTTAGAAAAAGATATTGATTTATATAAAGAAAAAATAAATGACTTAGAAAATACAATAAACAATCTTAATCATGAATTAAAAAATAATTTATCAGATAAAGAACAACATAAAATAAATATGTCTAATAAAGATTCAGTAATTAATCAATTAAAAAATCAAATAAATACATTAACTTATGAATTAAATAAAAAAGATGAACAAATGGAAAGTCATTTAAAAGGAAAAAAAGATGATTTAATGGATTTTGAAGAACAAATAAATCAAATAACAAATGAGAAAAATGAATTATTAATGGAAAAATATGAATTAATTGATAATTTAAAAGAAGCAACTGAAAGATTAAAAAAAATGAAAGATTTAATTACTGATAAATATTCTGATATAGAATCAAATTTATATAAAGAAAAAACAAAAAATCAAAACTTAGAAAAAAAATATAAAGGAAAATTAAAACAAATGCAAATTAAAGAAAAAGAATTAGAAAAAGAAATTATATCACTTAAAGATATAATAAATCAAAAAGATTTTGAAAGAAATCAAATTGAAATGAATTATCAAAATAAACTAAATCAATCAATTTATCCTAATCAAATGAATGATTTATCATTTAATCAACAAAATAATGATTATAATAATTATATAAATAATTGTATTTATGCTGATAGTGGAAATTTCACTGAATTAAGTACAATTGATGATCCAAAAGATGAAAGACAAAAAAAATCACTTGAAGAATTTAAAAGATTAATAAATAAATTAGATGAAAAATTAGATACTTCATTTAAATTTGATTGTTAATTTTATTTTAAATTTTTTTTTTTTAAAATTAAAAAATTATTTTTATTAATTAAAAAAAATAAATAATAAATAATTATTTATTTTAATTAAATATTTTGTAAACCATTTTTAACATCTTCACCAATAATATATTCATTTTTTTTATTTAAATTTTCCTTCTCATTATTATTTACTTTAACATCACTATTAACATTTAAAGGAAATTCATGTAAAGCACCATAAGCAGCATCAATTCCTAAATGAAACTCATCTTCCTTTCCAATTAATCCTTTAACAACTTTATTTCCTTTTTCAATATTATAAATAAAAAATTCACATTCAACACCTTTACATTTATTAATAATAGCACTTAAAACAAATAAAGGATCCTTATCTTCAATATTTAAAGATAAAATTTGATGACCTGATGGTCTTACTGCAACAATATAATCTTTTTCTGGTATAATACCAATTTTTTCAGCAAATGAATTTTCTTCTACTTTAAGAATATGTAATACTTTCTTATGTGAAATAGACCAATTTTCATATCTTACAGAAGCACCTAAAATACCATCTTTATTATTTTTATCATTTGTTTTTATTATTATATCTTTAAATGTTCTTGTTTTTAAAGTATATATTCTAAGATTTAATTCTTTATTTGCAATACTTGAAATCCAATCTGAAAATGATATTTTTTTATCTATTACTTCTTGAGATGGAATTATAAAATCAGATAATTCTGATACTTTACTTAAAAATAATGGACCATTTTTTACTAATGTATATATACGATATCCATATCTTTGTGAATCTTGTGGTAATGAATCATATACACCCATATTATTAAAATATTTATTTTTGAAATTTTATTTTTTTTTTTGAATATTTAATTTATTTTTTTTTATAGATATAATATGCCTCATAGTTGGAGAACACATCCTAGAACTTATGGTAAAGATGCAAGATATTGTAGAGTTTGTAGAAATACTCATGGTTTAATTAGGAAATATGATCTTGATATTTGTAGAAGATGTTTTAGAGAAAGAGCTCATTTACTTGGTTTTACTCAAACAAGATAAAATAATATGATTAATAAATAAATTATGGAATTATTATTTAAAGTTATTAAGTAATTTTTTTATCTTTATATATTGTTAATTTTAAAAAAAAGTTTTACTCAAAAATCATATAATATATCAATTAAATTAGTTTAAATTAATTTAATTTTACATTCTTTTTTTCAAATATAATAATTTAAGTATGTATAATCTCTTTAATTTTTTGATTACTATCACATAGATTGCAATGAATTGCATATAAATTTTGATTTTCTATTTTATTTATACACTCTTTACAAAAATAATGTATAAATTCTTTATTTATACTTAAATTAATATCACTTGTTTTACATTCAAATAATTTAATTTTAAAATTTCCTAAACAAATACAACACTTATCTTTATTTTTTTGCAAATAATAATTAAGAATTTCATTACAATTAATTTTAAATCGATTTAAATTTTTAATCAAAATATATATATCTTTAAATTCATAAAATTTACCACAAAAACAAAATAAACCTTCTTTAAATTTGATATTTTTCAATATTAATTTATAAAAATCATTAATACATCTCTGAGAACCAATCAAACAACCACAAGGAAGAGTATATAATTTCTGTGTTAATGGTTTGTCACAAACAATACAAATTGATTGTCTAATATTTTTCATTAAAGATTCAAAAGTAAATTGTTTATAAAGTTTATGACATTCTTCAATTGCATCATTTATATTTGTTTCAATAAGATTTCCTAATGTTATATTATAATTTAAAAAATCAGAAATTTGTTCTGTATTTCTTGAGAGAAAAAATCTTTTTTGTTTTTGAATAAAAAATAAAAATAAATTTGATAAATTATATTTAATTTCTTTCATTAAACATTTAATACAAAAAAAAACTTCTTTTTTACCCATTCTTTTATATCTTGTCATAATATGTTTATCTTCTTCTTTACAAATTACACAAGAAATAGGATTTTTAATAGGAATAAAATCCACAATTAAATACCTTTTATAAGTTTTAAAAAATAATTCATTATAAACTAATTCATAATGTATTTTTTTATAAAGTAATAATATTTTATTATTTTCATCATTTAATCCATCAGCATCAACAATAATTGTTTTATAACTATGAAAAATATCAGTAATTTCTTTAATAGAAATTAATTCAATATTATAACCTAAAATATAAGGAGTTAAATAAATAACAATTCTTTCAGCTTCTTGATAAAATTTAAATAAATAATTTTGATAAAAAGAATCAAAATCTACATTATCAATAAATTCAGGAGGAAGTAAATTTACTAATGAAATAGGGAAATTTTCAGATAATGTTTTATTCTTATTTTTTTCAATGAAATGATATAATAATATTCGATAATATGCAATTAAACCATTATCAAAATCTTTATAATTATTTAACATTTTAATTAAAACTACATAAGTTTTTGCAATTGGATCATGACTTCTTGATGTTAATGAAAAATAAAGCATAATTAAACATTTAAATGCTATATTTAAATCTATTTTATATTCTTTTGCCATTTGAATTAAATGGGTATCTGTTAATAAAAATTTAAAATCACATATAAAATTTTTTAAGAAATTAATATCATTTTTAAAAATAAGATTTTCAAGAAAAGAAAATAAAATAGCTCTATAAAAGCAATTACCATCATTTTTTATTTTTTTCCACATAATTTCAGGGGGTTTTTGTAAAGTATAAGTAACTTCAGAATTATCATAAAATTGTTCAATTTGTTCAATATTATTATAAATTAATTCATTATCACATTCATGATTCTTTAAATCTAATTTATCTAATTTTTTTTTAAAAACTCTAATTTCATCTTCACTAAAACTTAATAAAACATGTTTAATAAATATTTGTCCAGTTTTAGAAGGATCATCAGGTAAAATATTCCAATCATATTTAGATAAATATTCATTTTGAACTAATAAACTTTCTATTGTTTGACTTACACTATATTTATCAGTTTCTAATTGATTCATTATGTCTAAAAATGTATTATTAATAAAAGAATAATCATATTTTTTTGGAAGATTAACACTACAATAAACATTTGGTTTTTCTTCTGGTCCTACTACATCAGGATTTTTTTTATATGGAATTAACATTGATTTATAAATTTCTTCTTCATTCATATTTATTATTTAATTTAATTTATTCTAAAAAAATAAAATTTATTATTTTTTTCTTCTTTTTAGTTTTATAATATATTATATATTGCTTAATTTAGATAATTCTTCGAGATATTTATAAGAATTATTTATAAATTTTATAATAACTTCAGCTATTTTATGACAAAAATTATTGTTTTCTATTTTCATGAAAAGAAGATTATTTAATAAATTAACTGAAGTTTCTTTTGGAATTAATTTATAATAATATGCGATAAAATCATTAATTTTATTTTGATGTTGTTTTTGGAATTCTGAAAATAAATCTAAATTAGTTTCAATTTCTTTTTTTAATTGAATTAAATTTTCATAATATACTTTAAAATCTTGATTTAAAAATGTAAATAAATTTCTATATCTATTTTCATTTAAAGAATAAATTACTAATATAAATTTATAAATATTAGTCAACAAATTAAAAAGAATAGATTCTAATTCTTCATAAGTTTTTTGAGGAAAAACGATTTTTTCCAAAGTTTCTTTTTTCCCAATAGATAAAGTTTTATTATTGGGAACATTATCTTTCTTATTATTAGAAAAATCTCTTCTATAATAATGATCACTATCACTAATATCAGGTCGATAGAAATTATCATCTAAATAATATTTAAAAGTATTTAAAGCATTTTTTTTATTAACAGTTTGAAAAATACACAATTTACATAAAATTTTAGGTAATTTAAAGGACCAATGATTAGAATCTTTTTCATAATTTCTATAAAATTCTAATAACTCCTCTTTATTTTCAGAAAAAATTTGATGTATATAATCAACAACATCATTCATGCATAAATAAATATATCTCAAATAATTTATAAAATCATCTGAATTTTTAAATCTTAATAATTCATTTGTATGATGTTCTGGTTTATTACAAATTAAACAATTTTTTTTAAAATATTCACATTTGCATTTATGTCTATAATAATGTTCACATAATTTTGCTATTTTAATTAATTTTGATTTCAAACGATTTGGTATTTTATTTTGTGATGGGATAAATGGAAATTTCATTTCTTTTGGATTACATTTTGGTTTATAACCTTTACATAATGATTCTATTAATGATGCATCACATGTTATTTTACAACACGAATTTTCTGTATTTTCTTCTTTTTTTACTATATTTTTTTCATTTTTTTTTTCTGATTTGATTATTTTTTCTTCTTTTTTTAGTTCATTTATTTCTTTATTATTATTTAAATTTTTTTTTTCAATAAATTTTTTATCATTTAATAAATCTAAAATATCAATTTTACTATTTTTGTTTTTTATTTCATTATTTTTTGTAAAATTAATATTATTTTTTGTTATTAATTTTTTAATATCATTTTTATCAAAATCATTAAACAATTGAAAATCAGTAAAACTTTCACTTTTACAAATATCATTTTTAGAATAATTTTCATTTGATAAAGTAGAATTAAGTATACATGAATTACATTTACATAAATTTCTACATTTAAAACATATCCAACCATTATTTTCATATTCTTCTTTTATTTCTTGAAATGAACAAGAAAATATTTTAGTGATACAATTTTCACAAAAAATTTCTTTACAATCTTCTCCTGTACAATTAATAACTTCATTTACTTTTTTTGTTTTTTTACAATAATGACATATGAAAAAATAAAGGTTTAGATTAGTTGAATTTTCATTTGATTGCCTCTCCATTAATATATTAATGATTTATATTAATTAATGTTTATATAATAATTATAGTTTCAACCTTATAAAGACATAAAATTATTTAATAATTAATAATTTAATTTTATTAAAATTATTCATTTAAAGAATTATAATAATTAATAAAATTTTCATTAAATTTATTAATTTTATTTTCAAAAAAATTAAAATTGTCTTCATATTCTTTTTCAAGATTGGAAAATATTGGTAAATATTTATTTGAAGATATATTAAATAAATTTGATATGTTTTTATAATATTTTATTATTGTCTTTTGAATATAACTTAATTTATTGATTCCTGCAATAATTTTATCTTTAAAATGAAATAAGATTGACAAGTAAACTATTTCTATAATTTTATCCCTTCTCTTTCTTGATTCATTTAATGTATTTGCATAACGTAAATATATTATCAAATTAAAAAAATTCTGAGATAAATTTTCATGTGTTATTTTAAATAGTTTTAATAATTCATTAATTATTCCTAATTGAATATGATCCAAATAATCATTTTTAATATTATTATTTACATTTAAATTATTTTCGTTTAAATTATTTTTTGATATATTATTATTTGGATTTTCATTATTTAAATAATCATTATTTGAATGAATATTATTATTTAAACAATTTATGTGAGAATTTGATATACTTGATTTAATTGAAAATGATTCCTTATTTTCAATTTCCTTGGATTCTTTATCAATACTAATAATTATATCTTTATTTGAATTTTCATCAATTGTTAAATCATTTGAATTCTTATCAATTTTATTATCAATATCATCATCATCATTTTCTTTATTAATTATAAAATGAAAATTATTTTTTACATTTCTTCTTTTACAATTATCAACTAATGTATTTATAAAATATTTCAAACAATTAGGGCTATTAATTTTCTTTAAAATACAACATTTACATAAAAATTTTGGATTATAAAATTTCCATTTTTTAGTCATTATTGTATAATTTTTTAGATAATGAAAAGTATCTTCTTTATTTTTAATAAAATTATCCTTATTATATGTTACAAGAGTAGGTAAACATTCACCTAAGAATTGACAATAAATTAATAATTCTCTTGCAGTTTTAAATCTTAAAGTTTCTTTTGGATGTTCTAATTTTACATTACATATAAAACATGAAGAATTTTTGTAACATGGATTATATTTTTCTATTCTTTTTGCTGTTTTAATTATTTTATTTTTAAAATTGGTTTGAATTTTCCATTTTTCATCTAATTCATTTGAACTTAATTGATTGATATTTTCATCATTTTTTTGAATGTTTTTATGATTATTATGCATTTTATTATTTTTTATTTTTTTTACCTTTATAATAT
>Ga0310695_10008427_pt1 | contig 15946 bp, 11 predicted proteins | sample RumenRJG_04DNA_FD_203882 | JGI IMG/M metagenome (GOLD analysis project Ga0310695, IMG submission 203882) | Bovine rumen microbial communities from Lethbridge, Alberta, Canada - RJG_04 (v2) (version 2) | ecosystem: Host-associated > Mammals > Digestive system > Stomach > Rumen | place: Canada...
GAAGACAGGATTCTTTCAGACAGATTTTCTGCTACATCTTTCAGTATTCTTTTTATCATGGTCATTTCCATAGGCTTTTCATTCCTGGGAAGAAACGCTCTGAACTGGTTTGTGGAGCTTACGACCTTCGGGGCGATCATAGGCTTCGGGTATACTTCGGCGTCTGCCGTCAGAATCGCCAGGAGAGAGAACAACCGGATCATTATGGTCACGGGAATTCTGGGAGCCTTTATCACAGCTGCTTTTGCAGTTGTGCAGCTGGTTCCGGGGATTACCGCTCTGGAGACCATGCGCCCTGAAGCTTTTCTTATGCTTTCAGCCTGGTGCCTTGTGGGTTTTGTCTTCTACTGGAGAACGATGAGCCGCAGTGCGCTCACAGAATATGGCGGAGCCTTTGTTTCCAGTACGGTGCTTTTTGCGCTGCTGCTTTATACTGTGATCATGTGGTTTATTAAAGAGCTGATGTCTGCAGAAGGAGATCCGGCAGTTCAGCATATTATTGTCCGCAACGGAGTGATTCTGCTGATCATTACCTTTTCCGGAATGAGTGTCATGTTCTATCTCCAGAACGTTCTGAGGAGCAGGCATAATGAGCTGGAAAGAGAAAAAATCCATGCGCAGGAGAGCAGCAGAGCCAAGAGCCAGTTCCTCTTCAGCATGTCTCATGATATACGGACGCCCATGAATGCCATTATCGGTTTTACCAATCTGGCCAGGGGCGAAAATGTAACTGCTGCGGAAAAGGATGTTTATCTGGAAAAAATCGACCGGTCCGGCCAGCAGCTCCTGGGAATTATCAATGATGTGCTGGATATGAGCCGTATAGAGAGCGGAAAGATGGAACTTTTTCCTGTTCACATGAATCTGAGAGACGCCCTGGAGGAGTGGAGAAATATCTTTTCCGCCCAGATGGAGGGAAAAAATATTCATTTCGTGGTGGATGCCTCCGAGGTACGGGACGAGTGGGTCCTTTGTGATCAGAACCGGTTTAACCGGATCCTTCTGAATCTGCTTAGCAATGCCTATAAGTTTACACCGGACGGAGGTACGGTCAGCGTCATCCTCAGCCAGAAAGGACTTAAGAACGGAATCGGCAATTATGAACTCCGGGTGAAGGACACCGGGATCGGCATGAGCCAGGAATTTGTGGAGAATATTTTTACTCCCTTTGAAAGAGAGCGCACTTCTACTGTGAGCGGAATTCAGGGAACCGGACTCGGCCTAAGCATTGCCAGGGGTATTATAACCATGATGGACGGGACGATCGATGTCCGGACAATGCCCGGCGAGGGTACGGAGTTTATTATCAGGCTGTCCTTCCCCATTGTGGAGAGGCCTGAAGAAACGTCCGTGGAGGAGGAACAGGATACAATAGATTTTGCAAAGGTCCGTCTCCTTCTGGTGGAGGATAACGAGATCAATATGGAAATAGCCGGAATGGTGCTGAACCAGTTCGGATTTATGGTGGAAACTGCCGGGAACGGAAAAGAAGCGCTGGATATGGTGGCCGCTTCCGAACCGGGTTATTATGACGCAGTTCTGATGGATGTGCAGATGCCTGTGATGGACGGGTATGAAGCCACCAGGGCGATCCGGGCACTGGAGGATGACCGGCTGGCCGGGATTCCCATTATAGCCATGACGGCGAATGCCTTTAAAGAGGATGAGCTCGCAGCGAAGGAAGCAGGTATGCAGGCCCACATTGCCAAACCGCTGGATGTGGAAAAAATGATCCTGACCATCACAGAGGTGCTGGGAAACAAAGAGATGGGAGGCGAGGTATGAAGACCGGGAATAAGGGGAACAGTATGACGCCATATCTTACACCGGCCGGAGCCTGGGCACTGTCTCTGGGAACAAGCATCGGATGGGGATCACTGGTCATAACAAGCACCACCTATCTCTCCAAGGCGGGGCCTTTCGGGAGTCTGTGGGGCATGGTGTTCGGCATGGTCATCATGCTAATCATCAGCCGCAGCTACCACTATATGATGAATATTTTTCCCGAAGCAGGGGGTGCATATTCTTACTCCAAGGAAGTATTCGGGTTTGACCACGGCTTTGTGACGGCATGGTTTCTTGCGCTGACTTATTTTGCCGTGCTATGGGCAAATACGACTTCTCTGCCTCTGTTTGCACGGTATTTTATCGGCGATATGTTTCGCTTCGGGTATCTGTATACATGCTTCGGATATGAGGTGTATCTGGGCGAAGTGCTCCTTTCCGTTCTGGTGCTGTTCCTGACAGCGTGGCTGGTCATGCGGCATAAGAATATTATCCGGGTGCTGCTGATCGGTATGGCGGTCTGTTTCTTCTTCGGTATTGTTGTCTGCTTTGCGGCTGCCATGCTCCGCCTGGACTGTCCTTTGGAGCCGGCATTTATTCCGGATGAAAAAATACTGATTCAGGTGGTCCGCATAGCGGCGATTTCTCCCTGGGCATTTATCGGGTTTGAAAATATTTCTCACAGTGCTGAGGAATTTACCTTTCCGGTCAGAAAAACCTTCCGGATTCTGGCGGCTGCGGTCATTTCCTCCGCTCTGCTGTATATATTCCTGACCTTTCTTTCGGCTTCCTGCTATCCGCCTGAATATGGATCCTGGCTTGAATATATAAGGGACATCGGGAATCTGGATGGAATAAAGGGACTGCCCACATTTTATGCGGCTCAGCATTATCTGGGGAATTTTGGAATCTGGATGTTGATTCTGTCTCTTATGGCCCTGATCTTAAGCAGTCTGATCGGAAACATTCTTGCACTGAGCAGGCTTCTGTACGCGGTGGCTCAGGATGATATCATTCCGGAGAAATTCGCGGAGCTGAACGAGAAGGGGATTCCGGGAAACGCCGTTGTTCTGACAGCATGTATTTCCGCTCTGATTCCTCTGGCAGGCCGTACGGCGATTGGATGGATCGTGGATGTGACAACAATCGGAGCGACCCTGATCTATGGCTTTGTCTCTGCGTGCAGTTTGAAGATGGGCAGAGAACGGGATGACAGAGTGGAGATCTTTACGGGCGGCCTGGGTTTGGTGATCATGATTGTCATCGGCTGCCATCTGATGCTGCCGAATATATTAACAGGAGGCACGATGGAGCCGCAGACTTATATTCTTTTTACGGTCTGGGCAGTCCTTGGGTTCGTCTTTTTCCACTACATCCTGAAAAGAGACAATGAAAGACGCTTTGGGTATTCCATTATTGTGTGGATTGTCCTGCTCTCCCTGATCCTTTTTTCTTCTATGACCTGGATGGGCCAGGCCAATGTCAGTTCAGCCGGAGAAGTACTCTCGGAAATCCAGGAGCATTATGATCTGTGGGAGATCGAAGAAAGCGGGCAGAACTATATAGATGCGGAGTTTGAGGATCTGCACCGGTCCAACACACGGAGTGTTGTTTCCGTATTCGGCATGTTCGGTATCTCTCTGCTGGTTCTTGTGAATAATTTTTCGATCATGCAGAAGCGGGCAAGAGAAAACGAGATTGAGCTTGGCAATATCCGGGACATTGCCAACCGGGATCCGCTGACCGGGGTCAAGAGTAAGCATGCGTATTTCGAGCAGGAGCACAGGGTGAATGAAGCACTGGCTGAAAATCCCGCGCTGGAATTCGGCATAGTCGTATGCGATGTGAACGGGCTGAAGGCAGTGAATGACCTACAGGGACATAAAGCGGGCGATGAGTATATCTGCGAGGCCAGCCGGATGGTATGTGAGATTTTCCAGCACAGTCCGGTTTTCCGCATCGGGGGGGATGAATTTGCAGTCCTGCTGATGGGACGTGACTATGAGATCCGGGATGAACTGCTTAATGAACTGAACCGGCGGGCGGAGGCAAATATCGGTACCGGGAAGGCTACTCTTTCTGCGGGAATGGCTGAATACAGATCCGGGACTGACAGAAAATTCCATTCTGTTTTTGAACGGGCAGATGAGCAGATGTATCAGAGAAAGAAGCAGATGAAGAGTATGGGCGTTTCCGGGAGGTAGAGATGATCATGATGGAATGCTGGTACTTTGATGTGACCGCCCTGGCAGAGCCAGGGCGGTTTGCTTACGGACTGGAACGGCTTCCCTGGGAGGAGCGTAAGGAGAAAGTGCTGCGCTTTAGGCCTGAAGAGGCCAGGAGACTGAGCCTGGGGGCCGGTCTGCTGGCGGCCTTCTGTCTCCGCCGGGCAGGAGCGGCGGATCTTTCGCTGGGAACCGGAGAACACGGGAAGCCTTATCTGCTCCATGAACCGGAGATACATTTCAACCTGTCTCACAGCGGGAAGCTTGCCGTATGCGCCGTGGGAAATGAACCGATGGGGGTGGACGTGGAGGAACCGCAGGTGATGAAGGAAGGGGTAGCCAGACTCAGTTTTACTATTCAGGAGAAGGACTGGCTGGCGGCACAGCCGGATCAGGACCATGCCTTTGTGCGTTTGTGGACCAGGAAGGAGAGCCTGCTGAAGTTTTTTGGGAAAGGCTTTTATCAGTCTCCGCTGTCTGCAGATATCTGTCCTGATATTCCCAGGCAGGATGAGATATGCTTTTTTGAGACAGAAGCACAGGACCATCAGCTGTGTGTCTGCACAAAGGCTTCTGCTGTAAAATTCAGCAGGTGCAGTGCAGAGGAACTGTTGCAGTTCACGGTCTAATCGGCCGGGCTGTGGATTGCACGAGGAGGGCATCCGCAGCGTCGGTACTTAGTGAATGCAAGCGGAAGCGCAGCATGAGCTTAGTACCGTTACGCGAGGACTAAGCGCGAGCGTTGCTGCTTGCCAGTGGCAAGCGTTTAGCAACGACCGAGCCGGGAGGCGAGACCCCGACGACGCAATCACAACCCGGCCGGTTGGACCATGAACTGTAACGAGGAACTTTTCGGCCTATGATTTCTGTATTGCTTTTTAAAGAGGAATTTGCTATAATAGCACAGCACCATGTTAACGGACTAAAGTCCGAATAGCGTATCTTTTAGAATAGAAGGAGAAAAAATGAAGAAAAAACTTGCTCTTATTCTTGCAGCCTGCATGGGTCTTTCTATGGCATTCGCCGGCACCGCCATGGCGGCAGATGATTCTGACTGGGCATATATCGAAGGAAACGGCAAGATGATCGTCGGTATCACCATGTTTGCGCCCATGAATTATGAAGAAAACAACGAGCTGATCGGCTTTGATACAGAGCTGACCAAGGCTGTGTGCGAAAAACTCGGTGTGGAGCCGGAGTTTATTGAGATCAACTGGGATTCCAAGGAGATCGAGCTGAATTCCAAGAACATTGACTGCATATGGAACGGCATGTGCATTACCGAAGAGCGCAAGGAAAACATGAGCATTTCCGATCCCTATCTTCTGAATACCCAGGCCATGGTCATGAAGAGTGACCGTGAAGAAGAGATCATGGCGGATGTCTCCGGTCTGACCGTTGTGGCGGAACAGGGCTCCACCGGCGAGGGAAAGATCCTTGGCACGATCGAGGACGATGATACCGTTGAAGTCTCCGCACAGGAATACTTCAAGGACAGCAATTATGTCCCGGTAGATTCCATGGCAAAGGCTCTGATGGAAGTCAAGGCCGGAACAGCGGATCTGGCAGTGGTTGACAGTGTATGTGCACTGGCCATGGTCGGTGAAGGTACCGATTATGCAGACATGACCGTTAATCTGGACAACAACTTCGGCGAGCAGCAGTATGGCATCGCTTTCCGCAAGGGCTCTGACGTAACAGAGAAGGTCAATGCTGCAATTCAGGAGCTGTATGACGATGGTACTGTAGGAGAGATCGCCGAGAAATACGGTCTGACCGATATCCTGATCGCAAAATAAAAAACAATCTGTATCTGCCCGGCACGCTGAGAAGCTTCCGGGCAGATGAATTCATTTACAGGTATGATGGATCAAATGGGATGACGCGCCTTTTCATTTCTGCTCTTCGGGTCAGAATGGGTCAGGGGCGTCAGTCCCTTTTTGTTGGAGGAATTATATGACCCCGGTATCGGAAGTAGTGTCATCCCTGAACGGAGGCATCTTAATTAATTTACGGCTGTTTTTTATTACTCTGGTGTTTGCGCTGCCTCTGGGCCTGGTGATTATGTTCGGATCCCGGACCAGATTTCTCCCCCTGCGGTGGCTTACCAGAGTTTTTGTATGGGTAATACGCGGAACACCGCTGATGCTGCAGCTGTTCGTTGTACTGTATGCACCCGGCCTTCTGTTCAATATGCCCATGTCCAACCGCTTTCTTGCAGCTGAGATTGCTTTCATCATCAACTATGCCACATATTTCTCGGAAATATACAGAGGAGGTATAGAAAGCATTCCCAAAGGCCAGCATGAGGCCGGAGAAGTCCTCGGCATGACTAAGCCGCAGATCTTTTTCAAGGTTATCCTTATTCAGGTTGTCAAAAGGATCACGCCCGCCATGGGAAATGAACTGATCACCCTCACGAAGGATACGGCTCTCTCCCGTGTCATCGGCATTACGGAGATCATCATGTGTGCAGAGCGCTTTACCAAAAAAGGTCTTATCTGGCCGCTGTTCTCCACCGGGCTGTATTTCCTTGCAATGAATGGCGTTCTCACAATTCTGCTGGGCCGCTTCGAGAAAAAACTGGATTATTTTAAGGTCTGAGGAAGGGAGGACAGCCATGCCAATCTTGGAAGTACGAGGACTGAAGAAGCATTTTGAGAATCTGGAGGTTCTGAAGGGGATCAGTTTTTCTCTGGAGAAGGGGCAGGCCATGTCGCTGATCGGCGTTTCCGGAAGCGGAAAGACGACGCTGCTGCGCTGTCTGAACTTTCTGGAACGGCCTACGGAGGGTCAGATTCTTGTAGACGGAAATGTGATATTTGATTCCACCAATCCGGAGACTCAGAAAGAGAGCGAGATTCGGAAAAAAAGGCTGAATTTCGGACTTGTGTTTCAGTCCTTCAACCTGTTTCCGCAGTATACAGCACTCAAGAATGTTACTCTGGCGAAGGAGCTTCTGGACAAGGATACGCCGGAGTATAAGAATAACAGAAAGGATGCCATGGACAGGATCCGGACCGCAGGTGAAGAGATCCTGCGCAGCGTAGGCCTTCAGGACAAGCTTGATTATTATCCCCATCAGCTTTCCGGCGGGCAGCAGCAGAGAGTTGCCATTGCCCGTGCGCTGATGCTGGAGCCGAAGATCCTCTGTTTTGATGAACCGACCTCTGCCCTGGATCCGGAGCTGACCGGCGAGGTGCTGAAGGTCATCAACGGTCTCGCCCAGCGCAACACCACCATGGTCATCGTCACCCACGAAATGAAATTCGCCCACGATGTGTCCGACAAAGTGCTCTTCATGGACCAGGGCATCATTGTGGAACAGGGAACACCCGAAGAAGTCTTCGAACATCCCACCCAGGAACGCACGAAACAGTTCCTTGAACGATACAACGAATAATAATAAAAGGGGTCTGACCCCATTAACAAATTGTGAACATGTTCACAGTTTGTTAATGGGGTCAGACCCCTTTTTTTTGATTTATTTGGCCCATTTGCTCCAGAGGGAGTAGTAATTCTGTCCGTCCACAGTCATATAGGTACGAATGCGCACGTAATATTTTTTGCCGGGCTTCAGGCCGATGATCTTTTTGCCGGAATGATTATAGCCCCTCACGGTGACCGTTTTGCTGATATTCTTAAACCGGGGGTCAACGGCCAGCTGGATCTGGTAGCCGGTGATGTTTTTGACAGCCATCTTCTGGATCTGCTTTCTCCATTTCACATTGATTCCGTTCGGAATACTGTACACACCGGTGATCTTTGTCCCTTTCGGATTAATCCTGAAGTAGGCAAGTTTGTTTCCGCTGAAATTTCCCTTCAACCTGACCGAGACAGCGGCTCTGCCTACATTTTTGTTGCTCCTGAAGGCGACCGTATATCCGGAAGCGGGAATCGTTCTGCCTTCGGCTTTTACGGTAACAGAAGGCTTTTTGAACCTTCCGTCAAATATATAGGAATTTGGGGAAAGAATGACCTGCAGTGTGACAGGCCGGGGCTTTATCGTCCATTTTATTTGCTTATCGGCTGTTGTCCCGTCAGTCCACCTGCAGTTCTTTTTATCTGTGAGGGTAAGCGTGGCTGTGTAATTTCCTGCGTTTTTCCCGGTATTGCCTTTGATGGTATAGTATGGCGATTCGGCAACACCTGTCTGCGTTTTTCCGTTGTAAGTCAGTGTCTTTCCTGCAGGAGGTTTTACCGTACCCTGGATGGAGAAGGCTGTTTCGTAGCCGATATAGTTGCTGTAGATGACATCGGCACGGAATTCTTTCCCTCCTAAATGTATTTCCTTCAGAATGCCGTCCGGATAAAGGAAAGGAGTCAGATCGAACCGGTAGACTTCATCGTCCGGTACCATAACATAAAGAATCAGGGTCCATTCTCCAGGTGTAAAAACGCCTGTTTCCCCAATAGACTGATAGTAGGTTTCTCCGCTAATATGATCCCACCACATATATTCGATTTTATAACCTCTCACTGTCGGATCGGAAGAAGCGACGGAGACAAAACCGTTTTCAGGATAAGTAATTTTCTCTCCCGCCTGCGGCGTCTTAAAATTGCCGGCCGCCTGAAGGGTAAAGGATTTTATGGTGATACTCTGTGCATACGCTGCCCGTCCGCTGAAAACCACTGCCAATGCAGCAAGAACCCACAATACCAGAAGTATGACAGCCTGTTTCTTGGCCTGCTTTGTCATAGGAGCCTCCTTTCTTAAACATAACCCTCGGTTATGCGGGCTACAGAATTGATCCATCCCACACTTACGAGACCGGCCGCCCCGCTTTCCTGCGGATTTGTGACGAAATGTCCCAGATAACCCTGCAACTCATCCTCCCGGGACAGCTCTGTTTCCTCCGGCAGAACATCTTCACCCAATTTGTTAATGGGGTCAGACCCCTTTTTGTTTTGATATTATTTAGCCCATTTGCTCCAGAGGGAGTAGTAATTCTGTCCGTTCACAGTCATATAAGTACGAATGCGCACGTAATACTTTTTACCGGGCTTCAGGCCGACGATATTCTTGTAGGTATGATTATAGCCCCTCACGGTGGCTGTTTTGCTGATATTCTTAAACCGGGGGTCAACAGCCAGCTGGATCTGGTAGCCTGTGATGTTTTTGACAGCCATCTTCAGGGCCTGTCTTCTCCATTTCACCTTGATTCCGTTCGTGATACTGTACACACCGGTGATCTTTGTCCCTTTCGGATTGATCCTGAAGTAGGCAAGTTTGTTTCCGCTGAAATTTCCCTTCAGCCTGACCGAGACAGTGGCTCTGCCTACATTTCTGTTGCTTCTGAAGACGACCGAATATCCGGAAGCGGAAATCGTTCTGCCTTCGGCTTTTACGGTAACAGAAGGCTTTTTGAACCTTCCGTCAAATATATAGGAATTTGGGGAAAGGACGACCTGCAGTGTGACAGGTCGGGGCTTTATCGTCCATTTTATTTGCTTATCGGCTGTTGTCCCGTCAGTCCACCTGCAGTTCTTTTTATCTGTAAGGGTAAGCGTGGCTGTGTAATCGCCTGCGTTTTTCCCGGTATTGCCTTTGATGGTATAGTATGGCGATTCGTCAACACCTGTCTGTGTTTTTCCATTGTAGGTCAGTGTTTTTCCTGCAGGAGGTTTTACCGTACCTTGGATGGAAAAGGTTGTCGTGTAGCCGACATAACTATCACATATGGTGCCGACATGGAATTCTTTACCTCCTAAGTGTATTCTCTCCAGAATACTGTCCTGATAACAGAAAAGGGCCGGATCGATTCGGTAGACTTTTATATCCGGTACCTTGACATAAAGGGTCAGATTCCAGTCTCCAGGTGTGAATACGCCTGTTTCACCAATAGCCTGATAGTAGGATTTTCTGTGAATACAATCCCACCACAGATATTCGATTATATAACCTCTCACTGTCGGATCGGAAGAAGCGACGGAGACAAAACCGTTTTCAGGATAAGTGATTTTCTCTCCCGCCTGCGGCGTCTTAAAATTCCCGGCCGCCTGCAGGGTAAAGGATTTTATGGTGATATTCTGTGCATACGCTGTCCGCCCGCTGAAAACTACTGCCAATGCAGCAAGAACCCACAATACCAGAAGTATGACAGCCTGTTTCTTTGCCTGCTTTGTCATAGGAGCCTCCTTTCTTATTACAGAACCATATCAAATAGATAAAAAAATCCGAAAAAAACACCAAACTTATTTGCAATTCAGACATTTCATATATTCTTATTGTATATCAGTCGGCAGGAAAAATCAAGATTCGCCTGCATATCCATTATATAAAGCCACCGAACAATCCATAATCATCCTTGTATTCCTTACTGCCGCCACAGAGCTATGCTCTGGTTTCCAGGAATGACACAATCCGGATATTTTAAGTCACATTTCTTATAATGGCCTTCCAAAGCGCTTCTAAAGCGGTCATGGTATCCTTCTTTACAATCCCGGGCGGTTTGATTATAATAGTCCGGTGTATTTCATGACGTTTCATATGTTCTTTGGAGGTTTTGCAGTTAATGGAGCTACTACACGGTTCGCCGGCTGATGTATCCGGCAGAAGCGACAGAGAAATAAGGACCTACAGATTCCTGGACGGGCTGGGGATCCGGTTTGACCGGACGGATCATCCGGACCGGCCTGCCACAAGCATGGAGGTATGCGCGGATGTTGATGCGATCCTGAATGTGCATATCTGCAAGAATCTTTTCCTCTGCAACAGACAGAAGACGACTTTCTATCTGCTTGTGATGCCGGGCGACAAACCATTCAAAACGAAGGAGCTCTCGAAGCAGCTGGGGATCAGCCGACTTTCTTTTGCCGATGAGACTTTTATGGAGCAGTTTCTTGATATCCATCCGGGCAGCGTATCCGTACTGGGGCTGATGAATGATAAAGATCATCGGGTATCCCTTGTGATTGATGAGGACGTGCTGAAAGAGGAAATGTTCGGCTGTCATCCGTGTGAGAATACGAGTTCGATCCGGTTTGCGACCGCGGATCTGACAAACGTTATTCTTCCGGCGCTGGACATCAAGCCTGCCATCGTCCGTCTTGTGGGAACAGAGTGAAGTATTTTAAAAGACTATGGAGTAAAAAAGCAATGGAAAAACTGACACTGGAAAAAGCGAAAGAGATCAATGCACAGATGGTTACGGAAGAACACCTTATACTTCATGCAGCAAATGTGTCCGCAGCGATGGGTGCCATGGCGGAGCATTTTGGTGAAGATAAAGAGCACTGGCAGGCAGTGGGATGGCTTCATGATTATGACTACGAGAAATATCCGGAGGAACATCTGAAGCATACAGAGCAGCCTTTGCGTGAGCTCGGCGTTCCGGAAGAGGATATCCGCGCGATCCTCTCCCATGGTTATGGCATCTGTTCAGATGTAGAGCCTGTCACGGATATGGAAAAGAGTCTGTTTACCGTGGACGAGCTGACCGGCATCGTACAGGCGGCAGCCCTCATGCGTCCGACCGGCATTTCCGATATGGAAGTAAAGAGCTTCATGAAAAAGTGGAAAGATAAAAGATTTGCAGCAAAATGCGACCGCTCCCTGATTCTGAAAGGCTGCGAGATGCTCGGAATGGACATCAAAGAGGTCTCGGAAATTGTGATCAAAGGAATGAAGGAACTTGCTGAAAAAGAATGAAAAAGAGGGACAGTCCCTCATTCCCAAAAAATGGGAATGAGGGACTGTCCCTCTTTTTCACTCCTGCTGAATTGAGGCGGCCATGACCAGAACGAGCGACATGAAGTCATCGTCGGAGCTGGGGCGGAAGGTAAAGGTGGTTGCGATACCGTCTTTTTCCACAACCGTCAGGCAGGCTGTTTCCTGATCTTCCTGCATATAGCTCACAAAGGGTACGCCGTTGATCGTGAGGTCTGTAATGCCGGAAACGTCTTCGTCTTCTGCGAGAAGAGCCTTAACGCCTTCGATATCTTCAGCCTCGATCTCAGAGCGCACAACAGAGATGACGGCACTCTGGTCTCCTGTGGTGAAGTAACCCACATATCCATTGTCCAGATCATCTTCAGTCAGTTCATTCGGCTTCAGGGCTTTGGGAACCCACATTTTCCAGCCGGAATCCTCCAGAGAATAGAAATCACCGGAAGCAAGTAATTCCGCAGCATCTTCTTCCGCTACGATTTCCTCCCAGGTGATCACCGTGCTTTCACCAGACGCCTCCTCCGCATCGAGGAAATCCTCACCGGACTCCTGAACCTCACCGTCATCTTGGTTTGTGAAATCCTCAACAGCCCCGTCTACAGGCTGAACAGAAGACAGGATGATGTAGCTCAGATCTTTAAAATAATCATCCGCACACGGCCCGGCGCTGACTTCAAAAAAGCAGCCGTCGCCCACGTGAACAGCAATGGTTTCCTGTACCCAGCCGCTCACCTGATCGGCGAGGAAATAAGATACCGCCTCTTCCCCGTTCAGGACAGCAGGCTCAACCAGATCATAGTCCAGTTCTTTGAGTTCCTTAATATAACCCTCGGTTGTGCGGGCTTCAGAATTGATCCATCCCACACTTACGAGACCGGCCGCCCCGCTTTCCTGCGGATCTGTGACGAAATGTCCCAGATAACCCTGCGACTCATCCTCCCGGGACAGCTCTGTTTCCTTGTAGATATCAGGAATCCAGACCTTATAACCGAATTCATCAAAGAAGACAAAACGTCCGGTGAGGCCTGTTTCCTCCAGCAGAACCTCTTCACCCGGCCAGTAGAATCCTGCAGGTTCTGTTTCTTCAGATGCCGGAACGGTAAAATGTACGGAAACAGCCATCAATAATGTCAGTACTTTCAATAATGTTTTTTTCATTTTTTTCCTTTCTTGTTACTATTCAAAGCTTTCTTCGATACAGTTTGACGATTCACCACATCGCTGTACTACATTTTAACCCACTGCTTACAGCTTTTCAACAGAAAAACTTGTTCGTGTCATAGGCGTATGCTACACTTGTTACAGTTCACAGTCCACCCGGCCGGGCTGTGGATTGCATGAGGAGGGTATCCGCAGCGTCGGTACTTAGTGAATGCAAGCGGAAGCGCAGCATGAGCTTAGTACCGTTACGCGAGGACTAAGCGCGAGCGGCCTGACGACGCAACCACAGCCCGGCCGGGTGGACTGTGAACTGTAGCCTGCACTTCTGGCAGAGCCGGATAACTTCGTTTTGGGAGGAGGATGGGATGATAAAAGAGACTTTTTCTTTTCTTTCGGGAAACAAAAAGACGCAGATTCATGCGGTAAAGTGGTTTCCGGAGGATAAAAAATACGATGCGATCCTGCAGATCACTCATGGAATGGTAGAGTTCATAGAGCGCTACGAGGCGTTCGCCTCATTTCTGACGGGACATCGCATTCTTGTGGTCGGACATGACCATCTGGGACATGGTGCATCCATCGGATCTGAAAAAGACTGGGGATATTTTGCAAAAGGGAATCCGAGCATCCTGCTGGTTGAAGATATGCATCAGCTGCGCATGATCGTGCAGAAAGAGAACCCGGAAATACCTTATTTTATGCTGGGGCACAGTATGGGCTCCTATCTGCTCCGCAGATATCTGACTGTCCACGGGGAAGGACTTCGCGGTGCGATTATCATGGGAACCGGCTTTGTCCCACCCGGCACAGCTGCCATGGGGAGCAGAATATCATCGCTCATGTCGCTGCTGCAGGGGGACATGCATCGGTCCGGATTTGTCTCGGGTCTGGCTTTTAATAAAGGATACAGTAAATTTGACATGACCGGTCAGAATCCGGAGAACAGCTGGCTGACAAAAGACGCCGGCATAGTGAAGCGCTATTATCATGATCCCCGCTGCACGTACCAGTTCACACTGAACGGGTTTAAAGGACTGTTTGACACGGTGGCCTATACGTGCAGGCAGGAAAATGCAGATAAAATCCCTAAAAACCTTCCGATCCTGATCGTGTCGGGAAAGGACGACCCGGTCGGAGACTTCGGCGAGGGCGTGAAGAAGGTCAACGAAATGCTGAAAAAAGCAGGCATACATGACCTTTCAATGAAGCTCTTTGAAGGAGACCGGCACGAAATCCTTAATGAGCTGGACAGAGAAACAGTCTATGCATACCTGCTGGAATGGATTCAGAAAAGAAATTAAAGTCTGAATACTTTAGTTTCAAAGGGTGCAAGAAGGATTTTTCCTGTGATTTCTTCTTTTGTATCCAGGTCTGTGACGCTGGTTTTGAGCTCTGCTTCCTGTTGTGTCCATGCGAAGTTCAGAACAAAGAGCCAGGACCGGCCGTCTTTCTCCTTTACCGCCAGTTCACAGGCCTCCGGCAGATGGATGATGTCTGCAAAGGGTTCCGCCACACCGGTGTATTTGAGAAAAGCAGCCGTATTTTCCCTGGTGAAGGTGCCGCCGAAATGCAGAACACGGCCTTTGCCGACGGGATTCTCGATCAGGGCAGCGCGTCCACTGTAAAAATCATGCTCATACACAGCAAGGATCTTTGCCTCCGGCCCGGCGGTATTCAGGATATCACTGAAAATACCCGTAGGCAGGGACTGTCCGTCCCAGAGCATATGCTGCGGCTCATCTGCCGGCCCTGCAAAGGTAAACTCCGCGACATCACTGCCGGTGACAGGAGAGAGCAGACCGGGCATAGGCATCATCACACACTGGCCTGTAAGATCCTTCTGACCCGTACGTGCCCCGAGGATCAGCGTTCCGCCCTGCCGTACATACTCCTCCAGAAGATCTGCCCGCTCCCTTGTAAGGATTTCCGGATGCGGATAGAAGAGGACATCGTACTTACACAGCTCTGTGACCTCTGTGCTGGCAAGAAGCTGTACATAATCCAAGGGCGTATGACTTACCTGGGCGGCATACCAGATCTCCGCCTCACTCTGTTTTAAAAGACGTTCATGCCAGCGGTCCACAGCAGCGTCCCAGGTGTTGTCATAGTCCCGCACCAGACCGACCTTCGCTTTATAATCCGAGCCTGCCGTCTCTCCGACAGCGTTGATGCGGGTAAAGACATCCTTTACTTCTGCAAGTTTGCGGTTGTCCCGGTTATCATAATCCAGGATGCCGTGCCAGTAGATCTCCGTTCCCTGCGTGGCCGTGCGCCAGCGGAAGTAGCTGATAAAGTCCGCGCCATGGGCAATGCTCTGCATGGTCCAGAGCATGATCTGGCCGGGCTTGGGCGCCGGCGCTTCCATGCGGGTGTTCCAGCCGTTGGCTCCGGACTGCTGTTCCATGATGCCAAAGTGCGGGCATATGGAACGCACCTTTGCCAGATGCGCACTCCATTTCCTGTCGTTGAGCATGGTGTTGCGCATGGGATCCGAATCCAGGCAGAATGCGAAATTGGGATAGGAGTCATAAGTATATACATCCAGCGCCTCATCCTGCATCCGGTGATTGTCCAGACTCCCGAACATTCCGTTGGTAGTAATGAAGTCGCCCGGTTTGATGTATCTTCGCAGAATATCACTCTGCATCCGGCACCAGCGGTTGGCACTTTCGGAGACAAAACGGATGTAATCCAGACACTCATGGGGATTCGTGCTGTCGTGAATCGTAGGACGCGGCACATGGATCTCTTCCCACTCTGTATAGGTCTGGTTCCAGAAAACCGTGCCCCAGGCCTGGTTCAGAGCATCCAGTGTCTGATATTTATCCATGAGGAATTTCCGGAAGGCGATGGTATCGCTCTCAGAATAGAATTCATCTGTCTCACAGTTGATCTCGTTGTCGATCTGCCACCCGATGATACAGGGCCTTCCCGCGTAATGAGCCCCGATTTTGTCCACGACACGGGATACCAGCTCCTGATATTTGGGAGAATTATAGTTATAATGTCTTCTCATTCCGTGGCGGTACAGAACGCCGTCCATACGGGCGTTAAGCACCTCAGGATATTTTTCCGTCAGCCAGGCCGGCGGCGTGGCTGACGGGGT
>Ga0310695_10008428_pt1 | contig 15945 bp, 16 predicted proteins | sample RumenRJG_04DNA_FD_203882 | JGI IMG/M metagenome (GOLD analysis project Ga0310695, IMG submission 203882) | Bovine rumen microbial communities from Lethbridge, Alberta, Canada - RJG_04 (v2) (version 2) | ecosystem: Host-associated > Mammals > Digestive system > Stomach > Rumen | place: Canada...
GTAGGCGAGATCTTCAAGTTGACTGATCTCCGACGCCAGAAACACGCCGTCGAGATTCTCATCGGGATCGGGAAAGGCGCCGAGCGGGAACTCTTTCATGGGCAGAGCGACGTCACGGTGATCCTTCGGATAGATGTGGAGATCGTCCTGGCCGAGTATCTGTTTCATTCGACATTCTCCTCTCTGTCCGAGCTCCGGGTCGACAGAAATTCAGTCTGAGTTCCCGTCGGCAGTCCGGTCTCGTTGATGAAGCCGGACGGCCGGTACATGGGCTCTTCGTAGATCTCGTAACGCAAGCCGTCGTCTTCGGTCTTCTCGATCGGCGTCACGTAGCCGATCATGATGTCGCTGCGGTCGTCGTTGGGTCGAATGACAATGCGGTCGGCAAGGATCGACGACATTTTGGCGGCAAAGTCGGCCGGCGTCAGCTTTTGGTCCGAGATGTTCCGGTTGCTGTAGGCAGTGCAGCGAAGAGCCTCTCGGATCTTGAAGCATACCTTATTCGGGTCGAGATTATCGATCAATGAATCGTCTACGATGTCCATGCTGTTGCTCAGCTGACTGAAGACGGTGATCTCGTCTTCAGTGAGTCTACCGATGACACCGCTGAGATCGGGTCCGTCATCTGTTCTCGGTTTCACCACCTTTCTGCTGCGATAGATCACATCAAAGTCGCTGTCTGTGACGGTCTTCTGGTTGGTTTCCATTTCGTTGAATCTCCTTTCGTGTTGGTATCTACAGTGACATGATATATGGAGAAAACTGCGACGGCCGTTTGAAAAAATAAATTCAGATTGCGTAAGCAATCTGTTTCACGCCGCCCGACGACGATCCCATAGGTCGATTCATCGTCGTCGGGCGGATGCATAGACAATGAATCTCTTTATACAAAATGAGTGAAGCACTCGCAACACTGGTTTTCTCTTCGGGAGGTAGCTCTGCAACTCTTTCATTTATTGGGCAGTATGACTTTAATGCCAATGGCACGGACACGAGTGTCATAAAGACTTTTAATTTCAACTCTGATGTCGATGCACTGTTCGGATGGATTTCTGTCACTTCTACGTATACTGGGTATAGAGGTACCTGGTACAACTGGGCTGATGGAGTCAATAGTCGATGGATATGTACTGGTATGACAATTTCTGTACAGAATCCGGATAAGGAATCTGGTCCAAATCCAAATTGTACGTTAACTTCGACGGCGTTTCAGATCTACGGAGCCGGTAGTTATCCACAGTGCACCGGCAAAATTCGAGTGTTTGGCTAAAATAAACTAGAGGGAGGCGAAAAGCCTTCCTCTAGTCTTTTTCTTATGCAATGACTCGTCTCGGCGGCAGGATTTCCTGATGGGCCGCTTCCGTGAATTCTTCTCGGCATTTGAAGTTGTTGGCCACCAACTTACGAGCCGCGACGGGATCAGAAGCAATGCACTCTCGAACGGTCATGCCACCGTAGAATGTGCAGTTGTACGGCAGATGAATTTCATCGAAGTCACCAGATGTGATCATCGTCGCCAACTTGTCCGCATCCATGTACATGCAGAAAGCTATGTTTCGGACGCCGTCGGCAACGTGAATGTCGTAGAAACGGTGACTCGGATCCACCGTGTTGCTGAGCTTGTATACGATCTGAAGTCCCGGAATCGTCGAGCTGACATAGCGATTGCTCGTTGACTGGGCGACTTCAAACAGCACATTGGTCGGCACAGGTTTGATTTTTTCGGGGTAGTACCATTTGACCGACTTCTTTATCTTCTGCAGGTCGATGACCAACCTGAACACATCGGAGAGAAACAGCGCGTCCATGGAGGGTGTGAAAATGTGCACCCTTTGGTACGTCATTTGCGATGCCACCCGATAGGCGTCACGATAGGCTCCCGGTGTCAGGAGAATCAGATTCAGTTCCTGATGGAGGGCATCGGTGACCAGATACATCGTGTCCATGTACGTTGCGCTATTGGCAAAAGGCTGGCGGAAGAGACCGACATAGCCTGCTACTGTGGTACCCAATCGCACCACCACCTTTCAAGACAGATATTTCCTGTCGAATCCAATGACTGTTACTGAGTTGTCTGACCAGATGCCGCGAGCTGCCGCGGCCCGAAGGTGGTGTAGACTTGGTGCAATTGATTATCCGATGCTAAATTAGATTGGTGACATCTTAACCAAATATGTGTGCCGAATACCGAGATCCGCAATAAGATCCACCGCCCGCTCGGGCGCCATGGGTTAATGTTGTGGATGTCATCGACACCCATGCAGTATTGGAGGTGTATGTTTCTCCGTCGACATACGCTCCAGTACTAGGGTTTATATATGGGGCTGCTAGATACACTGTTACGGCATCGTTAAATGCAACTACCGGAGCATACCAAATTGGAACGACATTAACACTCGTGGATGTTCCATTCTTGAATTGGAGATCAATAAAGATTCCGAAGAGAGCTCCAGAAAAAGTCTTCGCCGTTGCGCTTCCGCCAGATGACGTGAATGTGCCAGAAGCCTTCAACGAAATGATTGCCGCCGCGTTGCCACTCGATATTGCAAGAGTTATGAGCGCATTGCCCATTAGTCAAAACTATCGGAATCGATACAACAAAAGCTCTTACTCGGCAACAGCCAACCCCGCGAATCCCAAAAAGAAACGCCCGTCGTGAGCGTTTCTTCTTTTTGCCCGGCCGTCAGACCGGAGTGACCGTCGGCTTCTTGGGCATGGCGTTCTTGACTCTGCGTCCGAAGTTGCCCAGCGCGTTCGCAATCCTGTCGTGGCCACCGTCCTCTTCCATGACGTACGCTGCGCCGGCTCCGAGGCCGATGCCGACGACGGTCTTGCCGAGACCGGTCACGACGTTGCCACTGACGATGGTGCCAATACCTTCGATGACACACTGTATACCTCTGGCCTCCAGATAGAGACCGGCGGCGTCGCCCAGAATCGTGTAGATGTCATTTTCATTCATGATGTTTCCTCCGTTCAAAATGAGTTTGGGTTCTGTCTACATCTGAATGATATGTCGTCGTAAACATCGGAAATTCCCGACCGAAAACACCGACATAAGCCAATTTCGACCTCTGAAAGGAGGTGCTGCCAATGGCCGATCGTACCGTCAGCCTCCGTCCGTTTGCGAAGGAGCTGATGTCGATTTCTCTCAGTCTCGTCTGGAAGGACCCGTACTATGCCCATGCTTCGGAACCTTCGAACGTCCGCATCGACGCAGAGACCTACGTGGCGTCACGCCTCGGGATTCTGACGTTCGATTCGGTGCTCGGGTTCCATGAAGAGGTGCTGAGTCAGTTCTTTAGTGACCCGGACACCATCGTCCAGTATCTGGACAACAAACGCTCCATTCCGACCGAGTACCGAGACGCCATTGTGGCTGCAGAAGCCAACTACATGATTGACTACTGGGAGTCCGAAGACGGCGAACCGAACGACTACTATCGAGCCCTGTTCGGTCTGCCTCCCGTCGGCACCCAGGAGTTCGACTTCATCTACAACACATCGTACGCCGATATCGACATGACGGTGCCGGTCCATCGGCTGCCGTATTCGGATCGGATTCGACTCGAGAACCTCGGCTACTTCAAGGATCTCCGGTCGCAGGACCGATACAAGTCCGACAGGTACAAGTACCTGGACCACCTCGGCCGTTATCGCATCTATCCGTACGCAGCCAGATCTGCGGAGCCATACGAACTGCTGTTCATCAGCCAGTCGTCGTACGAGTATCTGCGTCGAGACTTCATTAAGGTCTACGAACAGTGCCGTCGCATGGTCCTCCGCGTCTACTACAATGAAGCCTATCGGAACCGCTCCCACATCTACGAAGGATTTCTCGGCATGTGCATGCTCTTCATGACGCAGCAGCGCATGTTCGAGAAGTATCTCGAGGCTGACATCTCGCGAGACTTCTACGATCTCGAGTCGTTGAAGCTCGTCTACGATGCCTATTCGGTGCCGTTCTATTCATCGATTCCGCTGAAGTACCACATGAGGATCGTGAAGCGACTCAACGAGCTCATCTCCCACAAGGGATCGACTCGGGTCTTCTACGACCTCTTCGAAATCTTCGACTTCGGCATCATGGACGCCTTCGAGTACTTCATTGTCAAGGAGCGTCTCACCGACGAAGACGGCAATCCGCTGTTTCGAGACTCCGAAGGCAACGTCCTGAGCCCGAAGGACATGTGGAAACTCCACTTCGCCCGAATCGGCTGGAAGGACAACAAGTTCGTCGAACTGACCGACGTCAACAACCGCGTCGAATACGAAGAATTGACGGTACCGGACCCGTACTGGATCGAAGACGAAGATCTCCAGAATAAGCTCTATGGCGAAGACTGGAACTATTTCAAGACCAAGTACATGGGCGTCCAGATCATGTTCGACCTCAGCGAGCTGATCTTCCAGACCTGCTACTTCCTCCACGAGCTGCTGGACAACCGGCAGTCGCTGTCGAAGATTACCACCTACTACAACCTCATGGGACAGGACATCCCGATCTTTGACCTCGTCGTCTACGCCGTCGCCCTCATGTGTCGCAATGCCGGCTATGCGGGAGACATTCCGAGCGATCCGGCCTCCGTTGCCGCCATCTACGGCTACAATTTCAAGGAGTGCACCGAACTGCTCCGTGTCGCCACCATGACAATGGACGACTTTGTCAAAGAGATCAAACGGTCTATCACCGAGTACGTCAACGACAACGAGATGCTCCGAGAGGACGAGACACTCCTCTGGCTCATCGACCACATCACCGACGGCGCCTTCAACTACCTCGGCGACGACTTCCCCTACGGCGAATGGGGCTATGCTCCTCCGCCGGTGTTTCTCCACGACTATTGGCCGTCGGAGAACTCCGTCAAGGCTGTGGCCGAGTATCTGTCCCAGACGATCACAAAGTTAAAGACCGACTTCGACCACCACACGAAATACGAAATTTTCAAGATCTATCGGAAGTTCAAGACCGATGACGACCGCGTCTTTCGAGTCCTCGGCTTCGGCGGTTCCCACAAGGTGCTCATCGTCAAGTCCGAAGACTGGACCGATGAGAAACTTCGGGCCCTTCGACAGGCGTCCATCGCCTCCTATGAAGGATGTCTCGACTGGCTGAATCGCCTGCTGCGCATCCGCCGGTCTCTGACCATCGATCCGAACCTTTTGAAGATCATTCAGGACATGGACATCGAAAACGTCGACGACGTCGATAAGGTCTACAAGCACATCGAAGAACTCGACGACTACATTGACTACAAGATCCAGACGTCGGTGTCCCGATACGACTACAACATCTATGCAGACCTTCGTCAGATTCTCATGACGACGAAGCAGATGAACGCGACGTTCATGAAGCGCAACGGAGAAGTTGCATCGACCTACGCCGATCTGCTGAAGGACATCAACTACCAGCTGTATCTGCGACTCGTCGACGAAGACATCGACGGCAACTCCGAAGAGCAGTACGTGCTCCAGACGCTGTCGAGACTCTGCGACGACATCACGATTCTCGAAGCTGCCAACACCAGCAACATCAACCGCATCGTTAACTATCTGCGAAAGCTGCTGATGTTCTTCAAGTCGGCGAAGGTCGACGTCGTGAAGTTCAACATCATCTATCTCATTACGGACCGGGGCATGAACTTCATCAAGTTCGTCTCGGACATCTGGTCCCAGAACGTCACGGCCTTCTCGGACCGCAACCATCTGCGGGACATCTTTCGGATGTATCCCGTCGTCTGGTATGTCTACATCACCCAGTACTGGCTCGACCGGACTCTACCACTCATCGACAAGAATATGGGAGTCGACGTCCATCAGCAGCTCCGAGACATTCTTCTCTACGTCGACGAGCTCATGAACCAATCGAAACTCTATCTGAAGGATGAATTCCAGTTCCTGTTCGACTGGCTCCACCACATTGACATGAACCTGCAGCATCGGGAGCGCCTGTTGTTGCTGGAGCTGAGACGCACCGATCTGACCCAGACCCAACGACTCGTCGTCGATGCGTCGCTCCACGACGTCCTTCTGGCACGTCGAGACGTTCGACACATTGCATCCAACTTCCCCATGTCCGACGGCATCGACTCGGTGTCCTTCGACGAAGGTCACTGGTCCACCATGCCGCTCGACTCGTCCATCCGTCTCTCCGACGTCTCAGAGACACCGGTCCGTGACGGAACGTTTCTCACCGACAGCCTCAGGAAGATCTCGGAAGTTCCAACACCCTGAGACACTCCGGTAAATGATTTCATGAAAGGAGCTCTCCGTCATGGAAGTTCGTAACATCAATGACTGCATGATTCCGATCGACAAGCTCATGCCGAAGCAGAATCAGAAATCGAAGCTGGCCCGTGGTGTGCTCTATCGCGAGGACAGGGACCAGTACGGCCGCAAGATTTTCCATAAGGTGGCCGAGAACACCGTCGTTCTGGGCGGCGCCATCGCTGCGCTGGAGCGGCTCACCAACAAGACGGCGTCGTTCCGTCCGAACACGCTGAACCAGATTCTCAACCTTAACACTGGCTACGACTACCATGTGACATCAACGCCCATTGCCCTCTTCGGCTGCGGTGTCGGTGGCGCCAGCATGACGTTCGGTGACGTCTACGATCCCAGCGTCAAGCAGAACAACGTTGCCAGCCTGCTGCCGATGATGGTCTCCGAGAACGAACTGACCGGCGTCGATGCTGCCAAGTACATGATGCGGACCACCGTCAGCACGCCCGGCGGCACCAACCTCAACTGCTGGTACCTGAAGGAGTTCGACATCGACCCTGTCATCACGAGCCTCTGGAAGGACGCCGCCGACGAAGACGACGACGGCACGGAGATCACTGAAGACATTTCCGAGTCGACGTCCGAGAACGGTGTCGAGTCCTTCGCCCAGTTCAAGCTGGTGCTCCGTGATGACGACGTCCGCAGCTACTACAAGGCGATGGGCACGCTGCCCCAGGCTCGCTTCAACTCCATCGGTCTCTACGTCGGTGAGAAGGTCACCATCGGCACCTATGAGGACTATGTCAACGTCAGCCTCTTCTCCGTCGTCAACTTCAACAACGAAGCATTGGCCGAGAGAAAAGAAGTGACGTACATGTATAGGGTCTACTCACTCATCTAATCGACACAAAAAGAAAGACTGCAGAAATTGCAGTCTTTCTTTTTCGGCCTCAGCCGGTGCCGGTTTCGGTTTCGTCACTGACCTCGGCCATTGTCCGGGTATTATACATCCATGACCGGACAATCTCGGCATTTGTCTTTGCTTCTGGGTCAATGTACGGTCCGAAGTTCGGCGCGACATCCGGCTCGCTCAGTCCGTAGGGGTCTCGGTCGATGACGACCGAATTTCCGCGGAAACGTCCTTCGGCAATGTCGACGACGAGATTATCCTCCGTCTCCGTCAATGTGTCAACTCCGACACGTTTGACGTTATCCCTAATGACTAGCAAGTAGCCAGCCCAATGGAAAGTCGGGTCTTTGTCGTCGATGACTTTGGACCCGCGGAGCTCGATGGCCGAAGCGCCGTAACGGCTTAGAATATGCTCAATGAATTCATTTCGCCGATCCATAGACCAACCGCCGCCCTTTTCTTGGTCTTTCCAGATGTTTACGGCCATGCAGACCGCCTCTGCATCCGGACGATGAAGTTCACCACTATCGTCCGTGATGTAGCCGATAATGATGCCCCGTCTATATTCGACTGGAACTTTAAACGGGACGAATCGAGTGAATAGGCTTAATGTCGTTCTGTCTCTCTTCATGGTCTGTCTCCTTTCATCTCGTGATTCTGTCCGTTACCTTCGCGAGGATTTCGAACACCGTTGTCGCCTGCGGGATCTGATAGTCATCGATGGCACCATCGTTGCTCTGTTCAACTGCTCCAATGTAGGCACGGTCGAAGGCATCGTGGCCCTTGATGTAGAGGTAATCGATGAAGCTCTTGCCTCCGAAATGGGCCATCATTTCATGGTAGCTGTTCTTGCGCACGATCAGATCGCCGCAGGAGATGGCGCGAAGTTTCAGCCTCACCAGAATCTGTCGATCGGTTTCGATCAGTGCACTGTGCAGGCTACGATGCCACTGCATGTACATAGGCCTCGTCCGCACCAGTGCCCAGTATCCAGACGGTGTCTCAACGAGACGTTCTACGTTTGGATCCAGCTCAATGTCGGGTTTCTGCTTCCATGCCCAGTCGACCGAGCCTATGCAGTATGGCGCATGGATGGCCATCGGCTTATCGGTCCAGGACGTTGTTGCCGAGTAAACGTTCTTTGTCATAGTGGATCTCCTTTCTTCAGCCGAGCGAAAGATTTTTTGTGCGCTCGACCTTTACCTCACAGAAATGATATGTCGGCGACGACGTCGACTTTACGGGCCGAAAACACCGGAGTAACGTTTCAGAAACCCATCGTGAGGTGATACTATGCCTATGGTACCTCAGGCGGTTAAGGAGGAACTCCTCAAGAAACCGCGTAACGAACTGACCGTGTCATATCTGGTGTCAAAGATCAGCAACACCACCAAGATTCAGAAAGATGATCACGGCCACAGAAAGTTTGACATTTCGACTCCCGAATGGGACATTCGTGGGAAGATTCATCTGAAGGCCGGCGAATACATCAACACCACCGACGTCGACACGACGCTGGGCCAGCTGCTGTTGAATCGCCTGCTCATCGAAGACTACATTGAGATTGCCTTCGAAAACCACTACTGCAACGACGTCATGGACAAGAAGGCGTTCGGCAAGATCATGGATCGACTTGCCGTCATGCTGATGGAGAATAAGATCCAGCTGAATCCGAACGTCGTCAAGTTTCTCCAGGCCTTCGAGTTCTACGGCCTCATGTTGTGCTCGGCATTGTCGCCGTCATTCTCTCCCGGCGTCTTCTCCGTCAACGATGAGATCCGGAAGAGACGTGACGAACTCTTCGCCAAGTACGGAGACAAGCCGTCGACGGTCGAGACCATCAAGATCGAAGACGAGCTGACGAAGGAGGCCCACAAGCTGCTGAAGGACGACCCCGGCATGACGCTGTTCGACTCCGGCTCCCGTGGTTCCTTCGACGACAACTACAAGATGATGTCCATCATGGTCGGTCCCGTCAAGAACATGGCCACCGGCAACTTCGACGTCGTCAAGAATAACTACTTTGACGGCATCGACCGTCGTGATATTCCAGCCATTGCCAACACCATGGTCAACGGCCCCTATGCCAAAGCTGTCGGCACGGCAGAGGGCGGCTACCTGACGAAGCAGTTCTACGCCGTCTACCAGTCCATCGCCATCGACGAACCCGGCACCGACTGTGGCTCCAAGGGCTACATGCCGGTGTTCCTGACGCCCCAGAACTACAGCAAGTACATGTGGCAGTACGTCGTCGACGGAGGCCGCACCGTGCTGCTGACGGACGACAACAAGTCGAAGTACGTCAACCGGGCAGTGAAGCTTCGTTCACCCATCGGCTGTCTCGGCAAGAAGCTCTGCAACAAGTGCATGGGCGAGCGCTTCTACAAACTGACCATCGAGAACGTCGGTCTAACGACGTCTCGTCTGCCGAACTCCATCATGAACGACTCTCTGAAGAACTTCCACAAGACGAAGATGAGTCTGGCCACCGTTGATCCGGATAAACTTCTGATTGACTGACAAGACACTATGGAGACATTGAATAGAATACTCGAAGTCATGAGGGCAGTTGGCCTGGCACTGGCGATCATCCTGGCCCTGGTGCTGCTGTTGGTACTGGTCCTCTACATTCGAGACGAGCTCTGGCTCCGACGACTCAACAGACGAATCCGCCGGCAGCACAACGATCTCTCGGACTCCAATAAAATCGAACCTCCCGATATAACAGAAGGTAGACCGGAATGACCGGTCTACCTTTTGGCCGTATATTATCTATGAGATCATCAATAGAAAGGGAGGGCCTAAAATGGCACGCATCATCAATGGAGAGGTCTGCGGCTACGTGGATCCGAACTATCACATCAGCTTAGAAGAGTCTCTGGCGCACGCCGCCGAAAATCTTTCGTCTGCAAGGGCGCACCGTAGTGACGATGGACAGCCGACCGCCGACGAACGGCTGTTCTTCTACCTACTGCAGCTCTACGTCGAAAGGAACTATTCGGACACATCGAACATTCCGTTCTGTCCGTTCAGGCCGCATGTCGCCGACGTCTCGACACTCATTTCGGACATCGATGCGCTCAATGCGACGCTGAAGGATCCGAAGAGATTCGGTGGCAACACGAAGTGTCGTCGTGAGCACGAGGACTTGGCTCGGTTCCTTGCCGACCTCTGCGACAGCTGGATGGAGCGGGCGCCGATCAAAGCTGCTTCGGCCATCGTCTAGAGAAAGGAGACCCAATGGACATCGAACCGAAGAAAAAGATCTTTCCGAAAATGAAATGCAGCTTCTGTGGCTGCGACACGGAACTCAAGTACATCACGCCGAGTTCGCTGTCGCCGACCGGCATCGAAGACCATCCGCGCTGCGGCGTCTGTCTCGCCAAGGAAATGGGCAACCGTCTGAAGGAGGCCGTCGGACCGACGGTCTATACGTCGAAGCACGTCGAAGAAGTCGACCGAGTCTTCGGCTACGACAAGCAGATGTCGCTCCATCTGGAACGACTCGACATCGAGATTCGTCGCAGCCGTCGATGGAACGTCTTCGCCGTCTCCACGGACCCATGGAATCGACTCGACGGAGACGTCTGGATCGTTCGAATCCACAACCCGATTCTGGAGCTGATCGAGTCCTGGACACTGCACGCCATCACCCCGGCGGCGCTCATGAGTCAGCTCGAGTCCCTGTTCCGGACGGTGTTCCCGAACGGCGAATACCCGCGTCGTCTCGTCGTCGACGAAGACGACTGACCAAAGCAAAAAAGAAAGACCGCGTGGTCTTTCTTTTTTATACGGTCCCGAACCAGACATTAACCTTGGACGGTCAACGTTTGGCTGGAACCTGACGAATGAGAGCACTCGCGGCGCTGACCCATTCGTTGAACTGCATGTGAGACGCCCTGAACTGGGCACAACAGTTCCGCAGCTGGTCGTACAGTTGCTTCGCCATGTTCCCGTCCGGGCAGAGAGTTCCGACTTCGAAGAGAAGCCGAAGCTCTTGTAGCTGTACGCTCGCTGAGTCTTTCATACCGGCTCAGCGAGCCTTTTGGCCCATTTTTATTGTGATCCGCAGGGTGGATTCGAACCGTACCTTAACCTAGAACGAATGACGGGAGGAATGTAAGATGCTTACTTTCCGTGACCGCCTGAACAGCTACGGCGTCATCTCGGAGATGGTGTCGCTTGTGAATCGGGCGGCTAAGGACGGCAAGGTCCAGGTCAAGTACGCCGACCACGTCGTCTTCATGCTTCGCGACACCAATCGGTTTGCAGCTCAGACGATTGAGAAGTCCATCACCACAAAGCTGCTGGAGCGGGCCATTGTCTACGAACTCTTCTGTCTCGACGCCAACCGTAAGTCTCTGGTTGGTTCCGTCAAGAACGTCGACCTGAGCAACATTTCTCTGTTGAACCACCTCGGGTCCATTGATCCCCGCATGCTGTCGGGATTCGGTGGCCAGCCGATGGTCATTCTCCAGAACATCATGGCACTCGTGACGATCTACTATGCCCACGCGACGAAGCACACCAGCGAGATCCAGTCGATTCTCGCCATGGATGCCGAACACACCAAAGAGACCGAGACCGTCGCCGCCATCCGGACCCTTCAGGGCTATCTCGACAGTTTCCGTATCGGCTGTCGTTCCGCCAAGGACAACAGCGTCTGTCTTGAACTGAAGGGCAACATCGCCGCCACCAAGAAGTCCGGTGCGAAACCCCACTGAGAAAACAAGGCCGTAAATTGGCCAACCGAAGAACGAGAGTGCCGGACACTCTCGTTTCTTTTTGCCATACCAAAGGGGTGACCTTAGTATGAGATTTTCAAAGCAAATTCTGCCGCAGCTCGTCGATCAGAAGGGCTGGTTTGCCGCCGTTGAGACGATCAGTTCTCCGGAGGTAGCCCAAGAATTCTTTGGCATCAAGGGTCATCCGGCAACAGAGAATCCGATCATGCAACTGCCGGATACCATTCGCAACATCAACTCCGGATCTCCGGAGAAAGTCATGAGAGCCTGCGACCTGCTCATCAACTCCATCTACGACTGGGAGGCCGACTTCCGCAGTCAGGTCAACGCCATCGTCAGCCAGATCCTCGGCCACAACACCAAGAAGGCAAAGCTTCTGACGAAGTGCATTCGAGACGCCGAACGTGAGGCAAAGGAGTACGATCGACTCGACCGTCAGAAGAGCGGCACACCGGACCAACTGGCCAAGTACCGCCAGTCTGCTGAAGAGGCTCGCAGCTGTGCCGAAACGCTTCGAACTGAACTGAAGCGCTGCCGACTCGGACTCGAGGTGCCGACCCAGGCGTTGGTGGCTCTCGGTGAGAGCACTGCCGCCGCCGATGCTGCCATGACGCTTCTCGATGACCTCCGCAAGAGGACCTTCAGTCTGCTCGAGTCCCGCACCGATCGGACGAACCTCCAGTTCGGCATGCTGAAGGATGAACAGTACGTCGAGCAGCTGAGCCGACTGACTCAGTCCATGAGTCGCGGTCCCTGGTACGAGACCTACAACCGTAGCATTCGAGCCATCGATGTAGCGTCTCGGTCCATCTATGACAACGACTTCTCGACCGGAGACATGTCGCTGTATCCAGCATCGGCCACCGCCGACATGGAACGGCATCTGAGCTGGTGTCGAAAGGAGTGCGACCGGTATCGGAAGCGTCTCCGTTTCCTCAAGAGCGAACTGTCTGCCATCAAAGGTGGACGTATGACGTCGTACTCTCTCGAGATGATCTGTCGAGAGCTGGCCTTCTGGTCGACGTACCTCGTGAACTTCTCCGCCGTCATGGCCGGATCCATCGAGCCACAGCTGGCCATCGTCAACGGCATCGCCAGAGACGGTCGCGACTAAACCAAAAAAGAACTGAGCCGAAGCTCAGTTCTTTTTCTTCAGCAGCGTGTTGCTGCCGCCGACTCCGAGTTGAAAGTACCGCAGCAGACGGACACCGCTTTTCGTCAGTTCGAAGTTCGCCTGCCAGGTTTCGACACCCTTCCGTAGTGTGTACTGGATGGCATCGACGTACTCCTGCATGTAGCAGCACATGAGGTTCTCGGTGAACTCCGGTGCATCGTAGAGGAACGTGAAGAGGACGACGCCGCGCTGTTTTCCGCTAAGACCGTCGGCGACACCGACCATGCGACGAATGTCCCACTCCGTCAGTACATGGGGAGCCGGGTTATTTTTCTTCTTGCAGTAGTCCGGAAGGTCCCACTCGATCTGGGCCAGCGGCATCATGACGATGATGGCTGTGTCACGAGCCATGAAGTCGACGCGCGTCATGCCGCACCACTTCTTCTCGTAGATGTCGTCCGGCGTCGTGATGTAGACCATGTTCGAGAAGGCGTCGCGACGCATCGACTGGAGCACGTAGTATCTGGCGCTCATGTCGCTGATGCCGATCCAGCTCTTCGTCGGACTCGACACTCGATCCAACGAGATGGCGTCCATGGTGTATTGGGTGCGGCGATCCGGGTTTCTGGATTTTCTTAGGAGACAGGGCCGGCCACCCAACATGACGTTGCCGACTCGACCCTTTGTCGGTATGAAGGCCGTCTCATTCCTGTCATCGATGAGGACGTTGACGGCATGCTGGGTGACGCGCTCCAACACGATACCTTCGAGTAGTTCCACCCGAAAGTGGAATGAGTCATGGATCTCAATGTTGAAGTTCATACCCTCCGGAGGCTTCGGCGGTCCACCGTTCGGCAGAGTCGCTGTCACGATCGACGGAGGTACCAGTATGTCGTCACGCTCCACAGTCGCATTGTCGGGAACGATAATCTCTCCGCGAGCCGACCGTCCGTCACTGAGGTCGAGCTCCGGGTCAGAATGGACGAGATCCACCGACTGGATCTCGTCCTTCTGTATGACTTTCTTTCTCACGGGTCAATTTCGATGTCATCCGCCGCGGACTCGATGTAGGCCGAGTCCTGGTAGATCGGATAGTCGGAGTCGTAGAGATGGAGACGATGGCCGAAGTCGTCCGTCTCCTTCGCATCTTCGACGGGGACGGTCGGTTCGGCAGAGTTAATCTCTTCGGGCTCCTGGTTCTTGGCGATGCTCCGCTGGACCTCTTCGGCCTTCGCCTTGACGGCTGCGGTATTCATCGCCATGAGGTTGTCGACGAACCCTAACTTCAGGAAACCGGTGACGACGGCTTCGTTGAGGTACTCCGACATGTTCGGTACGTTGTTGATGGTGTTGATGATGCCAGGGAACGGCGTGTACTTGTAGACGGGCACGCCGATGTCGGTCTTGGACATGGCATCGGGATTCTTCCAGCAGTCCGGTGTCGGAATGAATCCGTTGACGGTCAGGAAGCCGTGATATGCGCGGAACACCGACGGATCCGACGTCTTGGTGAAGTACGGATCCCAGAGGACGACGGCATCGCGGCCGCCGAGGCTGTTCTCGAGCAGATAGACGATGGATCCGATCTGCATGGAACCTTCGTCGCTGTTGTCGTACTTTTCGTAGTTCGTGATGAGGCCACTGAAACTGCTCGGCATTGAAATGACCGGATAGAGACCCAGTGTGATGTAGTCATTCAACCGGTTGATTTCGTCTTCGGTGACGGCGCCGCCATCGATGGGATCGACGATGGGAATTCTCGAGAAGTAGACCTTCTCCGGCGTGTCGGCGTCGTCGGCGACCTGTTTCCGGAGTTCGAGACTCCAGCCGACGAAGCCCTCCTGTTCGTCCGACGACCTCGGGTTCCGGAAGCCGGTGACGGCTTCGGTTATAATGGTTCCGAAGAACTTTTGGCTGATGGCGAACAGGTTGTCGACCGTGCCGTTGTAGCTGTAGAGATTGCTGAATCCGACCTTGTTGTACAGCTCCTTCTTGCGGTCCACCGGTTTCGCCCCATTGACAATGTTGGCCATGTGTGTTTCCACCTTTCTAAAAGTTTCTTCTGGTTATACGCTGATCGACAGATCTTCTCCACTGTCTTCAGTCGGATGATATGTGGTTTCCGGCTCCGGTTTCAGTTCCGGCTCCGGCCAGACGTCGCCGTCTTTCAGTTCGGCCTTCGGGAGATCGGCTTTATGACCGGTGATGTTCGTCAGGATGTACGATGCGTTCTTCATGAACTCGTCGTACTCTTCATCACTGTAGGCGTAGCTGATGCCTTCGATGAGTTCCTGGACGTTGAGGCCCTGCTTCGTCAGGATGTCGATGGCTCCGGCGGAGCTGGCCAACATCTTGGCGTACTCGAGTGCACTCAAATAGTTCGGATCGTCCTTCATGCGACCGAACGTGACGCCGTCGGGATTCTCTTCGTTCGTCAACGTCAGCACCGCAGCCGACATGGCGACGACGAGGTCACTCGGATCGTACTGGCCGGCCTTCAGCAACGTCGCCAGCATCTTCGACATGGCGGTGTTGTACGTCGTGAACTCTCGAACGACGCTCTGGAGCTTCCGACTCAGTTCATTGAGTCCAAAGGCCAGAATGATCGTCGACAGGGCCACGTAGATCATGAGCGGCCCGATGTGGTGCGTCACGATGTAGTAGCCCATGGTGCCGATGAGTCCGACTGCCAAAATGCCGATGCCCGCCAGCACAGTGGGCCTCGTGTCCTGCCAGTTCTCGGAATCGACTTTGAATTTTTTGACGGCCATGATAGCAATGCGATAAAGTGTCTCCATCTGTTCCTTGGTCGGAGCTTTGATGGTGGCTGCCATAGTCTTCACTTCCTTTCTCGTGTTACGGTCGTGTCGATTACAGTCATCGTTGCCCGACTCGGAGTAAATTATCACACATGGATATCATCGTCTCGACGAAAGGAGAACCACCGTGAACCC